>Ga0268298_10001088_pt1 | contig 33060 bp, 30 predicted proteins | sample WWTPWeurt_MetaG_FD_194462 | JGI IMG/M metagenome (GOLD analysis project Ga0268298, IMG submission 194462) | Activated sludge microbial communities from WWTP in Nijmegen, Gelderland, Netherland - WWTP Weurt | ecosystem: Engineered > WWTP > Aerobic digester > Activated sludge | place...
ATTCTCCACAAGCTCTTTCATTATTTTACCAGGCAAAACCCTTTCTGGGCAATATGCCACATAAATTTTGCTTATATCAACACCATTATTGCCTAAAACTTCTGCTACTTTTTCAGTTGTGCTTACAGGTGAAGTTGATTCTAAAATAACAATATTACCATCTTTAACATAAGGGGCAATTTTTTTAGCTGCATCTAACACAAAATCAATATTGGGTTTAAACCCTTCATGAAATGGTGTTGGTACTGCAATTATAAATACATCGGCTTCCTGTGCTTGTAAACTTGCTTTTAAATTACCATTATTAACAGCAGTTTTTACATACTTATCTAACTCTGGTTCTACAATATGTATTTCTCCTTTATTTATTGTGTTTACCACATTTTCTTTTACATCTACACCATGTACATTATAGCCATTATTGGCTAATAGTGCTGCTGTTGGCAGGCCAATATATCCTAAACCAACAATACATACTTTTTCTATTTTACTATTATTCATATTCTGTTACTTTCTCTTCTTTTAAAATGGCAATAATTCTATCACATGCAAAGCCATCGCCATAGGGATTATGCTTATTACTCATTAAAGTATAAGCATTGGCATTGTGTAATAATTGTTCTGCTTCAGTAATAATTTTTTGGGTGTCAGTACCAACTAAAATTACAGTTCCTGCATCTACAGCTTCTGGTCGTTCTGTTACTTCTCTCATTACTAAAACAGGCTTACCTAATGATGGAGCTTCTTCCTGCACACCTCCACTATCTGTAATTATAAGGTAGCTTTTATTCATTAACCAAATAAATGCTTCATAATTTAATGGTTGAATTAATTTAATATTGGATTGATTAGAGAGAAATTTATTTACCGGATTTTGAACATTTGGATTTAAGTGAACCGGATAAATAATTTCAACATCATCAAAATTATTTTCAGCAATAATTTTTAATGCTTTACAAATGTTTTCAAATCCATCTCCAAAATTTTCTCTTCTATGCCCAGTTACTAAAATTATTTTTTTATTTAGATTAATAATTGATTTTAGATTTACTATTTCGCTGCTTTGCTCATTAACTCTTGTAATACCTAATTTAAGAGCATCAATAACTGTATTACCTGTAATGGAAATAGTTTCTTTAGCAACTGCCTCGTTTAATAAATTTTGTTTAGAAGCTTTTGTGGGGGCAAAATGCAAATCTGCTATACGACCTGTAATGCTTCTATTCATTTCTTCCGGAAAAGGTGCTTGTTTATTAAAGGTTCTTAATCCAGCTTCAACATGAGCCACTTTTGCCCCAGAATAAAAAGCTGCTAATGCAGCAGCAGTAGATGTTGTAGTATCGCCATGTACTAAAACCCAATCTGGTTTAAATTCATCGTACACAGGTTTTATTGCAGTAATAATATCGGAAGTTAAGGAATGTAGATTTTGATTTGGTTTCATTAAATCTAAATCATAATCTGCTTTTATTTCAAAAAATTCAAGTACTTGATCCAACATTTGCCTATGTTGTGCAGTTAAGCAAACTTTAGTATTAAATAATGCTTTTTGTTGTTGAAGTTTAATAATTAATGGGGCTATTTTTATTGCTTCCGGCCTTGTACCAATTACCAATAATATGTTTTTCATAAACCTGTTATACTATAAATAAAATAATTAAACCAATCTTTTTATGGTGAAATAAATAATTGAAAAGAATGAAAATATAATCATGCCAATTAAAGAGTATAGAATAAACTGCCTTTTAGTTTTAGGTAAAGGAAAATCTGGATTATCCACTTCTAAAATAGTGGGGGTTTCTTGACTTAGTTGCACTTTGCCAATTTCTAAGTTTTTAATAACCTCTGCATATACTTGTGTTACCATTAATTTATTTCTATTACTAACCTCCAGTTTAACAGCTGCTGTAGATGCTGCAGGGTTTACATCTAAAGTAGTTTCTTGTGTAGCAGCTGTATAAAAAGTTCGTCCATTTAAAACCTGCTCAATACTATCGGCTCTTTTTTGTAATCTTTCAACATTAATTCTATGTCTTCTTGTTTTAGATTCTACATACCACTCTGTAGCTTTTTTTACTATTCTTTCACAAAAGAGTTTACTTAACATTTCATCTCTAAAGCTACATTGCACTACAATAAAGGTTGCTTTTTTCTCTGGTCTCTCTACTGAAAATTCTTTCTTTAAAACCTTTACTACAATTGTTTGTAACAAACTATCTTGTAGTCTTGATAGGCTTGTTGTTTGGTTGGTTTTAAAAAATATTTCTTTACCTATTCTTTTACTTTCTGCCCACTTTTCCCTAAGCCCATACACTTCGGCATATTTATCTGCTAATGAAAATTTGGTTATAGAGTCATACTCGGTAAGTAAAGTTTCTTTTGTTAAACTATTGCTTTTAAAAAATATTAAAATATTATCTCCTGTAAATAAAGTAGCACCAGACGAACCTGCAATATCAAATCCAAATTGCCCAGCTAAAGAAGCCAAACTTCCAGTTGAGGTTCTACCTTCTTCTACCACAAAGGAACTTTTTGCAGTATAATTTATGGGTATCCATAATCTATATGCAATAGCAATTACAGCTCCAATAATTGCAATGCCAGCAATTTTCCACCATTGTTTTAGTATATACCAAAACCAGGATTTAAAAGATTTTAAAAGATCTTTTATTGAAATTTCTTTTTCTTCTATTTCCATTAGTTGCAAATATTAAAATGATTATTTTGAAATTTGAAAAGCCAATGCCACAGCAGTAATTAGTGCAGATAATCCTGTAACTATTATTCCAGCTTTTGCATAGTCGGTTGCTTTCTTCTCTTGTTCTCTAGGAACGAATATTTTACTGCCTGCTGTTACGGTAGGATATTTTCTAAAAATGCCCAATATTTTTTTTGTTCTTGCTGCACTACCATTAGGGTAAACAATAAATACTTTTCTTTTATTACCAGATTTTGCAATACCTCCTGCATCGTTTAAATAATCCCTTACTTTTTTATTTTCTCCATACCCAACTACAATTGGGTTAAACACTTCGCCTGCAATGGTTACCATATTATTTTTTAATGGTACTTCAATAATATCTCCTTCTTCTAAAAAAATATCTTCTTTATCACCAGGGTTTGACATTATCTTTATTAAATCAATTGCAATTACTTTATATAGTTTGTTTTGTGAGTTTGCAGTAACACCAGATGAGTCGTGTGCTGATGCTTCTGCAATTTTATCAATTAAAGCAAGCTCATCTTCTCTTACACTATTTTTTCTTAAAAGTCTTGCTCCATCAATATTTGCAGTATATAAAGTACCCCCTGCCCTATTTATTAAATCGCTAATTTTTTCTACTCTACTTGTTAATGTATAAGAACCAGGGCTTAATACTTGGCCAGAAATGGCAACAGAAATTTGCGATTTATAATAAGGATCTTCTTTGATAGTGATAATATCAAATGGTTTTAATTGTATATCACTAGTAGGGTTGGATAAGTCTTTATCGTCATTAATTTTAATTAATTCAACAATAGAGCTTTTGGGGTTATTAATGTCTAAATTTCTTTTCCTTCTAGCAATTACAATATCAGAGCCAAGAGCATTATACGAAAAACCACCTGCTCTTAAAATTAAGGTTTTTAACGATAAGCTATCGTCAAAAGAATATGCTCCAGGCTTACGAACAGCCCCATTAATAGTAACTTCAAACTTATCTTTAATATCAAAAATAGAAGTTACTTGTAATACATCTTCTTTTTGTAAAATAAAATTTTTACCAGAATCTGATAATAAATTGATGCTTATAATTTCTTTGGTTAAATCATCTTTTGTTCTTACTAATACTGCTCTTCCTGTATAGGCATCTTCCCTTAATCCTTCTGCCTTGTGCAATAATTCTTGTACAGTTAAACCTGTTGTTAGTGCATAATTTCCTGGCTTAAAAACAGCCCCTTCTATTATTAACCTGTTTTGAAACTTATTGATTATACTTCCAACATTATACGAATCGCCATTTTGAGGAATGAAGGTATTGATAGAGTCTTTTATAATATCTAACACTTGCCTGTCAAAATCTGTATTTCTTAATCCGGTTATTCTTGCTTTAAAAGCGTTGCTTTGATAGCCTCCTGCATATTCTATTAACTTGTTTAAATTTTCTTTTGGTTGTAGTTCATAAATTCCTTCTCTATTCACTTCGCCAGCAATACTTACTTGCACTTTTGCATAAGGAATTTTAATAATATCGTTATCCATTAACCTGATATTATTTTTTTGGTTGCTGTTGATTAAAAAATCGTACAAATCGGCCACTACTAATACTTTGTTGTTTCTTACCAATTCAATATTTCTAAACGAGCCATTTTCAGTTGGACCACCACTAACATATAAAGCATTAAATAAAGTTGCTAATGAACTAATATTATAAGTACCTGGTTTTCTTACAGCACCCAAAACCATAACTTTAATTGCCCTAATATTGGTTAAGGATAATACTACTTTTGTTTGTCCATTAGATATTGCAGGATAAAATTTAGATAATTTTTTAGTGATAATTTTAGACGCATCTTCAATAGTTAAGCCATTAACCTGAATTGGTCCTGCATATTTTACATATACTGTTCCTTCGGGGCCAACAGTTAAATTTTGTTGAGAAAGGTTTACGCCAAATACATCTAATAATAATTTATCATCGGGACCTAATGTGTAGTTTTTAGGAGTAGGCAATCTTAAATCTGGTTCAAAGCTTAAACTTGGATTAGAGAAAAGTTCGGAGCCGAAAATTGTAGTTGGCTTTGAACTATGGTCTGGCTTTTGAGTAGTTACACTTGTTCTGCTTTCATGTATTGCGGCACTGGATGTATTAGTTTTACTTGGAGAGACAAGAGCAGCAATTCTTCCTTTAATGGCTTCTATTTCAGCAAAACTCATTCTTCTTCTTTGCAGTTCTTGTATTACTTGTTCTTCTGATAAACCAGAGCCTTTTGCCTTTTCAATAAATTCAAGCAGTTGACTATCGGTAATATCAGAAGATTTTACTCTGCTTAAATTGGCAGGCAACTGTGCAGTAGATGCCAATACTATACTTAAAAAAAATATTAAAAAGAGTAACTGCTTTGTAAGAATTTGCTTATTTACTTTTTTCATGAGTTTGATATTTTAGATATTAACCAATACCTTGGTTAGCATTTGAATTATAGTAAGAAATAAAAAATTATACAGCTCCGCCACCTTACTCACAAATTAGGTGAGTAGCCTTTATTAAGAAATAAGATTTTAGTCAAAATTTCTTTTATTAAAAAAATAATTTAAAGGTGGCAAATATAAGTCTAAGCCTATTTTAAATTATTATAATTTTATTTTATAAAAAGTATTGTATAAAATTCCAACTCCTCTAAAATTATAACCTTGCATCTACAATACTTCTATCTAAAAATGCTTTGGTATCAAAAATTACAGCATCTGTTGCTATTAGTTGATTAATGTTTAAATGCATAAACTCATTATGTGATACAGCTAATATCAATGCATCGTATTTTTTAGATAAGCTATCTATTAAATTAATTCCAAACTCTTCCTTTACTTCTACTTTGCTGGCATGGGTATCATATACATCTACATCCATACCATATTGTTTCAATTCATTATAAATATCTATCACTTTAGAGTTTCTAATATCGGGGCAATTTTCTTTAAATGTTATACCAAGTATTAATGCTTTTGCACCATTTACTTTTTGGCCTTTAGCAATCATTAATTTTACAACCTTACTGGCAACAAATAATCCCATATTATCATTTACTCTTCTACCACTTAAAATTACTTGTGGATGATAGCCTAAGCTTTCGGCTTTGTGTGCTAAATAGTAGGGGTCAACACCAATACAGTGCCCTCCAACTAAACCTGGTTTGTATTTTAAGAAATTCCATTTTGTGGCAGCAGCCTCAATAACATCGGTTGTATCAATACCCATTTTATCAAAAATTAAAGCCAGCTCATTTACAAAAGAAATATTTACATCTCTTTGTGCGTTTTCAATGGCTTTCGATGCTTCTGCAACTTTTAAACTTGGGGCTTTGTGTGTGCCTGCGGTTATAATGCTTGCATATAAATCATCTACAAAATTGGCAATAGCAGGTGTGGAGCCAGAGGTTACTTTTTTAATTTTGGTTAAAGTATTTACTTTATCTCCTGGGTTTATTCTTTCTGGCGAATAACCACAATAAAAATCTTTATTAAACTTTAATCCTGAATATTTTTCTAAAACTGGTACACAATCTTCTTCTGTACATCCTGGATAAACTGTAGATTCGTAAATTACAATATCATTAGGCTTTAAAACCTTACTGATTGTGGCAGATGCTGCAATTAAAGGCGTTAAATCTGGAGCTTTGAAATTATTAATTGGGGTTGGTACAGTTACAATAAAAACAGTACATTCTTTTAATAAGTTTATATCAGAAGAAAAAAATAAACCTTTAGTACCATTTGTTGAATTATACAATAATGTGGCTTGTTTCAATCCTTGTAAATCTGCTTCATTGGTTCTGTCTTTTCCTTCTACAAGCTCACTAATTCTATTTTGATTTATATCAAACCCTAATACAGAAAATTTTTTACCAAATTCTATTGCCAATGGTAATCCTACATAACCTAAGCCAATAATGGCAATTTTACTTTCTTCTAACTTCATATATTTATTATTCTAAAACTTATTATTAAATTTTTTGTGGTAAAATTATTTATTATTGTTTTTGCAACAAAACTGTTGCATAAGCCACCAATCCTTCTTCTCTTCCTGCAAAGCCCATTGTTTCGGTTGTGGTTGCTTTAATTGAAATATCGTTAACTGTAATATCCAAAATTTCTGCAATGGTTTGTTGCATACTACTTACAAAAGGTTTAATTTTTGGATTTTCTAAGCAAACAGTACTGTCAATATTTATAATGGTATATCCTTTTTCTTTTATTAATTCGTACGATTTTTTTAATAAAATTTTACTATCTATATCTTTATAAGCTTGCTCTGTATTTGGAAAATGCAAACCAATATCGCCTAATGCCAAAGCCCCTAATAAGGCATCGCAAATGGCATGTAATAAAACATCTGCATCGCTATGGCCTATTGCACCTTTTGAGTGGGGTATTTTGATACCTCCAAGCCATAAATCTCTACCCTCGGCAAATTGATGAAAATCTATTCCAAATCCTATTCTAAAACTCATTTAAAAAAATGTTTACTTATAAAATACCAAAAGAAGGCATTTCAAAAACACCTTCTATAAATTTATCTCAAGAAATAGTTAGTATAAATTATTTCTTATCTGCTATATCAAACGTTAGTCCAAAGCGAAGTGTATTTGAAAGGGGGTTACGGGTTACACCACTTCCTGATGGAACTAAATAAGATAAATTAATACCAATTACATTATATTTTAAGCCTGCACCTACTGTAAAAAACTTTCGGTTGCCTTTGCTTTTATCTTCATAAAAATAACCTAGCCTTAATGCAAACTGATCGTTGTAAACATATTCGGCCCCTAATGAAACTTGAAATTCTTTTAATTCATTACCAAAACCGCCAGAGTCGCCAAAGCTTTTAAACCAACTTTTCATCACACTCATACTTCTGTATTCTTCTAGTAAAGCAGCATTTCTTGCATCTGCATTAGGCTCATTGGGATCTACAGGGGTTGGTGGCGTTGGCACCATTAGTTTGTTAACATCTAATCCAAAAGTTAGTTTACTTGTTTCGTCAAAAACAGTTGTGTAAGCAACACCTAAACCTAAATTGGCAGGTATATAATCTTTATTTGTAGCATCGTTAGTATAGCTAATTTTTGTACCTAAGTTAGATAAAACAACACCCCAACTTAAACCTTCTCCTTTTTCACTCAATCCATAGTTATATAAAGAAATATCACCAGAAATTGCATTACCTGCTTTATAATTTACTCCACCTATAGACCCATTTGCTAATTGAGAGTTGATATAGCGTAATGTAACACCCATTGAAAGCTTTGTATTTAGTTTACGTGTATAACCAGCATCAATAGAAAACTCTCTGGGGCGGTTTTCTTGTAATGGGTTTCCTGCATAATCGGTAAACTGAATATTGCCTAAGCTAAAAAAACGAATAGAAGCTGCAACAGCTTGCTCTTCATCTAACTTATGATAGCCTGCAAAACTGGCTAAATACACATCCGTTAAGCCAAGGTCTTTAAGCCAAGGCGTATAAGTTAAACTGATTTCGGTATTTTTAGTTGTAAAAGGCACTTTCGATAAATTCCAAAAAGGTGCATTTGCATCCGGTGTAGTAGCTATTCCTACATCACCCATACCTCCTGCACGTGCATCTGGCGAAATTCTTAAAAATGGTACCGCAGTTGTAACAACATTAATATCTGTACTTTGGGCTTTTAATACATTTGAAAATGAACAAGTTAATAAAAATAATGCTGTAACCCTCCAAATTGAATGTCTCATCTAAATCAAAAAAATTTAATATTTGTAAAAATAAAAGAATATTTCAACCAGCCAAATCTTGCTATCTGAAATATTGATTAAGTAAAAATTAGCCCATTAAATAAATTTGGTTACAAAAAACTTTAGTAATTAATAAAAATACAACACTTAAAAAGCATTATTTGTTTGCAATAATACAAAAATCAGACACTTAAACAGTATTTTTCGCTGTTTATTGTACAATTTTTTATTAATTCTTTACTTAAATAATAATTTTCTGGTTCAATTAACTACTTATAGCCAATATAAATAATATAAACACTTGTTAAACATTGTAATAGAAGCTAATAAATTTCTATTTATATAACTGTGTACAATACCTTTACAGCCATCTTTATTTATGGGTGAAATATCAAAATACGAGGCTGTTATTGGATTAGAAATTCATGCTCAATTGCAAACCAATAGTAAATTGTTTAGTGGCGATAGTAACCATTTTGAAATGGAACCTAATTCAAATATAAGCCCAATAGTTTTAGCACATCCTGGCACTTTACCAAAAACTAACAAAAAAGCAGTAGAGTATGCCATTAAAATGGGATTAGCATGTAATTGTAGCATTGAAAAAAACAACTATTTTGCTCGTAAAAATTATTTTTATGCCGATTTGCCTAAGGGCTACCAAATTTCTCAACATACCACACCAATATGTAAGGGTGGTTATGTTACCATTCAGATGAATGAAAATGAAGAAAAGAAAATTCAACTTAATAGAATTCATTTAGAAGAAGATGCTGGCAAAAGCATACACGACCAACACCCCAACTACAGTTTAATTGATTTTAACCGTGCAGGCACCCCATTAATAGAAATTGTTACAGAGCCTTGCATGAACAATAGTAATGAAGCATATAAATATGTAAATGAAATAAGGAAGTTGGTACAATGGATTGATATTTGTAATGGGAATATGGAAGAAGGCAACTTGCGTTGCGATGCCAATGTCTCCATCAGAAAAAAAGGAGAAATAACATTAGGTACTAAAGTGGAAGTAAAAAATTTAAACTCTGTAAGAAATATAAAAAAAGCAATTGACTTTGAAATTGAAAGAATGATTGCACTAGCAGAAAAAGGAGAAAAAATTACACAGCAAACAAGAAGTTTTGACGCTGATACAGATACCACATTTGCTTTGAGAGAAAAGGAAGACACTAACGATTATCGTTATTTTGCCGACCCAGACTTAGCTCCTTTTTACATTTCTGATAACGATATTAATAAACTTAAAAATAACTTACCTGTTTTACCAAACTTGCTTAAACAAAAGTTTATACGTGAATTTAATTTAAGTTTATACGATACTGATCAACTAATCTCAGATAAAAGCACAGCAACCTATTTTTTAAACACAACAAAATTTTCTACTAACCATAAAGCAATTGCAAACTGGATAAATGGGCCACTAAAACAGCATGTTAACACCAAGGAAGACAGTTTTGAAAATCTTAAATTAAGCCCTAAAAAACTTGCTTTATTAATAGAGATTGTAGAAAATGGTACAATAAATTTTTCCACTGCATCTACTAAAATATTACCAGTTTTACTAGCCGAAGACAAGCAACCAATGCAGATTGCAGAAGAATTAAATTTAGTGCAAATAAATAATACCACAGAAATTGAGCAATGGATAAGCATTGTACTTTCCAATATGCCCGATAAAGTTGAAGAATATAAAAAAGGTAAAAAAGGGCTTTTAGGATTATTTGTTGGAGAAGTAAAAAAGCTGAGCAAGGGTAAAGCAGACCCTAAAATTGCAACACAATTATTAACTGAAAAACTACAATAAAATAGTTATAAATTTTAACCCAAATAAGTAGATTAATGAAAAAACTAAGTTTAATTTTATTAGCCTCCACAGTAATTTTTTCTTGCAAAACAAAAGAAAATGGAGCTTTCACAGTTTCGGGAAATATTAATAATGCCAGTACAGATAAAGTGTATTTAGAAGAAATGCCCTTTGCTGCTGAAAAATCAATTGTAATAGACTCTGCCACTATTAAAGATGGTAAATTTGAGCTTAATGGGTTAGCAAATACCGAAGGATTATATGCTTTAACAATTTTAAACGGGCCAAGGGTTTTACTTGTAAATGACAGTAAAGATATTGATGTAAACTTAGACGTTCATCAGTATAAAAATTATCAAATAAAAGGCTCTAAAGCTACCATTTCTTTAAAAAATTTATTTACTGATTACGAAGCACAATTTTCTAAAGTAAAAAGAGCATACACTATTTTAGATTCGTTAAAAGAATTAGTTACTTCTGATAGTATATTAACTATACATAAGTTATCAAAAGAGCAAGAGATGGGTAAGTTAAATAAAATTTTATCCAATTTTGTTACATCAACCGAAAGCCCCGCTGCTTGCTTACAAGCTTTGGTAATGGCAACCCGTAGTATGCCTTTAGAAGAATTGCAAACACTTGCCTTAAATGCAGCTTCTAAATTTAAAGATTATGATGGTATGCAAAAATTTAATACCATGTTAAGAGGTAACCAATATCCTTTACTTAACCAACAAGCACCTGAATTTACTTTAAATACACCAGATAATAAGCCAATTGCTTTAAGTAGTTTTAAAGGAAAATATGTATTGGTTGACTTTTGGGCAAGTTGGTGTAAACCATGTAGAGAAGAAAACCCAACAGTTGTAGCAGCCTATAATAAATACAAAGACAAAAACTTTACAGTATTTGGTGTATCGTTAGACAGCGATAAAAACAGTTGGGTAGAAGCAATAAAAAAAGATAATCTAACATGGTTACATGTAAGTGATTTACTGCAATGGGAGACACCAATGGTAGGCTTATATAAATTTGATGGAATACCATTTAATGTATTAATAGACCCTTCAGGAAAAATTATTGCTACCGGATTAAGAGGAGATGCTTTAGATAAAAAATTAAGTGAAATTTTAAACTAGTAATAAAACTTTCACTAACAATATTTAAACTTTTGCTAGTGCTATCTCAGAGTTTTCTTACATATTTTCAGAGTAAGAAAATTCTGAGATTTTTTTACTATTTTATTGAGGTTAAAAAAATAATCTAGGTAACATTCTTCAAACATGATTTTGATTAATCCTATTTTACAATAAAGTTAAATATAATTACACAGCCGTTGAATTTAGTACTAATGTTGAATAGAAGTACTAATGCTCCATTCAGCACTTCTGTCACTATTTTGGCAAACCCTTGTTAGCGGATGCCCTATAGTCTCGTAAGGGTTCTGCTGTTGTATGTAATTTTCAACACGCTCAATTTACTATGTCTTGCCTAATATGTTACTGTTTTAATTCCTCAATTTCAATCTTTCTTCCTGATAGTCAATTATCATCATTTTTTTATGAATAATCTCTTCGTCAATGGTGGGTTGTGTTTTGTTGATTTGTAAAAGTTGTTTTCGTTGTAAAGTTAAAAGCTCGCAATAAATATGGGTGCTTTTTGAGTCTAATTTAATTTCGTTGTTTTCGCTTAATTGCTCTTGTACGTTCACTAATATTTCATGAAAGCGTTTGCTTTTTTGTTCCTTCTCCGGAAAAACACTACGTAAATAATCAATCGAAATCTTCAGCAATTCTTTATCCAAATAAGCCGACACCTCATCTTCAGGCTGCGGATAGTCTATCTCCTTTAGTTTAGCTCTTTTTATTAAGAATGGTAAAGTAAGTCCTTGTATAACCAAGGTAAGTAGGATGACAATAAAGGTAATAAAAAGTATTAAATTTCTTTGAGGGAAAACTTCGCCATTGTCCAAATAAAAAGGAATTGATAAAGCTGCTGCTAAGGATACAACACCACGCATTCCAGCCCATCCTAAAATAAAAGGACCTTTAAACCCGGGATTTTGTCGGTCTGCTACTGTAATAAAATTTCTCATAATCATTGTTACGCCAACAGCTCCGTAAAAACTTAATAGTCTAACTAAAATTACGACTATGGTAATCAAAATTCCATAACCAATAGCAGTTGTTATATTCGTACCTTCCAAACCGGCTGTAATTTGTGGCAGGTCAAGTCCAATAAGTATAAAAACAATTCCATTGAGCAAGAAAACAAAGCTCTGCCATACATTAGTACCTCGTACCCTTGATGTGGAGCTAAGAAAATCATACCTTTTTTGAGATACAAATAAACCGCCAGCAACAACCGATAAAACTCCCGAAGTGTGTATTTCTTCAGCAGATATGTACATTAAATAGGGAGCTATGAGTGTTAATAACACATCCATGTTGGCATCGGTAGGTAATTTTTTATGTGCTTTAACAAATATCCACCCAAATAACAATCCACAAGCTACGCCTCCTATCACCATCCATGCAAATTGTAAAGATGCTTTAGACGCATTAAAATTTCCGGTAACAACTGCCAGAATTGCAAACTGAATAATAATTAATGAAGAAGCATCATTCAATAAACTCTCACCTTCTAAAATCGTAGATATTCGTTTGGGCAATTTTACAAACTTTGTAATAGCATTGGTACTTACGGCATCGGGTGGAGAAACAATTCCGCCTAATAAAAATCCCAACGCCAAGGTAAATCCGGGGATAAACCAATAAGCCGTAAATGCAACGCTTATTGCTGTGATAAATACACCAAAGAAAGCAAAACTGAGAATAATTCTTCTCCATTTAAACAATTCTCGAAATGAACAAGCCCATGCTGCTTCGTATAAAATAGGCGGAAGAACAAGTATAAAAATAAGTTCCGGTCTCAGCTCAATTGTTGGCATACCTGGAATAAAACTAATAAGCAATCCTGCCACGACCAACAAAATAGGATATGCTACACGAATTTTTTTGGCAAGCATCACAATGCCAATCATCACCATTATCAGAATTAGTAATAATAGAAATCTATCTTCCATATATTTTAGATAAACACATTAGTTTAATTAGTATAACTTTAGTGTCTTTGGAAAGTATCTAGTTGATGTTTTTTATGGGTAACCCTATTTCAGGACAAGACACGGTTAAATTGTTTCTCTTTGAAGTAAACTACTGATTAAGGCACTTTTTGTTTCGTTATATTTTTTTGCTGCTCCTACAAAATGAACAAATAATGGAGCTGGCTCTTCTACAGTGCTTTTAAGCTCTGGATGAAACTGTACACCAATAAAAAATGGGTGGCTTGGAATTTCTATTATTTCCACTAAACCTGTTTCTTCATTTTTGCCACTTGCTATCATTCCTGCTTGTTCATACATCTCTAAATAATCATTATTAAATTCATATCTGTGTCTATGCCTTTCGCTAATTTGATTACTTCCATAAATTTTATGGGCCAAAGATTTTTCTTTTAACTTACACGGATAAGCTCCCAAACGCATGGTTCCACCCATCATTTTAATTTTCTTTTGCTCTTCCATCATATTAATAACAGGGCTTGCTGTAGTTGGTTCCATTTCTACACTATGAGCATCATTTAAACCTAAAATATTTCTTCCATACTCAATAACTGCCATTTGCATACCTAAACAAATACCAAAAAAAGGCAAGCTATTTTCTCTGGCAAATTGCACTGCAAATATTTTACCATCAATACCTCTTGATCCAAAACCAGGTGCCACCAACAAACCATCTAAACCTTCTAATTTTTCTGCCACATTTTCTTTAGTAATAAACTCGCTGTGAATATTTACAACCTGAATTTTTACTTCATTAATTGCACCTGCATGAATAAAGCTTTCTAAAATGCTTTTATATGCATCTTGCAACTCTACATATTTACCAATAAGCCCAATAGTAATTTTTGCTTTAGGATATTTTAGTTTATCTAAAAATGCTTTCCATTTATCTAATTGTGGGTCGTTAAATTGTTTTATGTTTAATTTTTTCAGGCAAAATAAATCTAACTTTTCTCTTAGCATTAATAACGGAACTTCATAAATAGTACTTGCATCCATAGCTTCTATTACAGCCTCTTGTTTAACATTACAGAATAAAGCAATTTTTCTTTTTATATCATTACCTAAAGGTTCTTCTGTTCTGCAAACAATAACATCAGGATGCACTCCAGTTTCGCTCAACATTTTTACACTATGCTGTGTAGGTTTGGTTTTTAATTCTTTGGCTGCTTTTAAATAAGGTACTAAAGTTAAATGTACCACCACAACATCTTCATCGGGCAACTCCCATTGTAACTGACGAACAGCTTCAATAAAAGGTAAACTTTCAATGTCGCCAACTGTTCCTCCCAATTCAGTAATTACAATATCATACTCGCCAGTTTTACCAATTAATTGCATTCTTCTTTTTATTTCATCGGTAATATGAGGTACTACTTGAACTGTTTTTCCTAAAAACTCTCCAGCACGTTCTTTATTAATTACAGTTTGATAAATTCTGCCAGTTGTTACATTATTTGACTGTGATGTAAAAATATTTAAAAACCTTTCGTAATGCCCAAGATCTAAATCTGTTTCTGCACCATCTTCTGTTACAAAACACTCCCCATGTTCATAAGGGTTTAATGTACCAGGATCTACATTTATATAAGGATCAAATTTTTGAATGGTAACTTTAAAACCTCTTGCTTGTAAAAGCTTTGCTAGGCTTGCTGCAATTATGCCTTTACCTAAACTACTTGTAACACCACCTGTAACAAAAATGTACTTTGCCATTATTTTTTTATTTGAAACAATTAAAAAATATTTTTTAAAAGGCATTATAAAACAATAATTTACTTTACCATATACACAGTAAAATATAACTAATGAAACTTGAATAAAGCCTGATATGACCTTGTGAAAAATGTAAATAATAAAAAGAAAAACTTTCAGAGGTCGTACAAAAGTAAAGTAAAATTGAATAGGCAGTTGCTTTAACCTATAAAATAATTATTATTTAATTGCAAAATGTGGAATAATTCTAAACAGGATAGATTAGCTGATTAAATAAACAAATAACATTATTTTTGTAGTTCAAAATTTGTAAATGACAATACATAGAGAAGGTTATCAAACCATTGGAATTACTGCTTTATTTTTTGGAGTTTTTAATGTTGTTTCTTTTTACTTTTTTAGTGCATCAATGCCATGGCTTGCATTGTTAGTTTTTTTTATTACTCTATTTTTTTTATTGTTTATTATTTCGTTTTTTAGAATACCCAATAGAAAACTAACTATTGATGAAAATAAAATAATTTGCCCTGCAGATGGAAAAGTTGTTGTAATTGAAGAAACAACAGATGTTGAATATTTTAATGACAAAAGAATACAAGTAAGTATTTTTATGAGCCCTGCCAATGTGCATGTAAACAGAAACCCCATGAGTGGAGAGGTTTTGTATAATAAATACCATAAAGGCAAATATCTTGTTGCCTGGCACCCAAAAAGCTCTACAGAAAATGAACGTTGGAGTGTGGTGGTTAAAAATAATTTTGGCACCATACTTTACAAACAAATAGCAGGAGCACTTGCAAAAAGAATATGTAATTATACACAAGTAGGCCAACAAGTAAACCAGTGTAAAGAATATGGTTTTATAAAATTTGGAAGTAGGGTGGATATTTTATTACCTATTGGTACAAAAATTAATGTACAATTAAACCAAAAAGTACAGGGCGGTGTTACTGTTTTGGCAGAATGGTAATTTTTATAAAAATTTATTTACATATATTTTATACTTATTTTCAGATAGAAATTTTATTTTTTTGTAGAATACTATTTTTTTTTACTATTAACGTTTTTGTATTTAATATTCTCTTATTTTTACACCATTAACTCTTTAATAAAACCTAAAAATACAAATCATGAAAAAATTTTTAATGTTAGCTGCATCCGTAATATTATTTGTAGGTGTAGCATTAGCTTGTGGCGATAAGAAAGACTGCAAAAAAGGAAAAGATTGTTGTCAAAAAGAAGCTAAAGCAAAAAACAAAGAAGCTTGCAGTAAAGAAAGTAAAGACAAAGTTTGTTGCAAAAAAGATGGTGCAGAAAAAAAAGAAGTAAAAAAAGAAGAAAAGAAAGAAACAAAAACTGAGAAAAAAGCTTAATTAAAAGAATACATTTAAAGAGCCTGTCATAATAAAATGACAGGCTCTTTTTTTAATTAAAACTGAACATTACCAACTGCTTAATCTTAACCCAATTGCATAAGGGTACTGATTTAATAATGTTGCTTTATTATGCAAAGCATTTAAACTATAACTGGCATAAAGTCTTACAGGTCCTACACCAACTTCGCCAACAGCAGCTAAACGAAAAGGTTGTAAATCAAAATCGCCTTTGTATTTTATTTTTCCTCTGGTATCGCTTACTTGTTTGTTTCTTGTACTAATTAAATATCCTGCACTTACTCCTGCACTAAAACTAAAACTTTTTTTAGAATTGGGCTTGGTATTAATATTTACCATTAAGGGTAATGTAAGATAGCCTGCGTATAATTTGTTTTTTGAAAAATTGATAGAGTCATTAAAAATAAAAGGATTAGGATCTTTTCTATAACTAACATTTCTGTCAAACCTAAAATTATACATCTCTAAACCTAAGCCATACTTTAAATTAAATACATGCTGGCTAATATTTAACCTTTGCATAAAAAACCAAAGGTTTACGTTAGAGCTTTTGCCAGTTTTAAGTCTTAAACTTTGACTGGTTACTGCACCTGCTGGAGTGTATAAAGTTCTTAAATAACTACCTGCCTGTGCATTGGTATAATTAGTTTCATCTCTATAATTAGCAAAGCCTAAATCTAATACAAACCAATTAGTAGAAATATTTTTGTTTTTATCTTCACTATTTTGAATGGTTATTTTAAACCCTTTGCTTTCTTTATTGCCTGTTTTGCCTTTCTTTTTTACAATAAAAAAATTTCCTGCCTTAACTGTATCTTCTGTGTTTTCTTTACTTTCTGTTTGAGCAAATGTGATGTATGCAGCACTTAAGAGAACTGCTGTAAGTATAGTTTTTTTCATAATGAAATTTAGTATAAAATTTTGTAAATAGTTATAAAGTGGCTAAGGCTATTGCCTTATTATCTATAGGTGCACCAATTATTTTCTTTGCTTTTTTAAAAATATTTTTTAGCTTACTTTTTTTAACTTTTATGTTACCAATATTAATTAGTTTTTCATTGCTGCTTTCGTTTTCTGTAATCTCATTTATATCTATATATTGAAATGTACTTTGTTGTACCATATTGGTTTCCTCTATATTATTGTTAACTTGAATTAATGTATTTAAAGCTGTATTATTAGAAGTTTGTAGTGTTTTATAATTTGCATTCTGATATACACTTTTTAAGTCAACTTCAACTATATTTTTTTCTTGTTTGATAGTGTTATGGATAGTTGAAACTGTTGAATTGGTTACAGCATTATTTACCTCATTATTTTGATTAATAATTGTTGTTGCAAGATTAGTATTAGAAGTGCTTTGCACCTTAGGCTCCTCTTGTTGGTTATATAGTGTAGAAGGCTGAACTTTATTATTAGATATAGTAGGTATGCTTGGTTTTGCTTGTAAGTTATTTATTGAAGAGGTGTTATTGTTTTGAGAATTATTAGTTTGGCTGTTAAAAGCAATATTATTGTTATTGATAATTGTATTTTTAAAATTTAATAGCCAAACAGCTACAGCTATTAATACTAAAGAAGCAGCTATAGCAACAGGTTTAAATCCAAAATAGATAATTGGCTTTCTTTCTTTTTTAAGTAATTCATTTTTAAAAGGGCATTGTATATTTTCCGGTTGAAGAGTTGCCATTTTTAATACAGTAAATTCGTTTTGATAACTTGGATTTTGCAAAACAAATTTTTCAACTGCTTGCCTTTTATTTTCATCTAATTCATTATCGGCATATAATAAAAAATTTTCTTCATAGTTAGCTTTATGGATGGTATCTATATCAAATCTGTACAAAGTGCTTTTATTAGCACTTATTAAGGTTGGGTTAGGTAATTTAGTTTGTTTAAATAAATTAAACTCTACTTTTAGATCTTTGTGTATTAATAAAAATTCATCTACCATATTTTTTTGATGAACAGATAGCTCATCATCTAAATAAAGTAAAAAATATTCTTGATAATTGTTTCTATTAATTTCCATTTTCATTGCTTCATTTTTCTACTAAAAACTTATAACACATTTTCTCTTTTTACTAAAAAATCTCTTAGTATAATTCTTGCTCTATGCAAATAAACTTTTACCTGACTGGCATTTAGGTTAGTAATTTTTCCAATTTCCTCGTAGCTATATCCTTCATAATCTTTTAACATAACTAAACTTTTTTGTATATCGTTTAATTTTGATAAAGCTTCATCAAAAACATTTTTAGAAAAGCTATCGGTTGGGTGATTTATTCTTACATTGTCTTTAAAACTTTCGGTTAAAACAATTCTTTTATTTTTTCTAATATGGTCTATCATTTGATTGTAAGCTATAGTAAACAAGTATGATTTTGATTTATCAGTTTCAACATTTTCCTTGTTTCTCCATAGTTTTTCAAATGCAGTTTGCACAATATCCTTAGCATCTTCCTCTTGCTTAATATTTTTTAAAATAAACCTATACACATTATCTGCATATTGGTTTACACAATTATTGTAATCTCTTTCTGTCATGCAACAGCTAAGGTAGTTTTGTTTAAGTTCTAATTAATGTAAGTAATACGCAAAAGGTACAATAATGTTACACTTGGTAAAAATTAATTTTAATAATTTATAACCTGTTCTTGTATAAAGTTTGGCAAATCTCTCCATTCATATTGTTGGTTGCGTAATTGAGGTCCAAAACCAGCTTCGGAAATGGCATTTTGAATTGTTTTATAAGTAAATCTATGAGGGGCACCGGCTGCACTTACTACATTTTCTTCTAACATTATACTTCCAAAATCGTTTGCACCGCCATGCAAACATATTTGTGCAGTTTCTTTTCCAACAGTTAGCCAACTTGCCTGAATATTTTTAATATTGGGTAACATTATACGGCTAATTGCAATAGTTCTAATATATTCTTCGGAAGTAGTGAGATTATGCACTCCTCTAATTTTAGCTAACAAGGTATCTACATCTTGAAAAGTCCATGGTATAAATGCTAAAAAACCTTTTGCAGAATCGGGTTTCTTAGCTTGTATTTCTCTTATTTTACTTAAATGAATAAATCTTTCTTCTACTGTTTCTACATGTCCAAACATCATAGTTGCACTGGTAGTAATATTTAGCTTGTGGGCTTGATGCATAATTTCCAGCCATTCATCTGCCCCACATTTTCCTTTACTTACTAATCTTCTCACTCTATCTACTAAAATTTCGGCACCTGCACCTGGCAAACTATCTAAACCTGCATTTTGCAAAGCTTTTAAAACTTCGTAGTGGGTACTTTTTTCCAGCTTAGTAATATGTGCAACCTCAGGGGGGCCCAAAGCATGTAATTTAATGGTAGGAAATTCTTGCTTTATCTCTCTAAATATTTTTGTATAAAAATCTAAGCCTAAGTTTGGGTGATGCCCTCCTTGCAGTAATAGTTGATCTCCTCCATAATTAATGGTTTCCTGAATTTTTTTTCTATAAGTGGGCATATCGGTAATATATGCTTCTGAATGGCCAGGTATTCTATAAAAATTACAAAATTTACAATTGGCAATACATACATTAGTTGTGTTTAAGTTTCTATCAATTTGCCAAGTTACTTTACCATGTGGCACATGGTGTTTTTTCATTTCATTTGCTATATGCATCAACTCTGTTAAAGGTGCATGTTTAAACAAAAACATACCTTCTTCTATACTTAAAAATTCAAATTGTAACGCTTTGTTATATAAATTTGATAATTGCATTATGGTATTTATAAGTTAGCAAAGTTAAGGTGTATAGGCTTTGCAATAAATGGGTTAGTTATTGAAATTGAATATTGTTACATTTTATTTTTCTTTATCTTGTAACTAGTTTAAAAAAAAATACTGCTTTTGATTTTATTAAGACATATACCATTTTTAAAAGCTGTTTTTTTATATAGCATTACTGCCTTTGGAGGACCACAAGGGCATTATGGAATGATGCTTAAAACTTTTGTAAAACAAAGAAAATACGTATCGGAAAAAGAGCTTTTAGATTTAGTTAGTTTTTGTAATATGATTCCTGGTGCATCATCTACACAAACTATTACATTAATAGGTTATAAACGTGGTGGAACAGGTTTGGCTTTATTAACTTTATTAATTTGGATTTTTCCTGCAAGCGTTTTAATGGGTGGTTTGTCTTTTTTATTAAGTTATTTAGACAAAAATTCAATTAACACTCAATGGTTCAGGTTTATTCAACCAATGGCAGTTGGGTTTATAGCATTTTCATCATTAAAGCTTTATAAGGTTTGTATTAATAACACCATTACAAGAATTATTTTAGTTGCTGCATCATTTATAACATTTTTTGCTTTTAAATCGCCTTGGGTTTTTCCTGTTTTAATTATTTGTGCAGGAATAGCAACAAATTTTAGCGATAAAAGAATACCTCAAAAAACATTACCTACACAAAAAATAAAGTGGGCAAATATTTTAATTTTTCTTTTTCTATTTGGTTTAACTGGGTATATATCGGAAACTGCAACCAGGCAAAATTGGGAAAACAGAAAAGCCATTAACCTATTTGAAAACAATTACAGGTTTGGAAGCTTAGTGTTTGGCGGTGGCGATGTTTTGATGCCTATGATGTATGAGCAGTATGTTGTTAGACCAAAGACAGAGAAAATATTGAAAAGTAAAAGAGATGTTTTAAAAATGAGTAAAGAAGAATTTTTAACAGGAAGTGGGATGGTAAGAGCTATACCAGGGCCAGTTTTTAGTATTGCCTCTTTTACAGGTGGTATGTTGTTAAGAAATGAAGGTAGCCCATTACTTCATGTTTTAGGTTGTGTGCTGGGTGTAATAGGTATTTTTTTGCCTAGTGCTTTATTGGTTTTATTCTTTTTTCCTATATGGCATAACTTAAAAAAATATGCTGTAATTTTTAGATCGTTAGAGGGTATTAATGCAGTGGTTGTAGGAATTATGGCAGGTGCATTTTTTTATTTAGCAAAAGATATTTTATTTACCGATGTACAAATTTCGTTAAAGAATTTTAGCTTAGATGTTGTAGTAATTATAGCTACTTTTTTAACTCTTGAATATACAAAAACCAAAGCTCCTTTTATTGTATTTGCCTGTTTGCTTTTAGGATGGTTACTGTAGTTTATCCATTAACATACTGCTGTACAGGAAGCCTATTTTGTAAACTTCCAGCTAATGTCATTTCATCGGCATATTCCAACTCTCCTCCAAAAGCAATACCACGAGCAATAGTGGTAATTTTACAATTAGTATTTTGTAATTTTTTCTGAATATAATAGATAGTTGTATCTCCTTGAATATTGGGAGATAAGGCAAAAACAATTTCCTCTACTTGGTCATTTTCTACTCTTGAAAGTAAACCATTAATATTTAATTTATCTGGTCCAATACCATCTAATGGAGAAATAACACCTCCTAAAACATGATACACACCATTGTATTGTTGAGTGCTTTCAATTGCAATTACATCTCTAATATTTTCAACTACACAAATAATTTGTTGATTACGCATGCTATTACTGCAAATACTACAAATGTCTCCATCGCTAATATTAAAGCAACGATTACAAAATTTTATACTATTACGCATTGTATAAATTGTATCGCCAAATAACTTTACTTCTTCTTCATTTTTATTTAATAAATGGAGCACTAATCTTAAAGCGGTTTTTTTACCAATACCTGGTAGTTTTGCAAACTCAGCTACAGCATTTTCTAATAAAACAGAAGGTAATTGCATAATACAAAGATAATAACTGCTAATTGTTAGCCTTTATAAAAATAATTTTACATACAACCAAATAAATGGTACTGCTACTAGCAATGAATCAAATCTATCTAAAAAACCGCCATGGCCTGGCATAATGTTTCCACTATCTTTTACACCAGCCATTCTTTTAAGTTTGCTTTCCAGTAAATCTCCTAAAGTACCTGTAATAGATGCAATTGCTGCCAATATAAACCAATGTACTTTTAAGCTAGCACTTTGGCCAATAAGTTGTTTTTCTTCTATAAAATAATTCATTGCAAAACCCATAACTATTATACACAATACAATTCCGCCAATGGTACCCTCCCAAGTTTTTTTAGGAGAAATTTTAGAGAAAGGTGTTTTACCAATAAATGAGCCAACTATATATGCCATTGTATCGTTTACCCACATACATACTATAATAAAAATTGCAATAATACCATTGCCTATTATAGCGTTATTAATATTTATCTCGTACAAGTCTAAAATTAACCCAATGCTCATGGAAATATAAATCAAGCCCAAAAACGATAAAAAGGCAGGTTTAACTTCTTGTTTTTTACTGAATAAAATTTCGGTTATAGGAAGTACAATAGCAAAAATAACTACCAAACTCATTCCTAATAATTGCAGGTTAAATGACCCAAAAGCATAACTTGCATTTAACATCCAAAGCATAAAACCAAAGCCCGTAATTATTACACCATATTTGTGAAAAGGTGTAATTGTTTTATAACAATCATCTATAAGCGATAATAGTTTTTGATATTCTATCCAACACCCAAAATGTATAATGGTAAAGAGTAAAAAAAATGTCCAGTTGTTTACAAATAACCCAAACAACATTATTGCAGCAAAAACAATTGCACTGAGTGTACGTGTTTTAAATGTTTGAATATTAAAAGCCATAATTGTTGGAAACTACTGTACGAATTTGCATAAAAAATTTAATATCAGTTTAAATATTTTAATCCTTTGCATTATACATAAAAGAAAAGGATGCAACAAAGTTAGTTTAACAACCTTGTTACATCCGTAGTAGTACACATTTTTATTATGTTTACTATAGTTTCTATTTATGCTTTAGCATTTTCTTTTCCTAATAATAATACTTCATTTACTTGTACTTCGGTAATGTATTTTTTATTTCCTTCTTTATCAATATAAGACCTATTAATTAGTTTACCTTCCATTGCCATTTCAGTTCCTTTTTGTAAATACTTCTCAACAATATCGGCTACTTTACCAAAAGCTACAATATTATGCCATTGGGTTTCTACTACTTTTTCGCCTTTTGCATTTCTAAAAACTTCTTTGGTGGCCATGCTAAAACGAGCCATTTTTTTACCAGTTTCTAATGTTTTTACTTCTGGATTATTGCCTAAGTTGCCAATTAGTTGAACTTTGTTTTTTAGTGCGTACATAATTTTAAGATTTTTATTCTTAATTTCATTTTTATTGGTTTTGAAAAAAAGAATGGTTTATTAATTTATTTCAATCAAACAAAGTAGTATTGACGTCTGATACTTTTTTATTTGATAGGGCAAAGATGATTAGGGTAAAAAACAAGACTCGGTTTTTAAGTGTTTACTCTCGATGTTAAGCGTTTTTAAACGACTATACACGAATATTTAATTGTACATTTTAGTTGTAAATCAAAGTATTTAATAAAAAATAGAAAGCAGAAAATTGAAAATTATTTTTAGATAATAAATTATTTTTTATGGAGCATTCAATAGTAAAAAAATGCCTTTCTTGTGGTAAAGTTGTAAAAGGCAGAACCGATAAAAAGTTCTGCGATGATTATTGTAGAAATAATTTTAATAACCAGAAAAAAAGTAAAGAGAATTATAGCCCCTATGTAAAAGGAATTTTAAATACATTATTAAAAAACAGAAAAATTTTAGAGACCCTTTTGCCACCAGATAAACAAACTATCCATTTTAAAAAAGAAAAACTGGTACAAGCAGGTTTTATTTTTAAATATTTTACTCATACTTACATTAACAAGCAACGTGAGACCTATTTTTATTGCTTTGATTTTGGTTATAAACAACTAGAAAATGATTGGCTGATGATTGTAAAAAGAAGAGAAGGAGATGAAAGAAGTATATAAATACAGTTACAAAAAACCAATAATAAGCAGCAAAATATAAACAATATCTCTGTATTTGTATTTTAATTGTTCTTAAAGAAGATATTAGGTAGCAATATTATATAAAAAAGGTTGGTATAAACAATACCAACCTTTGCTCTCCCTGTTGGACTTGAACCAACGACCCTCTGATTAACAGTCAGATGCTCTAACCAACTGAGCTAAGGAAGAATATTTTGATGTAAGATAAGAACTATTTTGGATATTATTTCCCTTTCGGGGCAGCAAAAATAAGGTTGTAGTATTTGAAAGCAAAATTTTTTTGCCGCTATTTAAAAAAATGAGAGAAAACCTTTGTTTTCTATGGCAATAAATACACCTTCTTCTCTTATTTCTACTTTATAGGTTTTTAAAAAATACCCTTCGCCACTCGTATTTCTACCATTTTGCATACAAAATTTATATCTATGTATTGGGCAAACAACATTAGCCAAAGCATCTATCCAACCATTTGCTAAAATGCCACTTGCATGAGGGCATTTGTGCGAAAAGGCAAAAATTTTATTGTTATGTTTAGCAATTGTATATATTTTATTTTTTACCTCCACCAAACACATATTATTTGCTTGCCATGGTAACAAGTTAATTGAATCTGCAATTTTATACCATTTTATATCTTGCATATTCTTTTAATAATGAATAGTTTTATACGGATATCTAATTTGATAAATATCTCTTACTTTATTTAAAATAACTGCTCTAAGTTCATCTATATTTTTTCTTTCTAATGCCGAAATAAATACACAATTATTATCGGTATTGTTTACCCATTTTTCTTTTAATTCCAATAAAATATCTTGTTTTACTTCGCTATGCAACCATTCATCAAAATATCTTTTTTCATACAAATCCATTTTATTAAAAATGGTTAATACAGGTTTATCAAAAGCTTTTAAATCTTGTAAAGTTTTATTTACTGTGCCAATTTGATCTTCATATTGTGGGTGAGCAATATCTACCACATGTAATAAAATATCTGCTTCTCTTACTTCATCTAAAGTGCTTTTAAAACTTTCAATTAAATGGTGTGGCAGTTTTCTTATAAACCCAACAGTATCGCTTAATAAAAATGGGGTGGCTTCAAAAACAACTTTTCGGGTGGTGGTATCTAATGTTGCAAATAATTTATTTTCTGCAAAAACATCGCTTTTACTTAGCAGGTTCATAATGGTGCTTTTACCCACATTGGTGTAACCAACTAGCGATACCCTAATTAATTCTCCTCTTTCTTTTCTTTGAGTGAAAGATTGTTTATCAATCTCACCTAATTTTTTTCTTAATAAAGAAATTTTATCTTTTACAATACGTCTGTCTGTTTCTATTTCTGTTTCTCCAGGGCCTCTTGTTCCTATGCCACCTCCTTGTCTTTCTAAGTGTTTCCACATGCCTTTTAAACGAGGTAAAATATATTGGTATTGGGCTAATTCTACTTGCACTTTTGCTTGAGCTGTTCTTGCTCTGCTTGCAAAAATGTCTAAAATAAGATCGCTTCTGTCTATAATGGGTATTCCTAAAACTTTTTCAATATTTACAAGTTGAGAGCCTGTTAGTTCATCATCAAAAATTACCATATCAATATTTCTTCCTTCAATATAGTTTTTAATTTCTTCTAACTTTCCTTTACCAACAAATGTTTTGCTATCGGGGTGTTGTAGTTTTTGAGTAAATCTTTTAACTGTAAGTGCACCTGCAGTTTCTGCTAAAAAAGCAAGCTCATCCATATATTCATTAACTTGCTCTATGGTTTGCTCTTTTTGTATTACACCTACTAAAATTACTCTTTCTTGTTTGTTTGTTTTTTGTTGTTTTTCTATCAAAAGGTTTTAGTTTTTTATGAACTGCAAAATTAGATGAATTGTTTGCAGCTATTAACATATTAAACAAGAAAATAAACTTTATTTAAGTTGAGAAGAAATGAACCAGCTTATGCTTTTTGAGCAATAATAGAAATAGCATTCATTTGGTCTTTGTATTTATTAAACACTTCTTTCATTACAAGTATGTGTTTTCTTGCTTTCGGAAATCTTAAAATATTAAACCCAATTTTTAAAGTTCTAAATAATCCTTCATCATCAATAATTCGTTTGGTTTCTAAAAGCAACATTGGGTTAGTGTTTATTTCTACAATTTTAAATCCTTCTTTTTCTAAAAGATGTATCCATTCGCTTTGTGTTAAAGGTCTTGCATTAACTCTTATACAAGTGGCAAGTTCATGCTGAATTTTTGCTTTTGTATCTTCATTCAAATTATCTGGAGTTAGGCCCAATTCATGTATGCCATATAAACCACCTTTTTTCAAAAGCCTGTAAGCTTCTTTTATAATTTCAGATTTTCTATGGTCTGCTTGCATGGTTAGCATTGCTTCTGCATAAACTTTATCTGCACTTGCATCTTCTAACATTACATTAGAGGCATTACCAATAATAATTTTTCTGTTGTTGCTGTTTATTTTTCTTTTCAAAAGTGTAGCGGCTTCTTCATTTAGTTCTACACCTGTATAAGATTTTGGATTAAACTTTAAAACCTTCATAGCTGTATAACCTATACCTGGTGCAAACTCTATTACATTATCACTATTAGATATTTTTAAGCCCTTAATTAGCTTTAGTGTTAATTCTTTACCTCCAGGCCTTAGAACTTTTTTGCCCATTTTTGCTAACAGCCAATGTCCTTGCTCTGTATTAATTATTTTATTACTCATAAAATTTTAATTTGTATTGAAAGCTACAAAATTCATTTACAAGCAATGCTATTATTATCTAAATAAGAAATTTGATTTATTGAATGAGGAATATCATTTTTAATATCTTCTGAAGCACTTGATACAAGTGCATTACAAGATGTTTTATTTTTTTATTGTAAAATATTTTTTTAAAAAATGATGACAAATTTATGACAGGTATTGTGCTGTAAATTTTGTGCCCAATAAAACCATTATTCCTAATATAAAAACTATTTTTTTATATAATAATATTCATAAATTTTAATTTTCAATACTTTTTTCATGTAGAAGATTTTATATAATTAAGTATTGAAGAAAAATTTTACAGTTAAAATACTTTATTGTTTAATACTTAGTCTGCTTAATAACCAATGGCTTTTCAAACATTGTTGAACACCAATACTTTTCCCATCTTGTGGTTTGATGGGTAAAGCATAAACAATTTTATCATTAATCAATACAGTTAAAGTATCATTTCTTTGAATGATTTCATATTTATATAGAATACCATACTGCAATGTATAATTTAATGTTTCAGTATAACTATCAGACCAATCATAATATGTCCAACCATTAATATTATCAAACTTTGATAAACGCATATCTGTTAGTCCAAAATCAAGTTGATACAGAGATGTGCTGATGCTTGATGAAGTATTGGTATCTTCTTCTATTTTACCCCATTGAAAATCGAATCCATTAGAAACATCGTCAGAGCTCAATATCTTAGCGTAAAAAGTAATTATAAAATTTTTTTCTGCTTTAAACTTCCGAATATTTTTTTCAAACCATAGACAACCATTATTAACAGCGTTTCTATGATTCTTTTTAAAATAAAGTGCTTTATCTTTAATTCTTACAGAAAATTCGTCATCTGCTTTTTCCAATTTCCAACGATTCTTATTATTAACAAAGTTGTCCTTAAAAATTATTTTTTTTTGTCCATATAAAACAAAAGAAATTAAGATGCTTAATAAGAACATTGCATTTTTATATCCCATATTGTTTGCTATATTTATTATCGCCATAGAAAAATACTACAACTTCTATTCTAAAAATTTTGTGTAGAGCCAACAAGTGCGTACTTTTCATGCTCAAAAATATACAACTATGGTTATAATAGCTTTTTATAATTTAAAAGGAGGAGTTGGTAAAACTGCTTCTGCAGTAACCTTTGCATACTTAGCAGCAGCCAATGGTTTAAAAACTTTGGTATGGGATTTAGACCCTCAAGTGTAATTTGAAAATTTTTATGCAGATTCAAAAACTGCTTATGAAAAACTACTTGCTTCAAAAGATGCAGAAATAGTGCGACTTACCAAACAAATAGAAGATTTAATGAAACTGTTGGGGAAGAAGTAAAAAGGAACTAAATATTCTTGACAAACTATTACAATTTTATTTTCTTCCATTTTTTATAACTTTTTGTACATTTGGCAAATGGGAACAACAGCAGAAAAAAATACTACGCTTATAGACGGTTATGTTGGTATGCTTGTTAATTTAAGCACTACCAACAAGCTTGACCTTATTTCTAAACTTACAGCTTCTGTTAAAACCGACTTAACAAACAAAAAATCGTCATTCAAAAAAGCGTATGGTGCTTTTGAATCAAAAAAATCTGCAGAAGAAATTATTGAAGAAATTCGTAACAGCAGAGTTTCTACAAGACAAATAGAAGCATTTTGAAAAAGTATTTGATTGATACAAACATTGCCGTTTTTTATTTAAGAGGCAAGCATAATCTTGAATCAAAGTTTGACCAAGTTACGGCAGATGATTGTTATATTTCAGAAATAACTTTGGCAGAATTGAAATTTGGTGTTGAAAAAAGTGAAAAACCTGAAAAGAACCGAAAAGTATTGGAAAACTTTTTAACTGGTGTTCAAGTACTTCCTATTTTCCATTCATTAGATTTGTACGCAAAAGAAAAAGCAAGACTTCAAAAAGCAGGAACGCCTATTGACGATTTTGATTTGTTGATTGGCGTAACTTCTATAACACATAATTTGACAATGGTTACAAACAATACAAATCATTTCAAAAATATTCGTGAAATTGATTTGGAAGATTGGACACAAGCCTAGTTTTTTTCTTCTTCCTAACTAAACAAATACTCTAAATCTTCTTGTTGTAAGCTTTCCGAAGATTAGTACGATTTGAAATTACAAGATGTTTTATTTTTTTATTGTAAAATATTTTTTTATATTTTTTAGGAAAAAGTTTAAATACTAGTAGGTGTATTTACTCTTATACTTACACAATGGCAGAACTATAATAAAAAAGAAATTTTAGATTAAAATTAAACTACAACTTATTCTATTCATTTCAAAAATTAGCTTAAAAAAACAGAACCCTGCACTAATTAAAGTACAAGGTTCTTTTATTCCCAACTTCAACCAACTTTAAATTATTTATATACCAAATTTTATTAAAATATTTTTAGAAATAGCATTGTTATTTGGTATTTGTACTGTTGATTTAGTAGGTGTGTTGGATGTTTTAGGGGTAGTAGGTTCATACCTATATTTTTTTTCATCTAAACCGGTGCTGTCTTTTGTGTTATTATCTAACTTTTGTTTTAATCTATCGGCTTTTTGTTGTGCCTCTTCGTATTCTTTTTGTAAATAATCTTTTTCATTCATTCTAAAATCATCGTCATCGTCCTCATCGTATTTATTATTGGTACGTTTTAACCCTTCATTGGTCATTATGTATTCTACATTATGTTTCCAAGCAAGTTCAGAGCCATCTAAATTATACCAATCAAAATCTGAATCGTCGAAGAAGCTAACATGAATATTTCTATTCCAACTCCATCCTGCATTTCTTTTAATAATTATTTTTTTACCAATTGGTACGGCTATACTAATTATTACATTTTGATTTCTAAATTTATCTTTTGGGTTAATAGTTATCCCTCTTCCTAAATACAATAGTGTATCTTTTTGCTCAATAGAAAAGTTTATTTTTTGTGCTAACTCATTAGCTTGTTTTTTACTGTTGCCATTACTTAGTTTTACCATTTTTACCGAAAAACTATCGTTGGTTGCTTTTGTAATTCTTATTCTTACATTTTTTATTACACTGCTATCTTCATCTACATCTGCAAATGGGGCCATATCAAACCAATTATTATTGTAGTAATTGGTTAAGTTATTTGGATTAATTTCTAATTTATTTACTGTAGGATTGGTAAGTAAAACTTGTTCTTCCATAGCATTATTTCTGTATTTAAAATCTTTACTTAAAGAAACAAGTAAGTTTATAAAGCAAACCAAACCTAATACCCATAGTGCAGAGAAGGTATATCTTACCAAACAACTTTTACCTTTAATTTTTGCCAATCTGCGTACTATAAAAACAACTATAGCAATAATGGGTACCCAAATAAATAGTAACAATGTGCCCCATGCAAAAACATTTTGCCAACCAGTTGAAATAATATAACCTTTAAGTGGTAAAAATCCTGATGCTACAATACCTAACCCAAATAATGATACAACAATTGCCAATAACACTGAGCCTAAAATAAAATATGCAAATATTTTTACAATAAGTACAATTATATCGCCCAAGCCTTTACCTCTTTTTTTAAAAATTGTATTTGCCTCGGTAGAAAATTGCTTCCCTTTTTCTTGAACTGTGTTACCAAACTCTGCTCCTTTTTCGCTAATTGTTTCGCCAAATTTTTCCGCTTTTTTTGCAAAATTTTCAATATCGCTTTGAATAGTATTTTTTATATTATTTAAATCAACTTTTTCACCTTTCATTTCTAGTTTATCGGCACTAGATTTTGCTTCGGGTAAAATCATCCATAAAATAATATATATAAATAATGCTCCTGGGCTAAAAGATATTTTTAAGAAATTAGGAAAATCCCAAATATCCCAAGTATTAAAACGAAATATGAAGGAAATAAACGGTATTAAAAAAAGCAATCTCGGAATCCAAACACTTATCCCAAAATAATGACTGATACCACTACAAACGCCAGCCAAAATTTTATCATCAGGATCTCTAAAAAGTCTTTTTCTTCTACTGCCAATTACTTGAGTGGAACTGCTTGGAATTGCAACCCATAGAATAATGTAAGGCACAAACATTACTCCAAAAAATATCACAAAAATTACACGGGTTACCACCGGATCAATACCAAAATAATTAGCTATACCACTGCAAACACCCCCTAATACTTTATTGTTTTCATCTCTATACATTTTTTTGGTATCGCTTGTATTACTATAAGAGTTTTGGTGCTCATAGTTTTGATGCTGTTGCTTATCGGCATTAGGCTGCGAAATATCTTCATCAAAATCTTCTGGCCTACCCATGCTATTAATAATAGTATTTACATCCTCTGCTGTAATGCAGGTAGAACCTTTTTTCAATACTTCGCCAAAAAGCTCTGCAATTCTTCCTTCTATATCATTTATTATTTCTTCTTTGCCCTCTTCGTTAGCAAAAAGTTTACCTAAGCTTTCAATGTATCTTTTTAAAATATCGTAGGCATTTTCTTCAATTGGAATTACTCTGCCTTGAAAGTTTATATTAATTACCTTTTTCATACTTTGTAAGGTTTATTTGGTTAAAGTTAGTTTTATGAGTTGTTGTTTTGTTGGGTTAAAGTGGCCACTGCATCTGCAAGTTCTTGCCAGGTTTTGCCTAATTCGTTGTAAAAGTCAAGACCTTTATCTGTCATTACAAAATATTTTCGGGGTGGTCCGCTATTGCTTTCAACCCATCTATAAGTTAAATATCCTGCATTTTTTAATCTGGTTAGCAAAGGGTATAATGTGCCTTCTAAAATTTGAAGGTTAGCTGCTTTCATTTTGTCTGCAATATCACTTGGGTAAACTTCTCCCTGGCGTATTATAGATAAAATACAAAACTCCAATACTCCTTTTCGCATTTGGCTTTGTGTATTTTGAATATCCATTATAGTAATATTAATAGTTAAAAATTTAATACCGGTGTTTTGTAATAGAATAAAGTATTACCAAATAAATGCTGCACGGCGGATAGGAGTAACAGATTTTCTAGATCTTCTTAAATTCCATAAATCTGCAGAACTAAAAACTTTATTATTATTGTTATCAGCAACTGCCACAATTTCATTTTGAGTGGTAGTAAGTTTAACTATTTCGTTGTTAGTTAAAGGTTGTAAAAGATTTGTTTGTTGAGTTTTCATTGTAGTATTTTTTTAATTTTTTAAATTTTTTGTTTTTTTAATGTTTTGGGGGTTTATACCCTTTTTTTACATTGACAACACAAAGATGGGATTTTTTTTAATACTATGCAATGCATAATACTATCCTTATTTAAGTAGTTTGCCAAGGATAATGATAAAAATAGCTCTGAAACTCAATGTTTATAGGCATTCAACCAAAGCCTTACATGGTATTATGCAATACATAGTATTATGATGAGCGGTAAAATAGCATGATGAAAATTGCAAAATTTTACTTGAAAACATAAAAATTTTAAATTTTGGAAGTAGAATTTGTAAGAAAAAAACATAAAAACTATCTAATTAAGAACAATGCTTTAGTTTCGCTGCCATCAAAAAATAAAAATTATTAATTTATGTCTTTAGTTGTGGTTGGTTCTATGGCTTTTGATGCAATAGAAACCCCTTTTGGTAAAAGTGATAAAATAATAGGTGGAGCAGGCACCTATATTGCTTTTTGTTCAACATATTTTACACCTGTAAAACAAATAAGTGTAGTAGGTGGCGATTTTCCAGAAGATGAATTAGATGAATTAAGTAAAAGAAATGTTTGTTTAGAAGGAGTTCAAATTAAAAAAGATGAAAAAACTTTCTTTTGGAGTGGGCGATACCACATGGATATGAATAGTAGAGATACCCT
>Ga0268298_10001089_pt1 | contig 33039 bp, 26 predicted proteins | sample WWTPWeurt_MetaG_FD_194462 | JGI IMG/M metagenome (GOLD analysis project Ga0268298, IMG submission 194462) | Activated sludge microbial communities from WWTP in Nijmegen, Gelderland, Netherland - WWTP Weurt | ecosystem: Engineered > WWTP > Aerobic digester > Activated sludge | place...
ATTCGACCAGATACCCACACCTGAAACACATTCGATAATAGTTGCATAGCGAATGGTGACATCAGAATCGTTCCATGTGATTAAAGTCACTTTTGGTGTTTCTGTTTCAAGCTTTTTAAGGTTGTTTCTTGGAAGAAGATCTGTCCCAAGAATCAAAGGGATTTTAACGACCTTTTCTTTTCCAAGATAAGGAAGTTTAATATCGATTAAAGTATCTCTAAAACCTACACCAAATTCAGATTTCAATTCATACTTAATCTTTCCAGCTTTCTCGGTAATCGAGAAAAACAGTTCAGTGATATCATGTTGAATAAAACGATTTTTAGGTTGATACCCTTCGTTCTTCAACGCATAATAATCATCCAACAGCTCTTCAAGAAAGTTGAAGGATTCAATTGACCTGATGGATAAACCCGTTGGATTGACTTCAACGGTAATAGGTTTATTATCAAGGAAATTGACGTTCAGATTATCCGAACTAGGAAGTAAACAATATTTTCCATACTTTTCCATATAGGGATAAATTTCTGGACTATAAACACGATCCAAACGCATAAGAATAATGGCGTTGGATTGATGAGCAACTTCATACTGATAAGCTTTGACGGCTTCAATAATTGAATCCTGTTGGAATAGCTTAATTACCGCCAGTCCGGTTTCAGGAATCCTTTTACCAAAAACAGAATCTGCTCCGCCTGGATCAGCCAAGAAGTAACTTCCAGCAATGTTGTATTTTTCAACACTATTGAAATACAAACGCTTGAAGTTAATAAACGGGTGTTTCTCAATTTCAGGTTTCCAATATTTCTTGACTTCATGAACACCAAAGTAATTTTTTTCTTGATGTGAGCGAGAAAGATTGACACCTATCGTTGCAAGATAATCCGCTTGAACATTACCCAGATGACCGGAATGAGCTTGTATCCAGTCAATCTTCATATCTACAAGCCGAGATTGCAGATCTTGTTTCAGCTGATAGATGTATTTCCACCATTCTGAATTAGCAATTTCTGTTCCGTCTTGTTTTTTCCAATTCGATCTATTCCAGTTTTCACACCACTCAGTGAAACCTTTACGAACATATTGACTATCTGCGAAAATAACTATTTTCTTAATATTGAGTTTAGACAGATAAGCCAAAGGTTTTACTAGTCCTTGGATTTCTGCTTGATTATTAGTCCCGTATTCAAACTGAGAACCATAAAAGTCTAGATAAAAAATAGGATCTACCAAAGAGTGTTCGGTCTCTTTTTCAACTTTAGGAGTTAGATAGCCTACATTAGTTACTACAGAACCTTCTACAACTACAGGTTTATTTACTTCCTTGTTGATTTCATACAAGTAACCGTGTGCGCCCCAGCCGATGTAACCTGGGTTATGAGGTCTTGCTCCACCGTCGGTATAGAGAACCAAGCCTAAGGGTTTGTCACTTTCAAAAACCAAAGGTTCTTCTTTAATAATATTATTCATGAAATGGCTTTCTTAAGATTAAGGTATTGGAATAACCTTATCAAGTTTTAATTCATACGTTATGTTCTCGCTATCTGATGGCGTGTTTTCAGGGTTTTTTACACATGAATTTTCAATGTATTCTTTATATTCAATTTGATGTTTAGCCAATTGGTAAATTCGATATAAACAAAAACCATTTAGAATCAAAGAACACAAAACGATCATAAAGACCGTGAACTTTCTGCTATTAAACTTAGAGCTTTTAATGTCTAATTCATCTTTCTTATCAAAGATGAGTTCTTTCAAGAAATAGATAACCATCTGTAGCAATTTAAACATAATCTTTCTTCTTCGGAGTTGAAATGAACATCATTAAAGGGTTTGTAACAATCAGCCAGTACGTCAATAACGTTCCAGGAGAAATCTCTCCCATTGCTGAATTGTCTCCGCAGTCTCGCACTTACTCCAAAGAGTTGGGTGAGTATGTTTATAACGAGATCCCAGGTTACAAATTAACGACTTTTAAATCTATCGATAGCGAAACAGGTTTTCCTATTTCGGTAGAAACTAATCAGGTAAATCAGATCATCACCTTGATTCGGGTTTGTGTTGAATATGCCATTGAACATATCCGACCCTATAATCCACTTGATTTTAAAAATGTTCTACATACTACTTTTTATGATTTGATTGCTGATATCCAATTTGGAGAGTTTATTGACAGTGGAACAATTGCACTTCCTGAGTGGATTTCTTGGACTAATATTACAGGACAAGTAAATAATCAAGTCAAGATCTGGTTGTCCGATACAGCATTTGCTGAACAGTACGATGAGTATGACATCACCGTTATTCCTCCTTTGAATCCCGTTGATGATTTTATGTTGTTTTATCAACAAGTGGTTTTTGGACTTCAGCAAGTTAATCTTCCTATTTTGGCTTCTCGTATCGAGCTAGCTAAACAGAATAAGCCTGAGACCTTTATTCGTATTCTTGATTTTCCCTTTGTTAATACTGCTAATCCTAGTCAGAGTTTTAACTCTACATGGGCGGTATTAATCTATGGTAAAGCAGGCGACAATATCGATACCATCAAAGATACCATTGTTGATTACGTACTTGCTCGAAGCCAGCATGATCGTACAACTTGGGAATCTATTTTACCTGAACTATTTAAACGCACAGAATTTACCATCTTTCCAAGATGGGATAAAATCGCTATTCCTAATCTGACTTCAGCTGCAGCTTTGTATTCCAGTTTGTTAGAACCTAATGAATCTGTTAATTTCACGACGACGCATGCCAGCTTCTATAGTCCTGCGCATATTGAACAGAACATTACAATCATGCCGTTTGATTATAAAGCGTTAAGTTTGATTGTAGTTAACGGTGATAACAATATTGAAAACAAGACTGATATCAAAACCTTGTTTGCAGATTATCTTCCGATCTCTTCTGGTTCTTTAGATTTTAATCGCATGCAATTATTTACACGACAGTGGTTGATTTTTATTGAACGGCTATTGATTGCTTCTGAAACAGCTACGCTTTATTCAACGATTCCTACTGAGTTTCGCAGAATTGTTCGAGATGACATCTTATTCATAACTGGACTTTATGATAATGTTAACTATTTGGTTGCTGCTCGCTCCAATAGTTTTTATGGGAGTTAAATGATGGCATTTGAAATCATTATCCCCGTTATTGGATCTGCTGGAATCTTTGAACTTAGACCACCGTTTAACACAATCATCGAACCCAATGTTCGATATACCTGTCAAGCAGTTAGACGTTTAAGCGAATATTTAGCTAACAATGAAACTCCCTATGAAGATATTTATCAAGCATCCGGTTTAACAGAAGCTGATTATAATCTTCATCTTGAAGAGAACATGTACATTGTTTCTCTTCAAAGTGAAAAAGGTCAATGGATCTATCTTCCAGCAACTCATGTAAGTTCTTATCCTTTAGTTAATGGGATACCTTACCGAGCGATGATGGTCGTGGTGAGTCTTCCTCCGCTACCTGTTGATCGTGATTTAGATTTCCTTCATTTAGCATTTAAGAATATCGTAGCTGATAGCTTGGGTGTTAATTGTAAAATAAAGAATGTGGAAGCCAGTTCTGTTTCTTTAATCTCAAAGGAGAAACATGATCTTGTTTCTTCTAATCGCGCTTCTATGACACAAGGTCTTGTTACAGACCGTGCGCGATATGTTAAACTGTCTCAGGATTATCAAATTGCTTTAGATAAAATCCAAGAACTTGAGACCTATATTCTCAATCATACTCCTTAAACAAAAAAAAAATAGTCACCAAGAGCCATTACGGCTCTTGGTGACTTATGCTCAATGATGCAGGGATGCCAAAGCTTCTTCTTTCGTCGGGTAGTTCTGACCTTCGCCGAAGCTCTTGATCAGACACGCCTGGATGTGATACCGACGACCGTCTTCTACGGCAGACAGTTTACCAATCCCAACAAGACTCGGAACTTTCCGAGCATCTTGGAATAGGTAATGGGTTTGTACTTGTTCTTCAACAAGTACGGGTATTACATCCAGTATCTCAACTTCCATAGTCCGATAGAAGTCTGAAAGACAGAGCACAATTTCACCAGGAATGATACCTTGGTCAATTGGCGCAAGCTTTTTAATACAAATATCTGTAATCGGAACAATAGTATTAAACATGGTTTATACTCCTAAGGAGAATTGAATAGAGACCAGATAGTCTCTCCATGTCAAGTATATATGACTGAAATCTTTTACGATAGGCTTAAAGATGTTTAAGCCTATCGTTCATCTACCGCTTAAGCTTTGCTTTACTTCTCAGTGAAGCTGCGCTTTACCTGTCGGTGAAGCTCTGCTTTACAAGGTATCAACAGGAACATAAATCTTTTCAAATAGCTTTTGTTCCATGATCATGTATCGTTTGTCCATTTTCGGTTTACTACCTTCCATGCGTTCATCTGCAAATACATAGAAAGTTGCAACATAGTTACCCGGACAAACAGTTCCTTTTGGAATAGAGTTTGTGCCGAGACTAATAGTCTCGATCAATTCATCTCCCGGAACTTTATACAGTTTATCTTCTTCAATCCAACCGTGTTCGTGAAAGGTTTTACCGCAAAGAGGACAGATTTTGTCTCCGGAGAATTCAGGATCAGGAACACGGAAATAACGAACAACCTGCGCTTCCCATTCAAGTGCTTTGGCTTCTTCTCCTGTCCAAGTTCTCAATTGATCACGCTCAAGTCCTGTCACTTCATTGTTATAGTCGTCAGGATGATCACCATTTTTATTCCATTGAATTGCTTCAAAATCAGGACCGGTACGAATGTTATAAAGCATAATTATTTCCTTTACTTAATTAAAGCAACGCGGTTAGTGACAAGATCTTTATTGATCGGAAGATTATTCCCACATAAAACAGTGATGTCAGTATTTTTTAAACTACCATAGCTGTTTTCATAATGAGATATCATGAAGATCTGACTAAAGTTAGATGCAGTGAAAAGAGTTGTTATGACATAGAAAGCAGATTGCCTATGAGCAGGATCAAAAGAAGCACCAAATTCATCCAAGAACAAAGGAGCGTGATCCAAGCCTAAATACTTTGCACTGACAATCTTGAATGCCAGATCAACTATTTCACGCATTCCTGAACTGGTTTTATTCACATCTGAAGAAGAAACACGTCCTTCTACTTTAACAGGGAATTTATAATCAAGATCATTTTCATCAGGTTCCATCATAGACAGTTCTAGATTATAAGACCAGACTTTACGAACAAAACTGTTAAGCTGATAAATAAACTGATTAATAAAACCTGTTAGACCTTTCGCAATCAATCCTTCGGTAGGTGAAAGTTCCTTAACGGCTATCTTCAAAACTTCAACCATCTCAGTAAGACGAACGATCTCAAATTCTAAAGATTGAACAATTCCTTTCTGAGTATCAATTCTAGATATGATCTGTTCTTTACGACTGAGTTCCAATTGAACAACCTGAATGATTTCATTCAGACAATCCCGTCTCAGAACATTTTCACAATCAAAATAGAGTTTATCTTTTAGTCCTTGAATATGTGTGATCTGATTAGCTGTCTCAACAATCTTTCCTGTGACTTCTCGATACATAAGAAGTCTTTGATGAATTAGTTTTTTAGACTGAAGTGACTTTGTTGTTTGAACCAAAGTTTGGTTAAGCGTGTCGAGTTCTTTTTCAATCTTGTCTTTATCCAAAGATTCGTTTTTCTCAACCAGCTGTCTTAATGATTCTGACTCTTTGATTTGTTTATTAACTTCCTTTAGACGTATAAGTAATAAAAGATCGTATTTCAGATCTTCAATAAAAAGTCTCAGCTTATGAGGTTCATTGAATAACAATTCACTATAAGTCAGATATTCCCATAGGGGTTTAAGTAACGGCCATGCAGAAGCAATATTATTATAAGCTTTCAGATAAGTAAAATAGACTTTTGTCTTCTCGATCTTTTCATCCAGTAAGACGAGTTTATTTTTAAGCTGTTCAGCAACTTTTCCTTGACTTTCTATAACTTCCAACATTGAACGGTATTCCCGTTCATTATAACCGTTATACCACTTATGAGAACACTCCGGGCATTGAACAAGATTATGTTCTTTATAGTGTTCAAGTTCTTTTTTACGACTATGTGCTTCAATCAGTTGTTTTTCAGCAAACTCCAACTGTTTGTTGATTTGATCTCGTTGAGAAAGTGACTGAGCGAATAGATCACGATTATAGACCTCACGTTGAGGATTAGGTTCAAGATGGTCTGAGATATCAATAAGGTTCTCAAAGATGCTTAGAAGTCCATTATAAGCGTCCTGTGGACTTTCAAAATGAAGATCATGTTTGATTTGCTTATAGATCTCTCCTGATTCTTCATTTAACTCCAAAAGTGTCTTGTCAATAGACTGAATGGATTCGTTATTAGTTCTTGCTAAAGCTTCCAGAAGTTTATTTTGTTGTTCTGCTTTTTCATAAAGACTTTGAATGCAGTCTTGAAAGGTCTGAATAGAAGAAGCATGTTGAATAAGTTCATGATCGATTTCATGAATCGATTCATAACCTTCGGTATTCACAAACTGAGAACGATAATGGATCAATTTCTCAGTTAGGATTTTTAGATCTTTATCATAAATCTCAAGTTGTTGATTGAGATCATATTGAGAAAAAGAAGAAGGAGTTTTTCTTTCGAGGAGGTGTGTAACAAATGCGTTTAGTTCTTTGATCTCCTTACGAAGTTGAACTTCTTCTTCAGGTTTCAAAAGCTTGCCTGATTCTTGAACTAAGCGGGACTGATTGAGTTTTAAAGCACCTTGAATATCTCGAAGCTGCTCTTTGATGCGATTATAGTATTTAATCGCAAAAGTATAATCAGCATCAGATATTTTTGTGAACCACGTTCTTCTTTCAAAGGAAGACATGGTTGAAAATTTAGTAATCCCTACCATGAGGTCATGAATCTCTGGAGTGATTCCAAATTCTTTCTTGACCAATTCTTTATAAACAGTCACGGTGTGACCGGGATTGAGTTCAACTTCATCTCCGTTAGCTTCTATCTTTTTGAAGCTAAACTTATTTCCCATTGAGCTAAAATAGCTTTTTAAAATATACTCACTACCCTGATGTTCAATCTCAATAAGTTTATATCCTTCTTTATTAAACTCACCGGGTATTCCAGGCAAAGGACTGAGTTCTTTCAATAAAGAAGATTTACCACTTCCATTAGTTCCTAGGATCAATTGGATCTTGGATTCAGGAGTATATTCAATAAAGTTGATATTGTTCAAACCCAAACGAATATAGCCTGATAGTATAAGCTTTCTAATTTTCATGATCTTTAAAGATGTATGTGGTCATGAGATAACAGGTATGTAGGTTTTTTGTTTAACAAGGAATAACTATGTCAGCTGAACGTGAAAGTGGTCTTAAACTTTATTCTTTAGGTATTGTAGCTGTCACCAAAGATAAAGGATCGGATGCAATTAAAGTCACACCTATCGAAGTTCTTACATTAGGTAATAAGAAACTATCTGAAGAAAAGAATAACTATAAAGTTGAAATGCCTGACGCTAAAGGGATTAAGCGATCAAGTCAAATTGAATCAGAATCTATGCTGATTGCTAAATGGATTCCTTTTGGTCATAGTAATCGCCTAACTCCTCCAGATGTAGTCGCAGGTGAAACTGTTATCTTGTTTCGTTTCGCAGATACTGAAGAGTATTATTGGACAACTATCTTCAGAGAACCTAAACTAAGAAGATTGGAAACTGTAAATTACGGTTACTGTAATATTCCTCAAGGATTAGAAGCTTTTGACAAACAAACAAGTTATTGGTTTGAAGTCAGTACAGATCAGAAATATATCAAACTCCATACTTCAAAAAATGACGGTGAACCTTATGAATACGATATTACTTTAGATACTGAAAAAGGTAATCTATTAATTGACGATAATGCAGGTAATTCCATAGAACTTAATAGTGAACAAAATAAGTTATCTATTCTTACTAATACAGATGTATATATCAAATCACCAACAGTTACAATAGAAGCTGAAACTACACACATTACTGGTAATGTACAAGTAGATGGTAATTTAAAAGTTAATCAAACTACTACTACCAACAAACAAGTGACTGAAGATGGGACTCAGTCCATTGGTGGAGTTCAGATTCAAGGCGGTATGAATGTTGATGGTAATGTAATCCTACAAGATGACCTTCAAGTAAACGGTAAGATGAAAGGACAAGGAGGTTTAGAATCTTCTGGACCTATTTCTGCTTCAGGCGGTCAGATTGCAGGAAATCTTGATGTGGTAGGAAATGTAACTGCAAGTGGAACAGTTACAGGAACCAATATTGAATAAAACAAAATAAGAAGAGAGAGCCTTAAGGCTCTCTCTTCTATGCTTTACATATAAATGTAAACTTTACCAGCTGCATTAATACCACCAGGATCAGCTCCGTCAGAGCCAATTACTGCAAATTTTTCATCCTGACTAATAGCAATACTTCTACCATAATAATCAGAAGCCGCTTTATCACTGGCTGTCATGATAGACAACTCAGACCAAGAAGCTCCATTTCTTTTATGTATATAAGTTTTACCAGATAAAGTATATCCAGGACTACCTGCTTGGACAGAAGAAGTCATAGCAAATAAGCCTGTACTAGACATCAATGTATAAAAACCGAATTTATCATTCGCTACGCCGTCACTTGATAAAAATCCAGCTTCTTCAGTCCAAGTTGACCCTGATCTACTGAAGACATAGGTTTTACCTATTGAACTAATACTGTTGCGGCTAGCGTTATAAGCAGTAGTTATAATTCTAGATCCATCAGAATTAATACTTAAACCGATGCCTAGATTATCGTTAGCCGCTTTATCACTCGCTGTTAAAATAGCTTCTTGTGTCCAGGTAGTTCCTGAACGACTAAAGACATAAACAGCTCCTGCCATTGAAGTGGCAGAAGGATTAGCTCCATAAGACCCGATGGCAACTCTTGAACCATCCGAAGTAATAGCAACACCTCGACCAAAATAAGCACGAGCAGACATATTGCTAGCAGTTAAAACTGTTTCTTCAGTCCAGGTAGTACCAGAACGACTATAGATATAAACTCTGCCAGCTTCTGATAATCCACTAGGAGAAGCACTAGCAGCGCCTACGATAATACGATTTCCATCTGAAGAAATCATAACTGAACGACTGTAATTGTTGTAGGTTGCAGCATTTGCACCTTCAGACATGCTCGCTTCTTCGGACCATGTAGTGCCTGAACGGCTAAATACATAAACTTTACCGGCATTGGAAATAGTTCCAGATTTAGCATATATTGATCCTGCTACAATCCTACTCCCGTCACTATTAATGGATACTGAATATCCAAAGTAATAATTTGCAGCTTTGTCACTTGCTGAAAGAATAGCTTCTTCAGTCCAGTTAGAACCGGATCTGGAAAAAACATAAGCTTTACCGGCAATTGAAAAACCACCGGCACTTGCTCCATAAGCACCTACTACAATTCTAGTTCCATCAGAATCGACAGATACTGAAAAACCAAAATAGTTGTTACTGGCTTTATCACTAGCGGTTAAAATAGCGATTTCATTAGTGGGAATAAAACTTACTTTTGTAGAAAAAGTATTGGCATTACTCCAAGCACCATAACCATAAACAGTACCCTTATACCTTACTCGAACATAGTAACTGGTATTGGGACTTAATCCAGTCGCAGTCCAAGAAGTCTTATTGACTGTATCGTTAACTGAACTGGATACTACATTAGTGAATTCACTATCTGTAGCAACTTGCCAGTCAGAACTTAAATGAGTATCAGCACCTGTGTTCATAGCGAACACAGTGGAGCTAACAGAAACACTTGCCGATAAATTAGTAGAACCCGTTACAGGACTAGTAATAGAAGGAGCTATAGGAGAAGTAGCTTCAATTGAAACATTAGCTACTTTGTTATTAACTGTTAATACCAAAGGACCTGTAGTCTCAGGTGCTGTATAAGAAATCTTATCACCTGAACGTGTCAACGAACCTACAGAAGCGCTAACTTCGTAAGTGGTTTTGATATCATAGTTGGTGATAGTATAATCAACAGTTTGTCCAGTATAGACAACGGTAGGACCATTCAGCGTAGGACCTACCATGACCATATTTGGAAATACGGTCAGATCCAATTTACCTTGAGCATTAAGCTTAGCGACACCGTTAGCTTGACCCAAGGACGCTGCATTAAGTCCGCCTAGATTCTGAACCGCTTCAGTGCTATTGTCGGCACCCGTTCCACCTTTGACAATCGGAGCAACGATCGACAAAGCTTTCATATCTGCATTAGGTGATTGGAGTAAGCGCACGGCCGATCTCCTTAAGAACGTTGCTCAAGTCCGTAGATACGAACAGCAACATCGGAACTATCGCAGAAAACAAGAATATGCTCACTCGGACTACAAACAATGCAAGTCCGTTCAAGAATACCACCGTTTGCAGGAATCACACTGTTGAAGTCAATGTGATCTGCGCCGCCAGGAATAGCGCTATTTGCAATAGCGATACGCACCGTTGCGTCATCAGTACCCATATTGCAGCAGTTGATGCTTGCAGTTGAGAAAACAACATCAGTAGGAACAGTGTACATATCGGCATATTGACCTGCTTGGGTCATGCCACGTGCCAGAACGCCATTAGCCATGTGAAGATACTCCTATTAAATGTTCAGGGATTCAAAGATTGAATCAGTTGTAAAACTTGACCCAAGGTAACATATTTATGCACGCTTGTTTTGTCATCAATTTCCTGCTGAGTAGCAACAGGAAGATTCTCAACTTTGTCTAAACCTACTTGAGACTTGGTTGTCTGATGCGGGTTACTGCTATCAAGGAGATGGCTAACAAAGTGAGGTTGTTGCTGAGATTCAACAATCTTATCTGCAACAGTGTTGATGGAATCAACTAAGGTTTGATGCCCAAAGACATAGTCAAGATTCTGATCATGATTGATCGGAGGAAATTGATTTGTCTTATTAGTAACAACATCCCATACGGTAGTACGAGGATTGTAGACTTTTCCTGCAATGCGATCAAGAACATATTGAGCGTCAGCACACCAATCACCGCCTAAAGACTGATAACTGATTTCAATGGTTCCATTTAGGAAAGTTCGGTTAATACTTAAACCGCCATACAAGATTTTACCGATGGAGCGTGTTGCTCCGATATAAGGAAGACAAAAAGAATAATCTACATCTTCGATCAACGGGGTGATAACCCCCGAAGAATCTCGATGAACGAAATTGAAATTGTCCAGATAAAATGGAGCAAAAGTCGGAACGATGAGACGATACGTCGAATCATTGATTTCCGTCAAAGTATGGACTTCGTCTTCGACAAAATTAGTCGAAGCAAGTCCGGTTGGATCAAAAGGGAGTACGGGATCAGACATGGCGTTCCTTCAATTTAGAGTGTCTACGTCAGTCCTAGTGAATGAACAGTAGGCCCGAATGCCATACTATTCTTTATTAACAGAATAGCTTTATATAGGGAGTTGTGATGTATCAGTTTGTTAAAGCCGTCTGTCTAGCGCGAACAATTGGCGCTCAGTGGAAAGAAGTTGATCTTTCCAACATTATCGTACATGATATCTATACTACTTATCAAAAAATCTTCCTTGTTCTTCATCATACTGTTACAGATGAAGATATGATTGTTAACTTTGATGAATATCGTCCTGTTTATAGCAGTTACAATAATACGCTTAATGAACTATTGATTGAAATTGGCAATACAACTCTGAATGAAACAAGTTCTCTTCCTAATACTGAAGTCAAGTTTGCTAAGTATAGTGACGCTATCCGTTCGGAATATAAATTACAAACTTCAATAGTCGGTCAAGTTGTTCCTCCGAATTACCCGGAAGAGGATAAAAAAGACTTGATCATTACACGTCCTAAATATACCACTGATATTTCTCTTCTTCATGATTATTGTTTGTTATCGGTCAATGGCTTTGTCCATTTGACCGATACAGATGGATCTGTGACCTATATTTTACAAGGTGCTCAGACCATGCGAAAGAGCAACCATAATCAAGCCGGTATTTTAAGTTTCTATGATATCGGTAAATTGAATAAAGTCAAGATTGATCCTTCCAAGATCATTCCTCAGAACACAGATGATGTTCTCAAGAATAAACTTACCTTTGAAGTAACTGCTCCTTTAGATAATAAGTCGTATATCCTTATCTTAGGTGGATATATGATTCTTCCTGAAGAAGGAACATTCTGGAGATCAGGCGAACAGTTATTTACTTTAGATCTTCAACAGCTTCCCTATGTGGAACGTATTTTTGATTCTCGTCACTTTCTAGATCTTTCTTCTCTGGGAATACAAGACTGGGATAATGTTAATGTGAATCAAATATGGTCGGATGAAGTTATCAAGAAATACTTCGATCTATCTCAAAGTTTTCTAGTTATTATCGATACACCTAATCTTGTTTGGAATAAATATCCAATTCGAAAGAATAATCTTCCTGGGATGTTTACAACTTATCAAGATCCCGTCTATCCGCTTATAGTTGCTTACGGTAAGATGGTTGAGTATTGGAAAGTGTTTGAAGACAACCATTGGTCTGTCACTGTTCAAGATAGTTTTTATCGTAATTACGTCATCAACGCACAAGTGAATCAAGAACTAACGACGATGAATGATCATCTTCAACCCAATCAACCCACCTATTTCAGTCGAGGGTATCTTCTTGAATTAGCAGGTTATCGAACTTAAGAGGTCAAAGTGAATAATCTAAATCCCTTACCTATCACCGATGCAGAGACACTAGCGCTAGCGGTTCATAAAGGCGGAACAGCCGCTTGTACCGCACAAGAAGCTGCTGAAAACCTGAATCTATTAACATACGATAATCCGCGTGCTGTTCGTCTGGATGAACAAGGAAAACTCGTCGTTGATCAATTTTCCAATATTCCTTTTGGAAGTACAGTTTCTATTAAAGGTCCTAGTCAACTTTATGTAGGAACTATTACTGAGTTTGAGATCACGGACTACGATAGTACCAAGTTCTATGAGATCTTCTCTCATAATTGTACTGTTAATAGAGAAGACGATAAGATCTACGTTCAGACTTATAGCGTTCCTATCGTTGCTTCATTTGAAATCAATAAACGGATTTATCTGTTTAACGTCATTTACTCGCCAGTCAATAAACCCGTCATTGCATATCCTTCCAATGGTTCAACAGAATTAGATTCTATTGTTACCTTTGAAAGTAATCGTTTCTCCATGGCCAATAGCTATGACGAACATGCAACGTCTGATTGGCAAATTGCAGTTGATATCAATTTCAGCAATATCGTTCAAGAAACCAGTTACGATCCTAATCACCGAACAACCTGGACAGTTTCTGAGCTTATTCAAAACACGACCTACTATGTACGTGTTAGACATCGTTCTATTTTCTCAGGTTCCAGTGAGTGGTCTAACCCGACTATCTTTGTGACGCGTAGTCAGTATAAGCCAGCTCCTCCCGTTCTTGAAAGTCCTGAGCCTGATTCCAATAATGTCAATCTGAAAACGACGATTGTCTTTTCGGATTTTGAAGTACTTGGAAAAGCCAATGACCGACATATCAAGACAGACTGGCAATTAGCAGCAGATAGTACTTTCGATACCATTATTAAATCCAATTTTGATAACGTCTATGACCTTAGCAGTTGGACTGTTGACGGACTCAATGATTTACGTGTCTATTATGTTAGAGCACGCTATACCGGTGTTAATTATGGACAGGGAGATTGGAGTCCTGCTTATTCCTTTACAACAATCGTCTCCAATACCGTTAGCACGCCTGTTATTGCTTCACCTGTCAGGAATAGCACAGGAAATGCATTAGATCTCGTTGCCCGTTGTTCAGCATTTAATGTCTCAGATGGTTTTGATAACCATTTGAATACTGACTGGCAGTTAGCATTGGATGTTAATTTTTCAGTATTGATTCAACAATCTTTAAATGACACGGTTAATAAAACCACATGGACACTCAATACACTTCTTCCTAATAGGAATTATTATCTTCGAGTTCGCCATCGTGGTAATATCTTAGGTGTCAGTCACTGGAGTAATCCAGTTGTCTTCAAGACGATCGGTGTTGATCGTCCCTCTGTTATCTCACCTGCTAATAACGCAATCGATCAGAAACTTCACGTTACACTTCAGTCAAGTGCATTTTCTGCAACGGGTACTGAAGATGAACACGCAACGTCCGATTGGCAAATTGCTTCGGATGCTTCTTTTAATACCGTCATTCAATCTGCTATTGATGATCCAGTTAATCTAACTGAATGGCCTGTTACGCTTAATCTCAATACCACGTATTATGTTCGTGTTCGACATAATGGCGCTATCTTTGGTAAAGGCGATTGGTCTGATGGAATCAAATTCTCTACCATCATTAAATTCATTGTGATTCCTCCAAGAATCATCAGTCCTGAAACCGGGATCAATAATCAGTCTTCAACCGTTAAGATCACCGCTAACGCCTTTACGGTTAATGACGGAACAGATATACATAGCAAGTCTTATTGGCAATTGGCTAAAGATTCTTCATTTACTCAGATAGTTCAGTCAGCCATTGACGATCCTATTAATCTGACCACTTGGACAGTCACCAATCTGGAAGCTAATACGACCTATTATGTTCGTGTGCAATATAAAGGTACGAATAATGGATATAGTGATTGGAGTTTAGTTTCTAATTTCAAAACAGTCGTCAGTTTTAATCCAACTAAACCGACAATTCAACAGCCTGCTAATAAAAGTATTTCCGTTAATTTAAATGACACTGCTCAGTCTAGTACATTTCAAATGACAGGCGGAACCGATACTCATGAAGCGTCTGATTGGCAAATTGCCACAGATGTTAATTTCAGTAATATCGTGAAATCTGAAGTAAATTCCACAGCTTATCGTGAAACATATGCTTTTTCAGGTCTAAATGACTTGACAAAATACTATATTCGTGTTCGACATAAAGGAACTACTACAGGCTATGGTGCTTGGAGTGATCCTGTTGAATTTACAACTATTGTTAGAAACACCATTAATACGCCGGCTATTACTTCACCGGCTAATAATTCTTCTGGAAATCAAACAAATTTAAGTTTGTTAAGTTCTGCTTTTATTGTTTCTGGAGGTAATGACACACATAAAAGTTCAGAATGGCAAGTAGCTACAGATACAAGTTTTAACAATATCGTATCACAAAGCATCGACGATATTGTTAATAAAACAAATTATACACCTCAAGGTCTGGTTTCTAGCAAAACCTATTACGCTCGAGTCAGATATAAAGGAAACGTACTTCCAGTTTCTGCGTGGAGTTCCACAATCACGTTCAGTACAATTGGGTTAGCAAAACCTTCAATCACAAATCCTGCTAATGGAGCAGGTGATGTTTTCCCTTCTGCTATTTTCAAAGGCGCTGCTTTTGCAAGTAACGTGGGAACCGACACACATAAATCAAGCGATTGGGAACTGTCTACCGATGCTGGTTTCTTGACAATCGTCGCTTCTACATATAACGACACTGTTAATAAAACTACATGGGCAGCTGCATTATCGGTTAATACAACCTATTATGTCCGTGTTCGCTATACAGGTAATTCTTACGGAACAAGTGCTTGGAGCGATTCAGTTAGCTTTACTACAATCAAAAACTTTACAGTCAATAAACCTTCCGTTACTTCTCCTGTTAATAACGCACAGGGAATAAGAGATACAATTACTATTACTGCAAGTAGCTTTGCAACTAATGGCGGTTCTGATTATCAAGTTTCTTCGGACTGGCAAATTTCTACAGATTCGGGATTCGTTAATGTATTTAAATCAAGTATTGGAGATACTACAAATTTAACATCGTGGACTGTTTCAGGACTTTCAGTTGGAACAATGTACTATGTTAGAGTGAAATACGAAGGTTCTAATTATGGAGCTAGTGATTGGAGTTCAAGTATTGTTTTTAGTACTAAAACATCATTTGAACCTATCAGTGAAGAAGCTGTTTTATATGCCAGTGATCGAGGGTATAAAAATCACTTTGGTAATACTGTTTGTATATCAGGAGACGGATTACGGTTTGCTGCAGTTGATCCCACTAATAGCGGTGTTTATTTATTTAAGAAATCAGGAACTTCTTGGGTTCAAGAATATAAAATTCCCACGGAATACTATAATCCAGTACTTTGTTTAGATTATGAAGGTAAGACTTTATTATTAGGTTGTCCAACTGACTCTATTAATGGGTTCTTTCGTGTAGGTTCAGTGCATGTCTATGCAAGAGCTAATACAACGTGGGCTTATAGCGCACGGATTCTTCTCCCTGAATCTTCAGCGGTAGGTAATGAAAATTTTGGTACATCTGTTGCAATCACTCCTGAAGGGAATACATGTGTCATTGGTGCTCCTGGAATTACAGCCGACGGAGTAGCTAGAGGATCAGCTTATGTCTACAGTAAAAATGGAGCAAGTTGGACACAGACAGCCCAACTGTTTGACGTTAATGGTGTTGAAGGAGACGGTGTAGGTTCTTCAGTCAGCATTAGCGATGACGGAACTAAAATAGCTATAGGTGCTTCTAACGCCACACGTTTCAGTGCGTGGTATTGCGGCATCGCTTATGTGTTTAAGTTAAATGGCAGTAACTGGGAACAAGAAGCTTTGTTATATGCCAGTAATAAAGCAAGCCAAGGTGGTTTTGGCCGATCTATTCAATTGAGCGGAGATGCTACACGTCTTTTGGTTGGCTCAGCTTCAGGCTTCGGATATGTTTTCCGCTATAGTGCCACTTGGACTGAGGAAACTAAATTGACAGGCGGCCGATCAATGGGAATTGATCGAACTGGAACACGAATAATTATTGGTAACTCAGGTTATAGTATTGGCGATGTATATGTAGGATTAGGATGTTTTTATTCCTTTTCACGATCGGGAACTACTTGGTCTTCTGCAACAACGGTCACGCCGAGTAATAAAAAATCAGGTTTACAATTTGGTACTTCAGTAGGTTTATCAGCCGACGGTGGTCGAGCAGTTATTGGTGCCTATGAACAAGCGACCGGTGGAAGCATCGGGATGGTTGGTTCGGGTGGTTCTAGTCCTACGACCTCAGGACGAGTTTATATTTTTAGTTAAACCGTGCATATAGCTCTCCTACTGGCTCCATGGCCAGTAGGAGAGCTATGGTCATCATCCGGAAAAGATGACCTTAAAGAGTTTAAAGATATTTTCAAACAACTTCGACATGGCATTATCATCATTGCCAAACAGTATCAGGCCTAGAGAGAACAGTACGAAGGAACCGATCACGGTTTTGACGACTGCTTTCACAAGCCATGTTTTCAATCTTATTAATTCTTTTTGATTAAATTGCTCAATATTTTCAATTTCAGATTCAATAGTTTCTTTATTTTCCTTAACAAGGAATTTAACTTCATCGATAGCTTGTGTCTCAACCACAAACTTATCTTCAAAGATAAAACAGATATTCATTAAACCTTTTAACAATATTCTCTTCTCATCCGAAGTGAGCTTATTGAAAATAGGCATGATGTTATCGTAGACCTTACCGTCATATTTGGTATCAGCTACGTATTTTATTTTATTAATAACACCAACGACCGTTATTTGGTCGCTCATGATTGCACCGGATTCTCAGGATCGATTTCTTGATCGCCTGGTTTAGGAACTTCTCTAATAAACTGTTCCCAAATAAGATCAACTTGTTTTTTTAGATCTTTATCCTGTTTAAACTCATGGATACATTCCTGAGGTTGAAAAGGAAGATGACTGACTTTCACAAATAACTTAAATCCCTCGACATCAGGATATCGAGCAGTGATAAAATTGATGATATTATCGGCTTCAATATCGATCTTACAATATTCACTCGGTTGTCCGTCTTCTTTTTCATAGACGTCAACTTCATATTCAATATTGGGAACTTCAACAATGACTTTTTCGTCATTGCGTTGCATGGTCAGAACAACTTTCTCCGAAGAGAAGTAGTAACGTGTCTTCTTTAAATACCTTGACGCCGCTGATTTAAAACCTTCATAGAAGTCTTTATCTACAGTAGCGTTGTATTCGTTATTGGCTTCCAAACCTTCTTGGTCTTTGGTCTTTACTTTAAAGGTAAAGACATAGTTATCTTTATCTACATAATGACGAACACGACACTTTAAGCTATTTTTAAATTCAGCTTCAAGTTGATCCTGTCGTTCTTTACGAACACATTGTTCCAAACCTTCCATCGAACCAATGCGAGCATAAACAACAATTTCAGTTTCAGGTTTTTGACTTGTTTCAGTTAAACCTTCTAATGCTAAATCAAACAGACGTTTCATGGTTTCTTCCTTCTGATTTCATTAAGACGACGTTCCTGATAAGCTTTAATATCTTTTACACGTGCGTTGCAGTTGCGCATGTCCGTGACTAGACGATTAATATAATCAGCCAGGATGGTTTCTTTTTGAGGGAAAGTAAGATCGGGATATTCCTCTTTATTTGGCGGGACAGAAACAGAACAAGGAGCAAGAAGGATATCCGGAATGGTAATAACTTCAGTTTGAGTTTGAGTAACAACAACACGTTGAGGAGTTGCTGCACATGCAGTCAAGGTAATTGCCAGCAGACAGATTAGATATTTCATGTTAATTCTCCGAGTAACATTGTTCATTTTCATTAAAGGAACAATAAGTTGACCAAATAGCTGTAATGTTTGCAACGGATATTTCTCTAATTTCTTCTTTCGTCAGCTCTTTATCTTTTTCAGTCTCACTTAATTTTCTTTGCATTTGAGACTTTGTTTTCACTTTAACAATCTTTTTGATTTGATTGTCTCGAACTTCAGTGATTTTATCTAGATTAACTTTAGTTTCTTCAACTGCTTCATCAATTTTTTTGATTGTGTCTAAAGCATCTTCATGAGCGACAAAAACATCGTCTAGTGTTCCTTTTAGACTTTCATTTGCTTGAATAGCTACATCCGTATTTTTAGTTTCCTGAACTAAAGCGACTTTAACATTCTCAATCGTTTCAAAACCTAATAGACTTTTCACACGATTGTAACTTGGAATAATAATAGCCATAAGTACTACAAAAAGAATACCCAAGAAAACATAGTTCATCGGGTTACTCAAAATACTCTTCAATACAACATCACGAAAGAACTTAATCATTTTAATACTCCTTGAAGTTTTAAGAACGTATAACCTACCGCGATTGAGTCAATCGCGTGTTCGTCTAACATATCCAAACTATTTCTTAAAACTGACATAATCAAGGAATTATTTCCGACACAATGCTTGACATCTATTTTTCCTTTCATCATACCGGCACCAATGGTTTTCTTGACTAACAAAGGTTCCACTGTTCTAAAAGGAATATTAACGTTAATATCCAGAATACTCATTTGTATCATGGAAAGAACTTCTAACAGCGCTCCATAAGCCATTGGTCTAAAACGATTATAAAAAGGACTTTCACAAACAATAACACAAGCTTGTGTAGTTCTAATTAAATAATGAAAAGCATGTCTAAGTTTTTGTAACTTGACAACTCGTTCAGTAAAATAATCTTCATCAGTCACCACATTGTCTCGTAAATGTTCACTAAACAAAGTCTGTGATTCGATAGAAAGTACTTCATTGTTTTGATTAAGCGTATAACAACTAACGCCTGTTCTATTGAGACCAGGATCAACACTTAGAATATTATAGGTTTGGTAGTAATCAGGTATTATTAACATGATAAAAAAGAAAAGAAGTATCATACCATAGACTCTGGGAGCAAAAAAGCTCCCAGAGTCTATGTGTTAGCTGATATTCAACAAGGGAGAAACATCACCAACGTCAAGCGTAAGATTGACTTGTTTATTACTGAAAGCTACCGGATAGAAGACAGACATGAAATCTACAATCTGAACACCGATAGCATCGGTATAACTAGTAGATACACCGTTGAAATCGCCAGTTACGATGCGATCTACACCTGAGCACAAACCAAGTTCACTAATGATCGCATAGTTAGGATCACCGTATATCACGTTAGCGACATTCAGCAATTCATCGATGTCATTTTCAAGAAGAATAAATGGAACTTTGGCTGTTGCTGCAATATAATCCCCTGTAGTGGTTAGCACGCCACCGGGATCAATGGCAGGAGGTTCAGGGCTCAGATCCGCTAAAGTTGCTTGAAACTCCGTACTGGTAGTCGCATTGTTTTCAACATGACGAAGTTCCAGTTGAGTCGAAGTATTCGACAGATCCAAAACTTTTAAATAGTAAGCAACATAAACAACACTATCATGAGTTTCAAGTCGACGAAGACGATACGCCTGACGTTCTTGCGGCGTCAGATCATCAGAAGGACGACGAAGAACAAACGGCAAATGATTATAGAGAGCGGAGTGGCGAGGAGTATGTTGAACAGCTTTCGGATAAGGAATGTTATTGGCACCTACGATCATTTTGTGACCGCCGTTTCCAATTGTTGCGTAGCGCATCGCAATATTATCACTATTGGCAACAGCTATATCTTTATGAATATTGAACTTTTGATTCAGTGTCGTATTTTCTCGAATAACAACAGGTAAGCCAAGAAGTTGACTAGTTTGAAGTGCAGCACCATGCACTGTACGGACAGTATTTCCCATGTTCTTTAAAACCTTATGTTAATGTGTGATTGTTGGAATAAGAGATTTTTGCTCATCCGATAATGCAAGATAAAGCTCTTTACCTGCATAAGCTTCATACTGACTTATGGTTTCATCGTATTCAGGATAAGATAACCAGATTTTGTGACTATGATTAGTCACTTCCACTGTTTCAGTTTCATCTGTATTTAGAACTGAAGCAATAGTTACAGGTATTGTTACCGTGTCTATATAGACCTCAGTTATGTCTTGAATTCTACTCCCATGAACTTCTTTAGTATAAATCTCTTCTGTAACACTACCCTTGATATCCAAGACACGAATAGGTGTTTCAACAAACTGATAACCATAATAATTGTTAGTGATATTCCCTAAACGAATGGTTGACCAGTTTAAAGGAATAATATTCGAGTTATTGATTTCAGTGATATACTGCACTGAATAACTACTTAATTGACGCATGATATCGATCATGGCTTTTTGAATATTCTTCAACAGTCGAGTATCATCAATCTTCATACCCGTTGCTTCAGTAAAAATATTCTTGACTAACTCTTGTGCTTGATCAAGACTATAGTTAAACTGCTTAAGATTACGCGCATAAAGCCATTCAGTCATATCTTGTTGACTAGAAGAGAATATTAAGTATTCGTCTTCGTATAGGTAACGAACCATATTTTCAACTTGTGCTCGCTCGTATAAATCTTCAATAGAAGAAATCAGAAACCAATGATAATACGCTTGTTGATAAATAGAATAACTTAATTCAAAGAATCGGGTGATTGATTTACATTCAGTAATACTTGCTTGTTGTTCTAAAATAACCGTAGCGATTTCTTTAGCTTTTGAAAATTTGCTATCAGTCAAAGCTAACAAATCATTTACAGTGGGTTTATTAATCTTTCTCTGTTTGCTATTAAGGAAATAAGGAACTTTGTCAATAGAAATTCCAATGGAGTTCAAATTAACATAGAGCATATAAATGAATGCATCTTTTGCATTCAGTGAAATGATTTCACTGGTTTTAGGATCTCTAAAGTTAATAACGGATAAATAAAGATCTTTAGCTGATAGATGCGCCCATTCACGCATTAGGATTTGTTCAAGGGGATCAGGAACGGCATCACTATAATCAACCATAGATGATTCAAGATCTTTTGTCTGCACTACAGAAGACAAGGAAGTCTTGAATCTTAAAGTATCTGAATCAGATTGGACTTCGTAATAATTAGGATTTCCGTAAACTAAAAGCTTCTCTTTATCGTAGAGATTATTAATAGAGATATAATCTTTCTCAGGAATATTATATTGAGGATTAATAGCTTTTCGTCTTGCAGTAACTTCTGGGTAATAATTCCAGTCAAATGAACCCAATTGTCGAATACTAAATTCACTTAAAGGAATAGAACGGTCACTTAAGAACTTTTGAACCAGTTCACTAAACTGTTCTGCTTTCCCTGCATTTCTATCGATATAGTTGATATTGCGATATAGATATAAAGCTTGCTTCAAAGTCATATAAGGATAGTATTCATCCAGTTTACCATGACTTGCCAGATATTGTTTAATATGAAAACTATGCGCTTCATAAGTCTTACAGCGTTTAGCTCTAAGATTAAGAAGTTTAGGTAACATATTTAAATACATGATAGCATGTTGAGTAGTCGCATATAGAGAATCGATGATTCCGAATGCTTTGACATCCCAACGTTTAATATATAACTTTAAATATCTTTCTAATTCAGGAATTAAAGTAATTTCCTGTGGTTCAACCAAGTCTTGTGGATAAGCCAAAATACTTCCCTCATCGGCTGATATCGCGTATTGGATATCAACCGGATAAAGGATGCCGTTAATGAGTTGTTCTTGATCAGGATAATTATTGATTAGATTATAGTAATAGCGTGTTCCGAATTGATAAGCGCGAGCTGTCGCGGTATGAATTCGAAGATTATCTTTAGTAAAAGCAATTTCTTCCAGAGAGTCTAATGATGTGACGGTCATCAATCTATCCAGTGGATGGTATTGACCGGATAGGTTTTGGTAGTATTTCCAGCTAGTAGGATCGTTTAGATCTACCATGCTATCGCCGTAGTTCAGTCTAATGGCATCGTTTATCGAATCAGCACTGGTTTCAGATTTAATAACCAGTGTTTTTGCTAATTTGATATTCAATTCAATATAAGACTGAATAAAGCTATTAACGTTTTCAGAAAGTGTCATAGCTATGAATTCTCATGAAGGTTTGAAAAGCGCTGTGCAAGCCATGCATAGCGGGAAGAAATTCCCTGCACTGGTTCTTGTTCAAAAAGATCCTGAAATGGCTGCTATGATCAGTAAGATGGTGAAATCTCACGATCCCGCTGATTACGACATCAATAAAGAACGGACTTATCACAACATCAATCAAAGTCAAGTTCAAGCCATTTCTGAAGAAACAAAAGCTCGTATCGCAGATAGTGAAAATATTCTGCAACTGTTTCCCGACATTGAACTGGCAATACAAATCATCATCAGTTCTATCTTGTCGCCAAAAGATATGGTGAAGACAGATCTGATATATCGGTCTCGTGAAAACATTCTTCCTTCTGAACTAACATTAAAACTGAACACAATTATCAGTTCTCATTTAGAAGGTTATTATGCATTAAAAGATGATCTTCAAGATATTCTTCGTGATACCTTATTTACGACAGGAAGTTATGTTCGTACTATTATTCCTGAAAGTATCGTTGATGAACTCATCAATCGTAACAAGATGATTTCAACAGAAGCACTTAAAGATATTGTCAACGGTGATAAGATTGTTCAATTGGGTTTTTTAGGTAATCCAAATAAAAATCAAAGTACTAGTTACGGTCTAGAAGACCGGATGTCTATGCGTTATGCTCGAGAAGAATATAACAGTAAGATCATGATGGATAATCTTGATCTTAAGATTGAAGTCAGTGATAATTTCAATATTCTTCGTCTTCCTAAGATTGCTGAGCATAATCGTGAAGTTCAAATCAAATCGATGGTGCGGAATAAACGAGTTGGTTTGGAAAGCTATAGCCACACAACTATCTCTAATAAAGATTTTGCTAATGTGGTTTATAAAGATCAAAGAACTCAATCAGAGATCTTTGTAGCTGTTCCTACGGCTCAAAGTGCTAAGCGTAAGTCAGTCGGACGACCTCTGACCATGCGACTTCCTTCAGAGTCTGTTATTCCAGTTTATGTTCCAGGTAATGAAAAAGAACATATTGGTTATTTCGTTCTTCTAGATATTGACGGTAATCCAATTACTTTACAATCCAATCGAGATTGCATGGAAGGACTTTCAGGCGCACTGAATAATCCTAATCAATCTCAAAATACTTCTTTATCCGGATTGTTGACTCAAAAAGCGAAGCGTAATTTGGTTAGCGATAACGGTAGTCCGACTATCGATCAGATTAGTAAGATCTATGCTAATATTGTTGAATCAGATTTGATCAACCGAATGAATAATGGACTTTATAAGTCCAATGTTGAACTATCCCAAAATGAACAGATCTATCGCATTATGTTGGCGAGATCTTTAGCAGGTAAATATACTAGACTTCTTTATCTTCCGGCTGAGTTAACGACTTATTTTGCTTTTAAGTTTTTCCCCAACGGTGTAGGTAAGTCTTATCTCGATGACTTAAAAGTATTGACTTCACTGAGAGCTATTCTTCTATTCTCAAAGGTCATGGCTACTGTTAAGAATTCTATTAACACGCAGAATGTAACCATGAGTCTGGATCCAGAAGATCCTGATCCTACAAAGTCCATGGAATTTGCAGTTCATGAAATTACCAAACTGCGTCAGCAATATTTTCCTTTAGGGATGAATGCGCCGGTAGATCTAGTTAACTGGATTCAACGTGCAGGTTTGATGTTCAATTTCAAGAATCATCCAGGTATTCCTCAGACTGAGTTTGATTTTCAAAGTCAAAACATTCAACATACTGTTCCTGATAATGAACTTGATGACATGCTTCGGAAACAAACTTATATGTCTCTGGGTTTAAGTCCTGAAACAGTAGATAACGGTTTTAATTCTGAATTTGCTACTACGGTTATTTCAAATAATATTCTCTTCTCTAAAAGAGTTATTCAGCTTCAAGATATATTTACTCGTGATCTTACTGATTTAGGTCGTAAGATCTGTCACGCTGATGAACATATTCGTTCTGAGCTTCTTAATGTTCTTATTGAAAATAAAGCTTTAGTTGAGAAAACTATCTCTTCAGAAGAAGATAAGCAGTATTATTCAGAAAATACAAATGAATATCTGAGTGATTTTGTCGATCAATTTATTGATATGTTAGAAATCGATCTTCCGAAACCTGACATCACAACTATTGAAACACAATCTACTGCTTTTGATCAATATGTAGAAGCTCTGGATAAAACACTTGATGTATGGGTTAGTTCTGAAATTTGTCCTTCAGATATAGCAGGTGAGATTTCAAGTAACATAGATAGTATTAAAGCCATTGTTCGCGCTTACTATATCCGAAACTGGATGGCTGAGAATGGTTATATGCCTGAGTTGAATGATATTGTCACAACAGGTGAAGATGGTTTGCCGGTACTAAATATTTATGATATCTCAGAATCGCATATGAAAGGATTAATGCGTTCTTCTATAAAGTTCATTGAGAAAATGAAATCAGCTCAAAATGCAGCTAATAAAGATCTAGAAAATCTTCAAGTTGAAGAAGGGTCATCTATGAGTAGTTCTGATGATTCAAGTTCTGACGAATCTAGCGGTGACGGATTAGACGACATGGGTGGATTCGGAGATATCGGTGGAACCGGTGAAGAAATTCCTCCAGAAGAAACCACTGAAACTAATCCTGAGCAAACACCTGAGGAAGAACCTAAAGATAACGAACAAACTCCTTAATCTCCTTATGAGACAGTGGCTTTATGCCACTGTCTCATTTTATGCTCTGCGTAAATCTTTTCTAGATAAGCATCTCGAACTAATGCAAATGTCTCCATTTCTTCAGTAGGATTTTTTATATAAAGAATAGCCCAAACATTCTTTTTCAAAGCATACCAACATAAATCATCTGTTTGATTTTTAATAAACTCAATAGACCAATATTTACTATCAATAGCGATATAACAAAGTTGTTCATCTGGATTATCAAATAAAGAGATTACATAGCCGTTTGATTTAACTGCTGTTTCTTGGACTAGTCGAGAAGGGAATCTTATTTTTAGTAAAGACAACCCATCTTTACGCACGGCTATTAAACATAATTCTTCTGTTTGTTCAGGAACATGTTCAATGATCCAACCTGACTGTTTTAACGCTAGTCGCCAATGTTCTTCCTTTGGTTCTTTTAAAGTTCTAACATACCAGGGATTTTTACGAATATTCTTTCTTATCCTGGCTTCAGATAAAGGAATAATCTTAAATAGAGACATAAGAAATCGTAACATGATTTTCCTTAAATGAATAACCTATACGATCCCTTAGGAATTTAAACAAAAAAAAAAAGAAGGAGCACTAAGCTCCTTCTTCTTCTCTTGAGGTTTTACAACTTCAAAGCAATGAACTGACCGCCATTTGCGATGGTTTCAAAAATCTGCAAACGCTCGTCGTCGGCCGTTATGATGTAATCATCAGAATAGTCGGCACTAAACTCTTCACGCTGAAACTGAATCGTCCGACATAGTTCCCAAATCACCGGGTGTTGTTTTTCACTAACAACCGTGGATTCACCTTTCTTCAGATTGACATTCAATTCTTGCAGTTTATTCACAGGAATATATGCCGCACTGATCATCGTAGGCATACTGTAAAAGTTAAACTTCTCCGGAAGAATGAAGAGCGCTTTTTCATATTTTCTAGATTCAGAATTATGAAACTCCAACAAAAAGTGTTTCTGCCAACTTTGAAACACAATGAATTGCGGCTCAGTCAGTTTTGTCTGAAGATAAGTTTCCAAATCTTCTCCATCTTCAATAAAGCTGTCAATCTGAATCCCTGTACTCAATACAAACTTCAGGAAATTATTGATGGCTTTAGTCAGAATTTGACTCATTGCTGCAACCATTCCATTAAATTGCAAAGCATCTTGGTGAATTTGCAATTCATTTATGTCAGTTTTGATTGCTAGAGCTAGACTACGGAAAGTTTTATTGATCTTCCAGCGGTCGATCAGATTCTCAAAGTTATCCGTTGCAATGTAACCATTGGCAATTGAGCCAAAGACACGATAAAAACTACGCGTGCCGGTCTTCAACTGATTCTCCAAGTAATAGATCTTACCTGTGAGAATAAAATCTTCCAAAGAATTCTCAAGAACAAATTCTTCTTTGATAGAATCAGATTTCTTTGTCTGTTCTCCTTCAATATTACCAAGAGGAGCGGATAGATCTATAGGAGTAGGAGTTGAAGAACTTCGAATGTCCTCAATAAGCTTGATAACGTTATCACCGTTATAGCTTGCTCCAGAAAACTTGATATCGCGACTAGGCTCAGTTGTCATGGGTTCAATTACCAACTTAAGAGGTTTAGATTTTTCGGAATTAACTATCGGTTGTGTGTCTTGAACCGAAATTTGACCAGGATTACGATTTGCAAAACGATCTGTCTGAAGAGATGCTAAACTTACTGTCTGTTGATTGTTTCCGAATTGAACGCCAGTATTTTGCCCGTCGTAAAAAGAAGGGATAGCACCGGAACGATTTGTGAACTGTCCTACGCTGCTTTGCATATTTTGCATAGGACTAAGTGTTACAGAAGTGTTCTGTGTATTTTGTTGATAGCTATATTGAATCTCGCTCAAAAGTTGAGGAAGAAGTTGAAGATTGTCCATAGAAGAACGACAAACTTCAGCACTACACATATTTTGAAGTTCAGGAAATCCTGCTACATATTGACTGCTTTTGAGTCTCAATGCATTTTCAACAGCTCCTTCAAGATACTGATCGATCGTACGTGTAGGCTGTTTAGTAAACAGCATATACATCAAATCAGCAGCAAACTTACATACTTCATTAAACTCGGTATTATGCCAGTTATTGGAACCCAGCAAATTATAGCAAAACATTCTTGCTGGATTTTGACCAGCCAATACGCCGGCCATGTTAGCAACTTTTGATGCCAGCGGTGCCAACAGATGCTGGCACATCGGATGAATCTGAATCTGAGGAACCGCTGGCGGATTGTAATTATCGTATTGGCGATATTGAACCAATGGATATTCAGCAGAAACCGGAAGCATAAAAAGATAACCCTTTCAGTAATTACACGTAAAGTATATGTGATCCAAAGATCCTACATACCGAATAGGATTCGAAATTTAGAAGTGATGACGGCGTAGTTAAATGGATATTCACTATCGGGTAGCTGAATAAGATTGAAATTGTATTTTTGAAGTTTAGCCAAAGCTTTCTTAGAGATTTGACCGGCTTCATTTAGAAAATAAAATCCAGCAGATAGCTCAACTTCTTGCAAAGTTTCAATTGCAAGTCCTGGCGCGTTCTTCAGAAACTCACTGCTAGAAGAATCAATAGTAAAATGTTCGCCGTGAGAACGTCGACAACTTTCGATGTTCTCGATACCATCTAGATACTTGATCGCTTGCACGGCGTCTTCAAGACTTTCAATCATTTTTTCTTTCCAGAGAAAAGTTTCTGGGTACGTTGACGAACTTCGGTGAATTTAGGATTCGGAAGAATGGTGCCAGTTGAGAGATCAATATTGACGAAAGGATTGATACGGCAAGTAGGCGTAGGATTGCTCTTGGAAATAAACAACAAGCTTCCTGCTTCCACCATGCTGATATCAACGTGTTCACTTTCTCCTACAACACGATATCCCTTACGACTTCTTGTTGCACCAGGCAAACTCTCTTGTTCAGTAATCTTGGAAGTAACCTTCGGATAAAGGTGATCTCCGCTGTATGAAACCGCTTCAGTGATGATTTTACCGTTGGATAGTCCAAAGATACATCCTGGCTTCATATTCTTGTTAAACGTCTCTTTAACGTCGTTTAACGTCAAAGTTCTTTTACTGGCCAACTTACACAATCTGAAGTTGACTTTAAAAATGCTGGAAGTGATTTCATACAAAACGTAATAGAGAACTTCAAGACTTTTACCATACATACTCAGCATAGAACTTTCATTCTCGAAAATAAAACTGTTGAAATTTCCAAGAACAAGAGCTAGTAGGTCGTAGAAGTTCTCAATATGGTAATTGTTCTCCCTGAGTTTTTCAATAACGATCAAGTCGACGTAATCGTCCAAAGAAGCAAAATGCTCCTGAATATTCGCGTAGAGTTTATTTTCTCCATACGCTCCACTGAAGATGATGTGACCTAGCAAAACCATCCACAGATTGGTTGCATCTAAAAACCCCGGTTTAAACCGATGTGGAAAATGATCAACAACGTAGAAGAAACCTAATACAAGCGCTTTCGTCATGTTGTTCCACATGTTTCTTGGAATAGCCAACCTTATTTTATTTGGATTATAAAAATCTCCAATAAAAGTTTTAGGCTTCATTTGACTGGATTGACAAATGATCCAATCAGATTTGGGATAATTTGTTTCTGTGATTTCCTCTTCACCTACAACCGGTACAAATCCGGCATATTTGCGAAAGGTTTCAGTGAACCCGGATTTCGCAAACAAATAATGCGCGACACAAGTCGACGCTTTTGTGGTGATAGGAACTTTCTTATTTTCCTTTGCTTTACGATAGATGGAAGACCAAATAACGTGAGAAGATTCTGTTACACCGTCAATATCGATCGAGTGATAACAGCGTTTGAAATTGATTTTATCTCTCAATAACCTCACAAAGATACTATCAATACCAGGAGAGATCACCTTATCCGACAGCACCGGAGTAATGTGATAAAGTGATCCACCAAGACTAAAGATCCCACCTTCTTCCACAAAAGGAAGGTAGATGAAGCGATCAGGTATCGCTTCACCGTTATAGGTAAATTTCAATCTGATCAAGTACAGACTGGAATGTGCCAGGTCAAACGACCGACGATTACCTTTAGGTTTGGTAGCTTCGTCAAATTCTTCTTGAGGAGTGCAACGTTTATAACCGTGATAGATCAGACCCGGAGGAAAACTCATACTCGCGGATCTGAATACACGGTCAACATATTCCTCGGCGCGCTGCATATATAAACATGCAAGCCCGTTCATTACATGCGGATTAAGCTTGGGACTTTTCTCTTCAATCAACCGAGCGAAAATAGGATTCACTTGACATTGTCCAGTTATGCTCTTTTGAAAAATGTAAACAGACCTAGAACCAGAGTAGCCACGGAAGCAGCAATGGAAAAACCAAACTTCATTTTTTCACTTTTGTCTTTACGTTTTTGGCTTTTCTTCTCGAATTCATCGTCACGTCTACTCTTGTTGAGTCTCATCTCGTCTTCTTTCATATTGCGTTCTAGTTCTTGATATCCTTTAAGTTGCTCAAGTACAGTTTTCAACAAATGATTATTGAGGTTTGCTTCTTCTCTTTGATCAGCAGTAGCTATATTTTTTTCCTTATGTTTTTGCTCCAATTGAGTGATTTTTTCTTGCTGTATAGCAGTCTCATTCTTCATTGCGGTTATTTTTACATTAGCGGCAGCAATTTCTTTTTCAAGAAGAAGATTGACATTACCGTTAGTGAGCGCATCTTCATGAGAAGTATAGATACCTAACTTTGCACTTTCTTCAAAAGGAACATGCTCAGTTTTAATATCCAAATCACCAGTACTATCGCGAGTTATAACACTTCTAAAAACACCTTTCTTAAAACATCCTGCTACTGTTCTTTTCGGTTTGATCTTAGTTACTTCTTTACCATCCACCGAAAGATTACAGTAAACATGGTTGGTTTTATGCTCATCGTCGATGATATCATAAACTACTGCATGTGTGATTCCATCTTTGAGTTGTTCTTCGAAAAAGTGCTTCAGGACATTTTCACGATTCCCTAGATCGCTTCCAATGTGAAGAAGGTTATTTGCTTTTTCTGTTCTAGCCATCATCAAGTCGGCATTACTCAAATAAAGCCAATCTTGTTTATCAAGTTCTTTAGTATCGACGGCGTACTGGATACCAAAAGTATAAGGAACATTTCGATAATCATTAAAAGGACCTAGTTTACCTGAGATTTCTTTAATGATCCACTCGGTCAATTGACCGTGATGTCCTTTATGGTCTTTTCTCTTTAGCAGATTTTCATAGAAACGCTTTAGAGAAGATTGACTTTCAAACTTATAAGTATCACGGATGATAAACTTACCGTCTCCTTTATAACGCGGAGCCGTTGAATGATAGTCAAAGACCATATTGTTACGATCCACAATTGTAACATCTACTGCGGATTGATTTTCAAATTCACGTGTGATTTGAACTTCAGTATTATTCAGTTTATGTTTGGTATCAGGAACCAAACTTTCAACCGCTTCTTTGATGCAGTTTTTAATACCGGCAAAGAAGTCAAATGATACAAATGGATTATCAGCAGCAATAGACATGTGCGCATCCCTTTATGAGAAGTAGAGAAACTAGATTAAAACAAGTAACCTAACTATATCTCACAGCAAATGTCTAAATATCAACACTTACTATGAGTGGTCATAGTAAGTATATATGAGTATATAACTCTTAGAAACAGGTTTTTAGATAAAAGGAGTTCTGGGAGCCTAGGCTCCCAGAACTCTCTATGGTTTAAAAGTCTACATCAAAAACTTTATCACCTGCATCATTGATCAAACCACCGAGAAGATAATTTGAAGTCTTTTCTTCCTGAGGACTAGCCTGGTGATTATTCAGATCGATCCAGTCATTGATGAAAGGAATCGGATTCTTCTTCACCACCTTGAAAGGATTTTCAATACCTGTGAAATGATAAACATCGTTTGCATTAAACAGAGACCAATTCTCGAGTAGTTCAAGATTCATCCCTACAAGCTCACGTCCTTCACTGAACATGTAACGACACCATCTCAGCTCTGAACGTGTGATCTCGTCATAGATTTCTTGAACACGTGGTTTAATACGTAGAAAACTAGCTTGACCTTCAGGAGTTTGAAGTTCATTGGTGATAATTGCTTTACCGGCTTCTACGTGAACATTCAACTCATCTGCACAAATCTTCTTGACGGCTTGACCAATAGGTAGAAACATACCTGATTCAGCAATCGCAAAGGTTACACCAAAACTTGCCATGAACTGAATACGTTCCAGACCAAGAAGTGTATAGACAAACAACATGATTGCATCGCGAGCACAATTATCGTTTCGCGAAATTTCACCTGTCTGAAGTTTCAAAGCAACGGCTTTAACTTCAGCCATAGCGTTAGCAACGACATGAATTCTTCGAAGTGCTTCAGATTCTTCAAGGATCTCAGTCATGACTACGTCTGGATTCTCAAAGCTATTCCGAACAATCTCGCTGTAGGCCAAACTATGCAGTACTTCATTGTTTCCGATTTGACAATAGAGCGCCCAAAGTTCGCTAGAACTGACAAAGGGAGCAACGATAGGAATAAGGTTATGTGCTGCAAGACTGTCTGCTTCCCACTGAGAAGCCAGTGTCTTGATCATCATCTCATAGACGGAACGACTACACGTCTTGAATTCCAATGCGCAATCTGCATAAGGAAATTCATTCTCATCCCAATCTTGCGCGCGCATGACCTTATATAGCTTCCAAATATCTGGATGGCTCTTATTGATGGAATCAAACAAACCATTAGGTTGACCTAGAAACAAACTCTTTGTTCCAGTATAATCCGTCTTGTTGACGTTAAAAACAGTCTCAGCGATAGGTATCATTATTTGTCTCACAGCGTGCAAGCATTACCAGAACAACCACGTTCATTCTGAGTCTGCTGTTCAAGATCAATTGCTTCCAAGGAAATTCCGGTATCCTCAGAGATCTCGTTGAGTTTATTAGCAACTGGTGTATAAGAATTCTGATAGTATTTAGTCTTCACGCCGTATTTCACTTTCTCAAGATAATCCGTGATGAGTTCTTCAGTATTCAATTCCAAACTCTTGGAACGATCCTTGTAGAAATCGGCACTGATACCTTGATCCGTAAATTTCTGAATCACGGCATAAACATGAACCATTTTCTTGAAAGGAATCTCCCATGCCAATTGGTATTGATCTTCAATCAGATCGTTATCAGGAGCGCACCAGTCTAGAACGTTATCTGCGTCTGTTTTCTTAAGAGATAGATCACGGATAGGATAAACACTATTAGGCGCACCAGAAGCTTTAGAAGACGATTCTGTAGGCATATGTGCAATCAGAGAAGAA
>Ga0268298_10001090_pt1 | contig 33033 bp, 21 predicted proteins | sample WWTPWeurt_MetaG_FD_194462 | JGI IMG/M metagenome (GOLD analysis project Ga0268298, IMG submission 194462) | Activated sludge microbial communities from WWTP in Nijmegen, Gelderland, Netherland - WWTP Weurt | ecosystem: Engineered > WWTP > Aerobic digester > Activated sludge | place...
CCAATACCAATCGAAAAATATATGGATGGGTTTAAAGAAAATCAAATTAAGAAGTTAAAACGACAAGCTAAAAACCTTGGTTTACAGATAGTTGAAATGTAGTTACTTAAGAGACAAAAAAGAACAATGTGAATAAAAGGATGGAATTTAGGACAACTTTAGTGACAAACGGGGTCAGCAAAACTGGTTTCTCCCAAAATTTTCAACTTGCCTCTTTTTTAGACTTGTGTTTGATGGAATATTAAATTTTTCTTAAAGTGCAATAAGAAGTTCAGGATATCCTTTTTGATTGTATTTTTAAACTTGATTTAGCTTATCGATTTGAGCAAATCGAATAATAGAAATAATATTTCCACTCATTATTTTGTTAAAAGTAGAATCGAATCATCATCTCAGAATATTATGTCATGAAAAGATCAGAATTTGTAAGGATGTTTGGTGGATTGAATCAAAGTATGCGGCCAGATCCGCAATCGGGAATCAATCCTTATACAGGACCCTGGACCACTACACAGGTTGTGCATCTGTTGAGAAGAGCCACCTTCGGGGTTAGGAAATCGGAAGTGGACCAGTTGTTATCTCTGGGTATGAATGCAGCAGTAGACAAATTGCTGGATACCGCCGGGGCTAAAGATCCTATTCCATCCCCACCCCTGAATGTGTACAGCACACCGGCAGAACCCGATCCGACAACCCCTTACGGACAGACCTTTATCAATGCCCCCGCTGTCACTCCCATTCCACCGCAATATTATCAGGCTCGGACGGATGTGTTTAAAGCCTGGTGGGCCGGAAATATGATCCATCAGAAAATGACCATTACAGAAAAATTAACCCTTTTCTGGTTTAATCACTTTGCATTGGAGGCAGATACGGTTCAGATCGCACAGGCGATGTATTATTATTATAAACTACTCAGAGAAAATGCATTGGGTAATTTTAAAACCATGGTGAAGCTGGTATCCGTTGATCCGGCAATGCTCCGGTATCTAAATGGCCAGCTGAACAGCAAGGCTGCACCAGATGAAAATTACGCTCGCGAATTACAGGAACTTTTTACCATTGGAAAAGGACCGGATGCTACCTGGACAGAAGATGATGTGAAAGCTGCTGCGAAAGTTCTTACGGGCTATCGGATTAATCCATTGACCACACCGATTTCCTATTATTTTGACTTTAATCAGCACGATCTATCTACCAAAAGATTTTCAGCTTTCTACAACAATAAAACCATCACCGGAAAATTTGGTCCGGCAGGAGAACAGGAATTGGATGAGCTGATTACTATGCTCACCGACAATATTGAAACTGCACGACACATGGTGCGTAAATTATACCAGTTTTTCGTGTATTACGAAATTCCAAATGATGTAGAGATTAATGTCATTAGACCACTTGCAGACCTTTATAAATCGTCAGGATACGACAACAAAAAAGTAGTAGAGACTTTGTTTAAGTCAGAGCATTTTTATGATATGCTCAGTGTGGGTTGTATCATCAAGAGTCCTTTGGATTATTCAATTGGGTTGACCAAAGAATTTTCTATTAAATTTCCCGACCAATCCAATCTGGTAAATCAGTATTTATCCTGGGGGCTTATAGCCTCTTTGTCTGCTTATCAGGGATTAAACATAGCCGATCCACCGGTAGTTTCCGGATGGCAGGCCTGGTATCAGTCTCCCCAGTTTCATGAGATTTGGATCAATGCAGATACGCTTGCAAACCGCAACAGGGTGGCAGAAAATATTACCAGCAGCAAAGGGGTAGAGTTTAATGGAATTTCCTTAAAAGTAGATCCCATAATTCTGGCATCCAGCTTTTCACAACCACAAGATGCCTTGCAGTTGGTGAAAGATTCTGTGGCCATCTTGTACAATTATACCCTTTCAGATACTTCCATTCAATATTTAAAATCTTTTCTAATTCAGGGACTTCCCGGGGACAGTTATTGGACAGACATCTGGTTAGAATATACCGGAAATCCAACAGATCCTGCCTTAAAAAATGCAGTGACCCTGAGATTAAATGCCCTCTTTAAAGAAATCATTAGCCAAGCAGAATATCATCTATCCTAAATTAAGAAACATGAAACGTCGTAAGTTTATAAAATCCGCCGCCGCCGCAAGTGTTGTAGTGCCTTCCATGATCAATGGTATTCCGCTGCAGGCACACAGCAATAATGCATGGCTGCAATCTGTCCTGAATCCTGGATTGGAAACAGATCATGTGATGGTGCTTATTTATCTCGGAGGAGGTAATGATGGATTGAATACGGTAGTACCTGTAGATAATTACAGCCGACTGGATGCGGCCCGAAAAAATGTTTTGTTGCCACAAAATCAATTGTTGAAACTAAACGGATTTGCCAATACTGCACTTCATCCTGCCATGACCGGTATGCAGACTCTTTTTAATGAAGGGAAAGTAAACATCGTACAATCTGTGGGCTACCCAAATCCAAATTTTTCACACTTCAGGGCAACAGACATTTGGGCAAGCGCCAGCGAAGCCAATCAATACCTCGACTCTGGTTGGCTCGGAAGGTATCTGAATGAAGAATTTCCGGGTTTTCCGCTCGATTATCCGAATGCTGCAAATCCTGATCCGTTAGCCATCCAGGTAGGGGCTAATCTTCCGTTGCTTTTTCAGGGTCCAAATGCTCAAATGTCCATGAATGTGTCCAATCCGGACATTTTTGGGGCATGGCCAACCGGATTAAGTGATCCTCCACCAGCAACACCACTCGGTCATGAATTGAATTACATCCGAACTATAAGCCGACAATCCAAAACCTACGCGGATACGCTTGTTAAAGGTTTTTTAAAAGGTAATAATCTCGGAAATTACCCTGCAGGAAATTATTTAGCGGATACGCTGAAAGTGATCGCACGCCTGATTAATGGTGGCCTCAAAACCAGATTGTATTTGGTAAATCTATACGGCTTTGATACCCATTCTGATCAGGTGGTTACCGGTAACAACGCTACGGGAGCGCATGCCAACCTCTTGAAATTACTGAGTGATGCCGTTTTTTCATTTCAGCGTGATATAGAACTCATGAACGTGGCACATCGTGTCATGGGTATGACTTTTTCTGAATTTGGAAGAAGGATTAAATCCAACGACAGCGTAGGAACAGATCATGGTGCTGCAGCGCCTTTGTTTGTATTTGGTTCAAAGGCAAGAGGCGGAATTACAGGCAACAATCCAATTATTCCTTCGACCGTTACAGAAAATGACAATCTGCCCATGCAGTATGATTTCCGGTCTGTGTATGCATCAGTGCTCAAGGATTGGTTCTGTGTCAAGGATGATAGTCTGCAAAGAATTCTCTTAAAAAATTTCCAGGCACTTCCACTGATAAAAAATGAGTGCAGCACTACGGATACCAAGAATCTTAAAGATGCCGAAGATGCTCTGCAAATCATCGCCAGCCCAAATCCAATGACTTCTTTTACAAATATTCAAATTGCAACTGGCACAGATGGTGTTGCTCAGTTACAGTTGATAGATCCATTAGGCCGACTGGCTAAAATTTTATTTTCCGGCAAATTGCAAAACGGTACCCATCAGTTCAGTTTGGAAAATGAAGGGTACGCACCGGGCAATTATTACATCAGACTTCAACAGGGCAATGCACAAAAGACGGAGCCATTGTTGATTGTAAGATAGGGCTGCTTAATCAAAATAGTAAGTTTTGAAAAAAGTGATTATTGTGTCATGAATAGTTTGTAAATTTAAGTTAATGCAGTATTTTTGTTGACTAACTTAAATTATTACAGATGAAACTAACGCCAAGTATTCAAAGTTTTAAACTTTTATTCTGTTTGTTGCTCATGCTAGCTGCATGTAAGCACGAAACAACAGAACAATACATTGCACCTTTATTCACCCCACCTGGTCAGGTCATCAGCAACCAATACATCATTTTGTTTGAAGACAATTTGGTCGACCTGAGTAAACTAAATTCTGCCGATGTTCAAAGGGCACAAAGGCCATCAGTTGGCGAAACCCGCAAACAAATAGTAAAGGATAGAATTCTTGAGATTGTCTCACCGATGGGGATTAGACCAGATGCCATCATTGATGTATATGCCGAATTGATGATTGGATTTTCAGCAGTTTTGGACAACAACCAGCTTACACAATTGCGAAACCATCCTAATGTAAAACAAATCGAACAGGACATGATCGTGAATCTCCCTGAAACCACACTGGAATATCAGAATGTAGGGCTCAGAGCACAATCTACACCGTGCGGCATCACCAATGCAGGAGGATCTGCGGACGGTAGCGCTTCATCCAAATGGATTTGGATCGTGGACACAGGAATCGATCTCGATCATCCTGATCTGAATGTAGAGACTGGAAGCCAGTATGCAAAATCATTTGTAAAAGGAAGCAAAAGTGCCGATGACTGCCATGGACATGGTACACATTGTTCAGGGATTGCTGCCGCCAAGAACAATGACATTGGTGTAGTTGGGGTTTCAGCCGGAGCTCGGGTGGTGCCTGTTAGGGTTTTAAATTGTCAAGGTTCAGGAACCACCTCCGCTATATTATCAGGACTTAATCATGTTGCTGCAAATGACGAACCAGGTGATGTAGTAAATTTAAGTCTTGGAGGATACTGGGGTGCAAATTGTGATGCAAATTCTTCCTATTCTGCTGCTTTAAAAAATATGAGTGCTGCGGGTACCCGTATTGCAATTGCTTCAGGAAATTCTGCTGCAAATGCCGCTTTGTACACCCCAGCTTGTGCAAATGCCACAAATATTCATACCACTGCATCTATGACTTGTGCAAAAGCCTGGTCTTCATTTTCTAACTATGGCGTACCTCCGGTGGATTGGGTTGCAACCGGCTCCAGTGTATATTCTACTTACAAGGATGGCACTTATGCTACCTTAAGTGGGACTTCCATGGCAGCACCACATGTTGCAGGAATTATGCACAACATACAGGCTAGTCCTAACCAAAATGGAACGGTAACTTACAACAACATAGACTATAAAATTGCCGTGAGGTGATTTTAAAATTATAACCTTACCTGAATTAAGCTCCGGTCCTTGGTCGGGGCTTTTTTCTTTTTATAATCTGAATATCGCAAAACTGGTTATTTCGAGCCTACCGGCTTAAAATTTACGATAGTTTTATGGGTGCCCCTTTTAATCAACTTAATCATGAAAATATTAATGATCAGGCCGCATTTAAAATGCTATAGTCCTATTGCATCGCAGTTTAAAACTGCGACAACCAAAAGCGGTTATTTCGAGCCTCCCGGCTTGAAATTTTCGAAAGTTTTTATAGGCACTACTTTTAATCAAAGGGGTAATGAAAATATCGATTAAGCAGTTCGCATTTAATATCCTAACGTCGTATCGCATTGCATTTTAAATCTGTGACGAACTGAGACCAAACAAAAAAAAGGGAAGACCATATAGGCCTTCCCTTTTTCTAATTTTTAATAATAAAAAATACTATTGAACGCTTCCGGTTCCGTCTTTAAAATTAAGTGTAATCGTATGACTTCCCGCAGCTACATTAACTCTTGCCTGATCATTTCCGGTGCCTCGGAACTCAATCTTTCCGTTCAGTACCATCAGCTCTGCTTGCCACCAATCGCATTTCAAGGTAGGCGAAGCAACATGAATACGTAAATCTCCTGCACTCAATGCTTTGGTAATGGTCACATCTGTTCCGGAAGTAAATTTATTTTCCGGTTTTGCAGCATCGTATCCACCAACGCAATCACCAATCAGGTAAACTGCAGCGTCGATAACTTCAATGGTTTCATCTTTAAGGTTCACTACCACAAGGTAATTTCCTGGTGCAGTTGGAGCAGAAACGTTGTCAGTTCCTTTACCGTAAACACCATTTGTTGCGGTTCCTTTAACGCCAAAGTCTCCTTTCCACTCTCTGCCTGGTGCAAACTTGAATCCACCGGTTCCTTCCATTCTTACAATTTTCCAGAATAATTCTGGATGGCTGTGCACCGGAACCATAGGAAGGTCAATGGTTGCCCAATCCCATCCACCAACTGCATCACCGATCATGTATAGTTTTTCAGGATATTCAGCAAGAGGAGGTCCGTCACCGGTTTTGGTTTGCGTTGCTGTAAAACCTTTACCCACTTCATAAGTTAAAGTGAATTTGTATAAGCCGTAAACAGTATTTGCAATATTTGCACCACCTGCGGTAAGTGCAGCAACCGTTCCACCCAGATTTGAATTTGCCTTAATCCCTTTCTTACCGCCACCAAGATCAAACTCAGTATCGATATTGATTTTCCATCCATTTGAATAACGGAATTTCCAGTCATTTTTTAACATGAGCACATCAGTTGCCTCAAATTCCATTTTAGTCAAATTGAAAGTAGTATTCATTGGTGTATTGGTACTCCATCCACCTGGTGTTGCGCCGCCTATCAAACCATATTTTACTCTGGCGATGGCTACTTTATTTACACCTAAATCCACAATAACATGATATAAACCATCTTCCGGAACAGTAAATGGGGTAGTAGATTCTACCAAATTACCTTTCCAAAGTCCATCTTTTGGTTCATCCACATCCAATGCAGCAGTTTCTACAATTTTGAAATCTGCACCCGGTCCATAGGTTTTACGGGTAGTTCCGGAGACACTAACGATGTTGAAACCATCAGCACCTGCTTTAACTGGAATATATAACTCCAACAAATTGGTTCTGTCTTCTTGCAGAACTTCATTTTTAGTAACTTTAAATAAAGCTTTGGTACTGAAATCCGCAAATCCGGTACCTGCACCTTTTACATAAAGCCCATCTTCTACTACTGTTCCACCACCGCCGGTATCGTCGTCATCTGAGCATCCGGTCATCCAGAAGCTCAAAGAAGCGACCATCGTCAACAGAAGGTACTTAGAGCAAAAGTTTAAAAAATTTTCCTTAGACATTTTTAAAGATTTATAGTTAATGAATAAAATTTTACAAACCTAAATTTGGATTGGCATCAATGGCCCATTGAGGAATTGGAAATAAATTCCTTTCCGGAGCACTTGCCGGTTTTGCCCACCAGGCATTATTGAATTTCTTAAAACGAATGAGATCTTGTCTTCTGTGCCCCTCAGCAAACATTTCCCTCCCTCTCTCAGCAAGGATCATGTCTAAAGTAGTACCTGTCCATGCAGATACACCGGCTCTTTGGCGAACCTGATTGACTAGATTGTCTCCATTTTTTCCTTGTCTGATTTTTGCTTCTGCGCCCATTAAAAGGATGTCTGCATATCTAAAAAGCGGAAAGTCGTTGTCCAGATTTTCATCTGTACCTGCTGCAATTTCAAATTTACCTATTCTGGCACCGGACATTCTGATTTGTTCGAATGTATAAGAACCATCCATGATCAATGCGGGAATTTTAGGATTGATGACCAAAGGTTTTCCAGCTGTTTCATCAAACAATGGCTGACCTGTAGAAGTAAATTGTGGTCCAACAATAAATCCTTGTTTTCTAAGGTCGTCATTCGTAAAAGTATTGTAATGATCTTCCACTGCAGCACATCCGTTCCATGGTCCAACCAACATGTCAAAGGTTTGATTCATCAAGTAATGAAGTGTCCTCATATGCAAACGGAATCCTTTCAAACTTTTTGAATCGAATGGAATGGTGAATATGTTTTCAATGGAATTTTCATTATTTTTTACAAATGGAAGCAAGGGTTTAGCTTCCAGATTATAGATTCCTAATTGTATGATACTGTCACAATATGATTCAGCCTCTGCCCATTTTTGAGTGCCAGTATAAATTTCCGCATTCAAATAAAGTTTAGCCATAATGGCATAAGCAAGTCCTTTGGAAACTGCAAATTTTTTAGTGTTCACTTGGAGATAAGGAAGGCTTTCCTTTAAATCTTTGATCAGGAAATCAAAAATTTCAGCTCGTTTATTTTTCTTTGGTTGTGGATCGGCCGTAAAAAATGAGGTAACCAAAGGTACATCCCCATAATTGTCCATCAACAAATACAAATAAAAAGCCCTCAGGGTTTTCAATTTTGCAATGTTTACTTTCGCTGCTTCAGCAGCCTGAAACGGGATGAGTTCATCAATGGCTTTATTTGCTTCAAACACGCCATCATACATCTGTGACCACATAGAATTTACAGCATCCACATTGTTATTCCATTCATGGGTATGCAAGACTCTCCATTTACCTCCATCTTCCCAATCTGTAAGCCTCACGGGAAATACAATTTCATCACTGGTCACCTCTTGTGCCCAAAACCACCATCCCGCATCATCTATGAGGTCCGCAAGTTCCTTATAGGTTGGAATAATATTTAATGCAGCCTGCTCTTCGTTTTCAGGAAACTCGCTTTCCGGAATTTTGTCAAATATCTTTTCATCCAGTTTGGTACAGGAAAGTGAGAATATTAAAGCAGAAAGAAAATATATTTTTTTCATGTTTTTACTTTTTGTGAATCAGATTTGAAGATTTAAAAACTTGCGTTAATTCCAAATGCAATACTTCTGGCTTTAGGATAAACATCGTATTGGTCCCTTCCGAATTCAATACCACCATAACTTAATTCAGGATCCAGTCCACTGTATCCGGTAATGGTCAGAAGGTTTGTCCCTGCCACATAGACTCTTAAATTTTTCAGATACTTGGAATTTCCAGTTTTGAAATTGTAGCCAATATTGACATTGTCAAGTTTTAGGAAAGTGCCATCTTCCAGATAATAATCGCTTACAATCGGCGAACTGGTAAGACCCTTGTCATACTCTGTTAATGCTTCCTCCAATACATTCAATGTAGGAAGATCTGCAGGATTACTGAATACCATTCTGGTGACATTAAGTACATCAAATCCCACAACAGCCCGGACTGAAAAACTAGCATCAAAAGATCTACCTAATTTAAAATAATTGGACCAGCCAATGGTAAAATCAGGTTGCGCATTTCCGACTACTCTTCTCTCCGCTCTTGCCGGATCTCTGGTCACTCCACCTGCGGCAGTGTAAAAAAGAAATTTTCCATCTTCGGTTAGGCCTGCATATTCAGGGAGATAAAAGGTGCCCAATTCTAAACCTGGTTTAATGATTTGTGTATAGTTCTCACCACCTACCAGTCCGCGTCCGGAAACATACAGAGTTTTAATTTCGTTCAGATCATATTTATCATTTGCAAGCTCTGTGGTTTTTTGTTCGTTGGCACTGAACACCAGATTGGATCGCCAATCAAAATTTTTCATATCCACCACAAAGGTTTGAATGCTTGCTTCAATACCATTGTTTTTTATTTTTCCTGCATTTGCAAATATGTATCTGTTTTTATTTGGTGGAACTGGCAGCTCATAGTTATAGATCAAATCGCGTGTGGTCTTTTGATACACTTCAATGGATCCGCTGATTCGGTTTTTCAAGATGCCAAAATCCAAACCGATGTTTAATTCTACATTCTCTTCCCATTTTAAATCTGGATTTGGATTTACACCGCCAAGATTTTGAAATGAAATTACTTTATTTCCATTTTCCGGATTGATGGCTGTCCCGGCAGGAATAAAAAATATCTGATCCACATTCGTAGGAATATTTTGATTTCCTGCAATTCCATATCCTACCCGCAATTTAAGTTCTTCCAAAAAACCTACATCACTGAGGAATGATTCACGGACCAGATTCCAACCCACAGAGGCCGAAGGAAACCAGCCCCATTCATTGTTTTTGCCAAACTTAGACGAACCATCTCTTCTAATCGTCGCAGTAATAAAATATTTTTTGTCAAAATCATAAACTGCACGACCAAAAAAAGATGCGAGCAAAAATTCGTTCTTGTAGGAAGAAATACTTCCCGGTTCCAAATTCAACAACGCTCCAAGATTATAGGATTTTAAATAATCTGAAAGTGCTTCTTTTCCCTGGGCAGTAAATCCATCGTAACCATCTTTTTGGTAAGAATGTCCACCCAACAATTGAAGTTGGTGTTTTTGTGAAATATTGGTGGAATAATTTAATGTGGTTTCAATAATTTTTGACTGATAATTATTGTAAGATCTCTTGCCAAATCCTTTGGTGAAATTGGATGCAGCATAACTTGGTTCGTAATAAAAACTTTCATCGTCATCACGAATGTAGGCAAGGTTAACTGCAGCAGAAAGTCCCCTGAATATCTCTAAATCAGCTCTGAAATTTCCAAAAATCCTTTTCGCTTCACGTTCATTTTGAGTTTCCTTGATGATGGCCACTGGATTAAAATACTGGAAGGATCTGTCTGTCTCAAAATAACTACCATCCGTATTGTACACCGGATCTGTTGGGCTTCTTCTAAAAGCCTGATAAATTATATTGGTAGGTGAAATTCCTCCTCCGTAATTAACATAATTATTGTTCTCTACCGTTCCGGAAAGTCTTGCCTGAACAGTAAGTTTGTCCTGAAGACCTTTTTGGGTAAAATTCAATCGGCCTATACTTCTTTGCTTGGCAGATCCAAGAAGCAATCCATCAATATTTAAATGCGAAATGGATGCTCTATAATTTGAATTAGCATCTGAGCTGGAGAAGGACAGCGTCTGGTCATGCAGCAAACCTGTGCGGTATATTTCGTCCAACCAATCCACGTTTGCACCATTATCAATGAATGTTCTGCCGGTCTTTGCTGCAAAATCTCTGATTTGATCCCCAGTAAGAAAATCCAGTCTTCTTGCTGTCTGGTCCACGGATACCTGGCCATTATATTCTATTTGGTTGATGCGATCTTTTGATTTGGAAAGTCCTGCATTTTTGGTGGTGATGATGATGACACCATTGGAACCTCTTGCCCCATATATGGCTGTGGAAGAGGCATCCTTTAAGACGTTATAGGATTCAATGTCATTTGGGGAGATGGTCGTAGGGTCAACACCCGGCACTCCGTCCACTACAAACAACGGGCCTGTTCCACTGGTAAAACCGGAGGCGCCCCTGATGTTTACAGAAAAACCACCATTAGGATCTCCGCCTTGTTTCGAAATGGTAACACCTGCTGCCTTTCCCTGTAAAGCTTGCACAGGATCCTGAAGACTACCAACATTGAGCTCATCCGCCTTAACCATAGAAACCGCCCCAGTCTTGTCCGTTTTCTTCTGAGTACCATAACCGATAAGAATTACCTCATCCAATAATAATCCTGGTTTTAACTGAATGAGATAGTTGTTTTCTACCCCAATGCTTTGAATCAAAGTGGTATATCCTGTAAAAGTGATGACAAGGTTTTGCGCACCATCCGAAAGACTAATGCTGAAATTGCCATCTGCATCTGTTACGGTACCAATGGTCGTATTTTGCACTTGAACTGCCGCCCCAATAATTGGTTCTGAGGTAGTGGCATCCTGGACCTTTCCGGTGATGATCCTTTGTGAAAATAGACTTACCCCTGCTATCAGGGTAAAAACCAGTAACAAAGTAATCTTAAAGTATCGCTTATTCATGGATGAGTTGAAATTAGGTTTTGTTTGAACTGGCAAACTTAATATCTTATTAACAATTCTACCGGATTTTGTTTATTCTGCCATTATTATTTTTTCTGATATAGTATATTTTATAAGATTTTCTATGTGTTGGCCAAAAAAACTGGCAATTATTTTTATATGGCATGATTCAGGATTATGGAAAATCTTTAAAAATTGCCGCGTTAAAGTAAGAAATCAATGCGCACAAGCATTAATATATGGGCGGTCAACATTGTTTGAACGTACATATTCTGTATATCGACCAACAGAAATGACAAAAAGAAGATGCCAATGTCTTTTATTTCAAATTTATTGTATGTGACATATATTTTGAAATTCAATAAATTTTCAAAATATATGTTGGTTTAGTATAAAGTTATTTTAGAGTGACTATAGTTTAGGGTATTCTTGAATACTTAAACATTGTCATCATTTTGGACATTTAAAAAGCCCCCCAAAAATATGGGAGGCTTTTTAGACTATCTGAATAGAGCATGAGAATAAACAAATTAACTATCAGGATTTCATAGTGTCAAAAACAATACACATTTTAAAGATCGAATGGGTAAACAATGATTAAAGTTTAATCAGTTTAATTATTTTCGAATGGCCTATTCCATTTCTAAAGTCAAGTATGTAAACTCCTTGTTTGAGATCAGCAACTTCAATTTTTTGTTCGAGGTTAGGTGGAATGTTTATTGTCCTGATCAATTGTCCGTTCAAGTTTATAATGTTTAATCTAGTTTGATCATTGGTCCATTTTTCGTAAATTTGGATGAATAATTCATCGTTTACCGGATTAGGTCTGATTCTTATATCCATTTCAGAGTTTTTAGGATCAATTCCACTGTTGATACAACCCCAGTTCTTCACAAATCCATCTCCTGCGGAAATTAGTTCACATGTTTTGGTTCCACATGAATCATAGGATGCCAGCGCCCTTACCAATTGATTTAAATGAGCGGTACTGTTCCAATCCAGAGAATCCCATTCTGCCACCCCTGACATCGTCTTCATTCCTGCTTCCATAAAATTTCCGGCCACATAAAGTTTTTGATCATAATCTCTCAAATCATAAATTCCTTCGGTGCTCTTGTTGAAATCACCACCATTGAGAGCAGACCAATTTGTGCCATTCCATTGGGCGATGTGTTTAGTATTGTTGATGCCATTCGCATTTTCAAATCTACCGCCAACCATTAATTTTCCGTTAAACTCTTTTAATGTGGTCACGCCCTGCCCTTTGTTTAGGGGATCAAGATTAACCCCATTCAAAAGATTGCTCCAGTTGGTTCCATTCCATAAGGAAATATTATTGTTGGGGATGTTGAAAACACCACCAGCGTAAAGTTGATTTTGAAAGAATTCAAGTGTGTTTACAGGACCATTAAAACTTGCCGAAAATGGGGCTTCCCAATTAAGACCATTCCATCGGGCGATATTTTTGGTATTAATTTTTACCGAGTTTCCGGCTTCACTAAAAAACCCGCCAACTATCAATCCTAATGGATGACTTAGTAAAGCATTTACGGATACCAAACTACTTGAATCCATCACGCCATTATCTAATTTATTCCAGGAATTTCCATTCCATACAGCTATATGGTTAGCATCTGTCAGTCCACCAGCTTCGACGAATTTTCCTCCAACATAGAGTAGTCCATTGTGCACAGTTAGAGCGTTCACAGTGCCGTTGATGCCAGACCCCACAGCACTCCATAAATGGCCATCCCAGACGGCAATATTATTTGCATTCGTGGACCCGATTTGGCTAAAGCTGCCAGCCACATAAAGTTTGCATTGATAGATACACATGTCTTTGATATGTCCGGTTTGTCCCATCAGATTCCAGGATTTTTGTGCCGGAAGACAAGCAGATGTGGTGCAGGCTGTATCCAATCCAGGTGGTTGCACACAATTAAAGGTTTGCTGATGCGTACAACTGTCCACCTTTCCTCCGGAGCTATAGTAATAAGACAGGGAGATTGTATAGTTACCGGACCCTTTTACGCAAAAGTTAACAGGTACTGATGGGCCGGATGGAAAATATCCGGATTGGTGACTCAGGGTAAAACTTTTATCATTTACCAGAATGTTCCAATCGGTACCTGTGGTTAATTTTTCAAAAGTTCCACTACTGATATTTAATTTGAGTAATTGGAAACAATTTGTCTGAGGAATTTGCTGACTTAGTTTATAACAACAAGTTCCTGAAGAATCCTGCAGTGGAATAATTTGATGTTGTAGAGAATCGCAACTACAAACCAAAGGAGGTTGGGGACAATCGATGTTGTCATGGTATACACAACTGTCTAGCTTACCTAGTTTGCTGAAATAATAAGTTCTGGTGATAACATATTGGGAAGCATTTTCTACACAAAAACTAACAGGTAAAGAAGGTCCGGAAGGTAAAAATCCGGATATATGGGTTAATAAAATCTGACTTGCATTACCGCTGTATTTTAGATTAATGTCCGGCACCACTTTTATAAATTTACCGTTGCTGAGATTTATTTTAAGCGAGGTAAAACAATCAGGACCAGGTATGAACTGATCCACAACAAAACAGCATACACCCTTATCGTTTGAAAGTGGTTGGAGTTTTGTTTTTAAAGAGTCACAACTGCAGAATTTAGGTGGCTGAGTACAGCCAAATTGTTGTGCATACATGCAACTGTCTTTAATGCCATTTTTATAAAAGAAATATTTAACCGTTATGGTATAAAGTGCTGCATCTATGACACAAAAAGACACAGGCAAGTTATTGCCTTCCGGAATAAATCCGGATTGGTGTGTGACATCGAATTTTTGATCAGTTCCAATTACATCATAATTTGGATCGGGGACCACTTTAGTAAATTTACCATTACTTAAGCTAAGCTGAATAGAACTGAAACAATCGGCTCCCTTTATTTGTGAAGAGAGCGTGTAACAACATTCTCCATTAGACCCTGAACTTTGAATGATTTTTGTTTTGATCGAATCACATTTGCACACTTTAGGAGGAGGGGTGCAATTTTTTATAAATGTTTTTCGGCAAGCATCCAGTATTTTTCCTGCAGGGTCAAAGAAGTCCACAGTAACTATAAATGGATTTACTGCACTATTTACGCAGAAGGAACCAGGGAGAATATTTCCGGTGGGAATAATGCCACCATTCGGTATAAAGCAAAAACCATCGGGTAGATTCTGCACGGACCATAGAGGATTTGGGGTAATCTGACTAAAATTTCCTGAGTTGGTTTTAAAACATATTTTTGAAAAACAAGCTGATTTGGAGTTATAGGCAGAAAAATTAAAGCAGCAATTACCAGCTGGTCCATTACTCAACAATTGAACATTTTTTAAGGAATCACAACAAGTATTTGGGACGGGAATCCCAGGACATCCTACCAAAAATTCAAATGAGCAGGAATCTTTTCCTTGTGGCGTGGTAAAATGATATCTGAGGAATACCTGTGCTGGGTTTTGATTGGTGTTGATGCAAAAAGATCCGGGCTTTATGGATCCGGAAGGAATAAATCCGGAGTTGTGATTAAGAAAAAATCTGTTGCTAGCAGATGGTGTAAGAAAAAATCCCGCGCCTAAATTGGCATTTCTGGAAGAGAATGTTCCACCATTAATAATCACTTCAATTTTGGTAAATAAATTTGAATTAGGATTTTCTGCCTTTATATCAAAGCAGCAGGATGTCGGGAGCGTATATTGTTTTTCTAAAAAACTGCTGAATGCGGTATCACATTTTGCACTTTGAGGATTTGCTGGGCAGTCTTGAACATATTGATAAATGCAGCTATCTGTTTTACCTCCGCTTGTGGAAATATAATGTACTGTAATGCTGTATTGCCCGGCACCCTGGACACAAAAATCAGCAGCGTTGAATTTGCCAGGAGGAAGGAAACCGCTGTTGTGGTTTAGATAAAAGGTTTTTGAATTTACATTTGCAAATGACCATCCGGATGCACTATTGGGATTGATGTTTGAAAAGGTCCCGTCACTTACGGTGACCAAGATATTGTTGTAACAATGATAGGAACTTATTTTACCGCTGAGGTTAAAACAACAACCATTTGGCAGTACAGATATTTTTTTGAGGACATTGGTGTTAAAAGTATCGCATTTGCATGGTTTTGAGATTACACAAATAGTTCCTGTGCAATTTTCTTCGCAGTTACCATCCTTTACATTCAGTCGTATTAGATAGCACCCGGGCACAAAATATGGAACACGAATACTGTCTCCTGTAAAGGTCTGGGTTCCAGGTCCGCCAGGAATATCCAGAGTCCATCGCAGTTGTTTGTTATTGGATCCATTGCCTGTGTAAAAAATCAATGCTGTGTCACCGACCGTAATGGTATCCTGAAAATCAAATGAGCAAGTTAAATTGCATTGAACGGTAGTGCAGACCGTATCCTTGCACGTTCCGTTATCAATTATTACACAGTAGCATCCAGCCTGAGGAGGACGAAAGCATTGAGATTTGGAATAAACAATGGGCTGACTGCAGGAAATCCAGGTGTAATCCAAGCCGGAAGGAAACGCACACAGGCTGTCAGGGCCTTGTACAATGGAACCATTCAATGCAGGTAAAACCTTTATGCTAACTGAAGCCGAAGGCATTGCATTGGTGCAATTCTGATCTTTTATTTCTACTAATTCATACACATTGGTAGTAGATGGGCAGACGTTTAATTGGTATCCATTGGAGAAGCTGGTATAACCATTTATTCCGGAATTGTCTTTGATGGTAAATCGGAAGGGAGGTGTTCCTGTGAAACGCAAGTTAATCAATTTGCAATCACCCAGACACAAGCTGTCGTCAGGGCTGAATTGGCCAAGCGGAATAGGATGTACCAAAACTTGGACAGTGCATGTTTCCGGCATTTGACCCGGTTCCTGAGTAATTAATCGGATGCTGCATGATCCGGCTTTGAGGAAGCATGCATCGTGCGGGTTTTGCAGGGTGGAATTCGTGATGGTTCCACAATCGATGGACCAATCATAGCTTGCATTAATGGAATTCATGCCTATGTAGCTTACAGGAAGGCAATCACCCAAACAGGCTGTAGGGGCCACCTGGATGCAGTTACTTTGTGCAAAAACAATGTAATTGCAAAAAAAGAAAAACAGAACTAACGACTGTGCAATTTTATTAAAAAATGAGTCATTACTAATCATAATAGAGGAGTATTAAATGATTAAATAAAAAAATAAAACTCAGTGAAGTGAATATCTCTGAGGGGATGAAAAAAGGTGTGGTTTATCCCGAGATAATCTCAAAGATACAAAATCTTCTGTGGTTTATAGTAAAAAAATTTTTTCAAGATTAAATTTTGGTCCCCAAGGACCAGGTTAATATCTCTGGTTAGGATAAAGCCAGGTACAATAAAATATTTGGATTCGATAATTGGGGGGTTGTGCATGTTTTAAATTCTGCTTACCTTTACCTGCCCGTCATTTAGGAACACTTAATTTATTATTTAATTTGACAAAATGCTTCAACCAAGGAAGCCTTCTTTCTTTTCTCTTGTTCTGATCATTTGCTTCCAGTGGTCAACATTGCAGGCATTGGATAAGCCCAAACTATTCCAAGCAGTTAGAATTTATCAACCCATTAGTATTGATGGTAGACTGGTTGAAAAAGAATGGTCTTTTTCGGATACCGCTGAAGGATTTTTTCAAACTGAGCCATTGGTAGGAAAACCGGCAAGTTTTGAAACGAAAGTATATTGTCTTTATGATGATTATGCCGTTTATTTCGGAGCAAGACTTTTTGATCCTGAACCCGATAAAATACTTAAAGAGTTGTGCCTGAGAGACAATTCCAGTAATTCAGATTTGTTTAAAGTATTTATAGATTCCTACAGAAGTGGTTTAAACGGTTTTCTCTTTGCAGTGAATGCTGCTGGCGTTCAGGCAGACTATATTGTATCCAACAATGAAGAAGATTCGGAATGGGACGTAATATGGGATTCTGAGATCCAGATTGACCAGAACGGCTGGACCATAGAAATTAAAATACCCTATTCGTCCCTTCGCTTTCCCAAGTCATCCATACAAGAATGGAATGTTCAGTTTGGCAGAGAAATACGCAGATTCAGAGAGACCTCCTACTGGAATCCAATTGATCCTTTAATCAGCGGATGGGTACAGCAAAGTGGCGTATTGAACCACCTGGATGGTATTAAATCTCCGGTCAGGTTGTCCATTACTCCTTACTTATCGGCTTATTTGAACTCAGATTACCAGCCTGAAGCAGCATCAGTGAGATTTATTCTTGACCCTGCATACAGTATGGGTGCAGATCTTAAATATGGGATAAATGACGCTTTTACTTTGGATATGACATTGGTACCGGATTTTGGGCAGGTCATTGCAGATCGTCGTGTTTTGAATTTATCTCCGTTTGAAATTTTTTTTAATGAGAATAGACAATTTTTTACCGAAGGAACAGAATTGTTTAACAAAGAAAGTCTATTCTATTCAAGACGGGTTGGTGGCCAACCATTTAATTATTTCAAAGTTTATGATGAATTGTCACCAACCGATGTATTGGTAAGAAATCCAAGTATATCCCAACTGTATAATGCCACAAAAATTTCCGGTAGGACAAAAAAGGGAATGGGTATTGGTTTTTTTAACGCGGTGGAATCGGAAGAATATGCGATTATAAAAAATGAACGCGGAGAAGAAAGAAAATTTCTGACAAACCCACTCACTAATTACAATGTATTTGTTTTAGATCGCAACTTAAAAAATAATTCTGTGGTGAGTGTGACGAACACAAATGTTTTGCGTAATGGATCAGAATACGATGCCAACGTCACAGGAGGATCCTTCGAACTAAAAACAAAAAATCAAAAATATTCTGCAAAAGGACGAGGGGTATTGTCCCAAAAATATTTCTCCGATTCCATAGACCTTGGGTTCAGCAGCTCTTATGAATTTTCTAAAATAAGTGGTAATTGGACTTATTCGTTGGGTCAGGTTATTGAGTCTGCAAATTACGATCCAAATGATTTGGGATTTTTATTTAGCCCAAATGAAAATTCTATATTAGCTTCTGTTGATCACACGCAATATAAAACTGCTGATAGTAAATTGCAACAAGTTAATGTAAGTGGCAGTTCCCGATATACCAGTTTATACGAACCCTTTGTATTCAGTGATTTCTATCTTGATCTCAGTACTTTTATTCTGTGGAAAAGCAGAAATGCCATTGGAGTAAACATCAGATTAGAGCCTATCGTTACCAGAGATTATTTTGAACCAAGAACTGCAGACTTTAGCAAATATCTTGCGTGGCCGGTTAATTATACATTTGGTGGCTTTTTTTCTTCAGATTATCGCAAGGCTTTTGCACTCGATGTGAATGGTTCATTTAGATTTTTTGATGCTCAGGGTCGCTCAAATTATGATTTTAACTTTTCACCCAGAATGAGGTTCAACGATCATTTTTCCTTATTTGCAGATTGGGGTGTGAATAGAAATCTTAAAGAACTGGGATACGTAAATAAAAATTTTGCAGATCAGCCTGTTCCGGAAATCCAAACAGAGGATATTTTAATGGGTTACAGAAATCGTTGGATTGTGGATAATTCTTTGGGCTCCAGATATATTTTTAACAACAAGATGGGAATAAATCTGAGTATCAGGCATTACTGGGATCAAGTGATTTACCATAATTTTGGGATACTTAGAGAGGACGGAAATGTTCAGATCATTGGTTACCAGGGATTAGATAAAACCAACAAACCAATCTTTGATCAAAATGTAAATATATTTAATATAGATCTTCAATACACATGGCGATTTGCACCGGGAAGTGACATCATCATCGTCTGGAAAAATCAGATTTTCAAACAAGACGATGCGTTTAATTATAGATATTTCAGAAACGTTTTTAATTTGATTGATGCTCCTCAATCCAATAGCATATCTGTAAGGATAATTTATTTTATGGATTATCTGAAAATGTTTACCCAAAGGAAAAAAACAAATCCTTTTAAAACTGAAATAAATTAAACCGAGAGCCAACGCAAGGCTTTAAAAAAAAAACGGATCACATAGGTCATTCACTTCTAATTCAAGAAAATTCAAAAAATTAATCCTTCCCGAATACCATAGACTAAAGCAAAATAAACATGGGCTATTAACCCTTGATTGTTCTGGAATGAGCATTAAAAGCAGGAACTTAAACCCGTTCTGATGTAAGAATAAGTTAAATCTTACCCAAGGCTTTGTCCAGGTCCACTTTGGATTGTATAAGATTGTATTGCGCTTCCAGCACATTAGCTTGTGCAGTATAAAGGTCTCTTTCTGCCTGGGTAATTTCCAGGGATGACCCTACTCCTTCTTTAAATTTTGTTTTTGTGGTTTGGTAAATACGATCTGCCAGATCCAAAGATTTCTTTCTGGATTCAAGTGTAGCCAACGCATTTATATACTGCGTCTTTGCATTCTGAAATTCAAGATCCACTCCTCTTTCAAATTCTGCAAATTGCATTTTGGTTTTTTCGTTTTGTGTTTTAGCTCTGTTGATTTTTGCTTTTCGGTCCAAACCATCAAAAATTGGAATGTTGAGATTTAGTCCTGCAATAGTCGTAGGGAACCATGAATTTTCATTATTGTCAAACAAATTATTGCGTTGTAAAACTTCTTGATGACTGACAAAACCGCTCAGACTTGGTAAGTAGGACGCCTTTAGCCTCTTGATGTTTATTTCTGTAAGCTCCAATCCTTTTGCGATCACCGGATATTCAGGTCTTAATTGGGTGTTCAGTTTGAAAGAAGGATCCATTATTTCCAGATAAGATTTATCCAGAATTTGTTTAAAGGATTCTGTTTGCACCAATTCTTTATCTAGCGGAAAATTCATTTGGAATTTCAAAACGTTTTGTGTGATCCCATCGAGTCTGGCAAGTTTTTCCCTTTCCGTCCTAAGTGTCTGAAGGGAGAGCTCAATTCGATCCACATCCAATTTTTCCGAAAAACCAACCTTGTAAATTTCATTGACTTCTTTATATACCTTTTCAAGATTTGCAATGTTCTTATCCAGGATGATCAAATTCTCTTTGATGGATAGAGCACCCATATAAGCTTTGGTAACTCTGTATCTTAGGTCCGCTTCAGTCTGGTTAACCTGCAATTGTATTAAATCAGAATAAAGTTTCTGCGCTTTAAGTCCTACAATAAAACTGCCATCAAAGATCAATGTACTTAATTGGACACCTGCCGTTAGGTTATTTTTTAATCCAAATTGCGCAGGAAACCCGGAGCCATAATTGATGTCTCGTCTTGGCAATACATTTTCATCAAAAAGCACGTTATACACTGCCGGAGAAATAAAGTCAGGCAGAATACTGGTAGGGATGTTGATGAAATGATTGTAACCGACGGATGCATTTAATTTAGGAATACCAATGGACTTGTATTCCAATATTTGATCTTTTGCATCCTGAATGTCCAATTTTTGAATATTTAGCGAATTGCTGTTTTGCCTGGCATAATTGATGGCTTGTTCCAGGTTGAATTCATTGGCATTTTGTCCAAAAAGTCCAAAACAAAAGAGCATAGATAAAAGAAGGAAGGTATTTTTTTTCATAAAAAAAGAATAAGTACAAAGATCTAAGGTTCGTTTAAAGTCTAGCTATCCTAAAAGACCATTAAATGCAATTTAACAAATTATCTTCGTTAAGGTTCTCTGTTTTCAGAGTTTGGCAGAATAATTATCAATTTAAAAAATGAGAGGAATAGAGCTTTGACTTTGCTAATTGGCATGTGTTATAAACCTTAAGAATTCTTCGGGTGTTTATGGAAAGCTTCTTAGATTCGCCTGTTTTTTAAGAAATTATGCCTAAATACTTTGTATACATTTTTAGTCTGTTCTTTTTTACCTCCTGTAATTCAGGGAGTAGAAATCAGGATGGCTCAATGACCGGAAAGCAAATTTTTAAATCCAATTGTGTGAGTTGTCATGGGATAAAGGGTGATTTGATGACCAATGGGGCCAGAAATCTAAAGGAATCTAACCTGAGTTTAGAGGAGAGGATTTTGATCATCCGAGATGGCAGGAATATCATGACGTCCTTTCGGGAAAAATTAAGCAAGGAACAAATTCGTAAGGTGGCTGAACACACCATGACATTAAGAGATTCGATCCCACCAGATGGAAAATAAAGGCATTTTACTGACAGGGGCTACCGGTTTTTTGGGATCTTATGTTCACCAAGCGTTAAGCAAAGATGTGGATCAGCCGCTCTGGCTCTGTTACCATCAAACCCCACCGAAAACGGAATCCGACCGCTGGTTAGGAATAGACCTTTTGAAACCTTCAGAAGCAGAAGAGATTCTGCCAAAAATTGATACCATAATTCATCTGGCAGGAAAGATCAGTTACCAAAAAAAGGACAGGGATGCCTTACGAAAGACCAATGTGTGGATGACCAGAGAGCTAATCAACAGTGCTCTGGCTTTTGGTGTAAAGAATTTTATTTTCATGAGTTCCGCCTCCACGATGGCTAAAGCAATTCAGCCATTGGTCTATACGGATAAACAGTCTTCCTCTCCGGTATTTCACAGCTACTATGCCCGCACAAAATTTGAAGCAGAGCTGGAAGTGAGAAGGGGGGAAGCTGAAGGGATGCAGATTGTAATTTTGAATCCATCTTTGATCCTTGGTCCAGGTGATTGGAACAAGGGTTCTTCATCCATCATTACAAAGGTAGCATCCGGGCTTCCTGCCTATCCTGCAGGTAGCCTTGGGTTGGTAGGAGCTGAGGATGTAGCAAAAGTGGTTGTGAAAGTAATCCGGGAAGGATTGTGGGGACAGCAACTTTTAATTAATGCAGAAACCTGGACCTACCAAAAATTTATTTATACCATTTGTGAATTATTAAGTGTTAAACCACCGCAATTTCAGTCTAATGCACTGTTCGCTAATCTTGCAATCTGGAAAGATATGATATCAAGTATGTTTCATAACAAGCAAAATATCATTACAACTGAAACAGCGTTTATGAGCGCACAATCGTTCTCTTATGAGTGCAATTCGTCAAATCAAGTGGTGAATATCAATTATCAGCCAGTGGAGGCAGTTTTAAAGCAGATGATAAACGAATATATCAATAAGTAGATATTTATAAATTATTAATAAACAATATTTTATAATTTAATAATATTAAAATATCTAATTTTTTCTTACCAACAAATCAAATATGCTTAACTTTATTCCTTAATAATAAAACAATTTTAATATGAAAAGAATTTTACTTTTTGCTTTTTTACTCACTATGGTTGCCGGACTTTCTGCACAGAAGGTAGTTTGTCTGGTTAACTCTCCGGCAAGTATTGCAGGGGATAAGGTATTTGTTGCTGCAGGATTCGGTGCTGATTTAAGTACTGGTACCTGGACTGCGGATGCTGTTATAGCTGAACCACTTCTTGCTTGCAGTGCCTTAACAAACGCTGCAGCTATGGCCGGAAAAATTGCCCTTATTGAAAGGGGAACTTGTAATTTTGATCAAAAATGTCTGAATGCACAGAACGCCGGTGCTATCGGTGTGGTAGTAATGAACCACAATGTAACTTCAAATCGCGGAGGGGCTCCTTATGTAATGGGGGTTGCTACTGCCAGTATTGCCAGTCAGATCACCATTCCTTGCGTAATGGTTGGTTATGATAACAATGTAGCTTTAAAGGCTGCGATTGCAGCAGGAACCGTAAACATAACACTAGGTGTGGTGAACAAACAAGAAAATGATCTTGCTATGTACACCAAGGTAACTACTAATTATACAGAGCCTTATATCTTTAATTCATCCTGGGGTGCTATTCCTGTAGGATTGCTTCGCTCAGATGATGATTTTCCTTTCAACCGGGTGGATTTTTTAACAACATTGGATCAAAAGATCAGACCAATGTTAATCTTAAAGCTACCATAACTAAAGGTGGAAATCAAGTATTTACACACACAACCACGGATAATATTACAGTTGAGGTTGATTCTACAAGAGGTCTTTTGAATGATGCATTCATTTTAAATAAAGTGAGCGGCAACAGAGTTGGATCTTATCAGTGTACTTACAATGTTTTTTCAAATGCTACTGAATTGTTGAGTTCTGATAATGTTTTGACCAGTTCCTTTGATGTGTCCAACAATTTATTGTGTAAAAGCCGTATCAATAATGCAGCTAAAGCTCCACTAGCAAACCAATATTGGGGCGGTGGAACAGGATTTAGAGAATTGCTTTCCCCATTCTTGTTAAAGTATGGTAAGGGAGTTCAGATTGACAGTATCTTTTCAGAAGTAGCTTCCAATGAGCCATTGGCGGGTCTTTATATTGAGGGAAGACTCTATCGCTGGAATGACTTAAACGCAGATAACGACATCCAAAATGACGAAATGGAAACTGTAGCCATCGGTTCTTATACTTTCCCGGGCACTGCTTCCGGAAACTTCGGAACTATCAGAGTTGGTTTGGAAGATTTAAATACTGGAGATCCTTTCCATACCGTTACAGAAGATGGAAGACTTTATTTTGCTGCAATTACTTACCAAGGTGGTGCTAATTCTTTGTTCAATGCATACGATGCATTCAATGGCCAAAGACAATATTTTAACCTTAAAGACGGTCTTCAGGAATTAGGATACCAGGATTGGCCCTACATCTCTGTAAGATCTCAGGATGCTGTAACAGGTGGTCCTAACATGGATGAGGCTGGTTTGTTCTATATTGATGACAACGGCGACCAAACGGCACAGGATGAAGAAGTTTGCTTTTTTGCACCTTCTATTGCTGTTCAGATGACTATTGTGGTAAATAATAAAGACATCAGCAATGAAATCGATGTAAATATCAAATTGACTCCTAATCCGGTTAAAGATCAGTTGATCGCTGAAATTAAATTACCAGAAGCAACTGTAGTTAATTACCAGATCATTGATGCGCAAGGTCATCTTGTGTTCAACAAGGACGAAAAAAATGCTGCAAAGGATATCAATACTACCTTCAACCTTTCCGGGTTGAGCTCAGGTCAGTACTTCCTTAAAGTAAATACACCAAATGGTTTTGTGAAAAAAGCCTTTACAAAAGTGAATTAATAAGTAATCTTATTAAACATATAGAAAGCCATTCCCATTTATTGGGGATGGCTTTTTTATTTATTTAATTTTGATGCCAAATGAAAAATCAGGAGATAGGAATTTTCGGAATTCGCCATCATGGTGCGGGATCTGCCCGTAGATTGATACAGGCATTGGAAGAATATAAGCCTGATGCCATTTGTATTGAGCTGCCCGCAGAATCAGAACCTTTGTTTGGTTTGCTGGGGGATGCTGACTTAGTGTCCCCTGTGGCCTTTTTGTGTTATCAGGTGACCAACGCCAACCGATTTTTTTATTTGCCGATGGCTGAATTTTCACCTGAATTTCAGGCCATACAATATGGCTTAAAAAATAAGATAGTATTGAAAGCAATGGATCTACCTGCCGCTCAAGCCCTGATCCCTGAGAACTTCAAGCTGAAGACCGAAGCCTCTTTAAATCTACATGAATTGAACATAACCAGAGATCCTCTGGGATATTTGGCCAGACGTCAGGGTTATAAAGACACAGAGCGATGGTGGAACAGTTACTTTGAGCATTGGACTGATCACCGTCAGTTGTTTGGCGTCATTCAGGATCTGATGGTTGAATTGAGAAAAATGAGCAAGGGACTGGATGATGAAGAAACCCTTATTCGTGAACAGCATATGAGAACAGTCATCAGGGATACCTTGCGTCTGGATGTTACAAAAGTAGCAGTGGTATGTGGGGCCTGGCATGGTCCTGTGCTTACCCTAGACATGGTTCAGAAAAAACAAACAGAAAAAATTAAAAAATTAAAATCCGTCAACACAAAATGCACGCTTATTCCATGGTCTTATGAACGCCTTATTTTAAATCGGGCTTATACAGCAGGAATTGAATCTCCTGTTTGGTCTGAAGCTTTATTTAAAAATCCGGATACTGCCATAGCTTATTGGATGAGTAAAGCAGCACAGCTTTTGCGTCATTACGAATTCAACGTCAGCACTGCAGAAGTGATCGATGCACAACGTCTGGCAGATCAATTGGCTGGAATGAGAGATTTGCCTTTACCCGGAATTGAAGAATTAATGGATGCAGCCACAACCGTTTTTGGTCAGGGACGCTCGAACAAATTAGAGATCATCAGTCAGAAGTTGATAGTAGGGCATAAAACAGGTTCTGTTCCGCTTACGCAGGAAGCTTTGCCACTTGTACTTGAGTTCAAAGAGAAACTCCAAAAACTCAAGCTTATATCTTATTGGGTGGCCAATCCAAAAGAACATCTTGATCTGGACTTACGTAAAGAAAGGCATCTTGAAATCAGCAGGTTTTTATATCAATCCAAGTTGCTAGGTGTGCATTGGGCATATGAAAGATTGGTGGAAAGTAAATCTTTTGGAAATTTTCATGAATACTGGACTTTCCAATGGTCTCCGGAGTCAGAAATGGAATTGATCAGATCGGCTTTGTTTGGAAATAGTATAGAAGACTGCATCACCAAGCTATTAACGGAGCATTTGGAAAAGGAAAGTGACTTGGGAATACTCGCAAATTTTTTGGAATACAGTCTTAAATCCGGTCTGCATTCCTTTTGGCCAACATTGTCCAATAGACTTCTAGCATTGAGTATCGATCAGCAAGATGTTGAAATTCTGGCAAAACTTGTAAAACCACTGATTGGAAGCCTTTCCTATGGAAGTATTTATCAGATCAAACTCGATATACTTCAGGAACTTCTCTCCACTTTGATCACTAAGATCATTTTGCATTTTGGTGAGCAATCCCAACAGATAAATGACGAGAAAGCGCAAAGAATGTTAAATGTCTTTATTCTCTTGCATAGTTATTTTTACCATGACTCCATTAAAGATAACCTCCAATTATGGAAAGACGAATTACATAAAATATCCGGGGATGAATTGTTACATCCCTTGATAAACGGTAAAAGTTGGTTTACTTTAATTGATGAGAAATGGGTGGAAGAATCAGCTTATTTATTGCAGTTGGAATATCAGTGTAACCATGTTGTGGATCCACAACATACTGCCAAGTGGATTGAGGGATTTTTACACAGTGCCAATGGTTTTTATTTTCTTAAAGATGAAGTGTTACGAATATTAGATCAATGGTTAGGTCAATTGCCAGAAGAGGAATTTAAAACCGTATTGCCATTGTTGCGCAGATCGTTTAGTAAATTGACAGATTCAGAAATTATTCGAATACGAAGTAGAATTTTAAATCCACACACAGGTCCAAAAGATAGACTCCTTGTAATGCTTTTCGATGGAGAAAGAAGAAAAAAAGTGGATCATTTTTACTCGCTGATTTCCGATACATCTTCTGCATCAGAATCCTGATCTTCATCCGAAATATTTTCCGAAATGATATGATCTTCTTCATTATTTTCTTCCAACCAAAATTGATTAGGTCCTTCACCCTTAATAATTTTAAGTTGCTGAAGATTGATCAATTCCAGCATGGCCAGAAAAGTAACTATGGCATGAATTCTATTTTCACAAGTTTCAAATACTTCGACAAAATCAATTCGTCCTTTTGTTTTTAGGCTGGCAAAAATTCTGTTCTGCTGATCCGATATCTGGTATTCGTAATTAAATATTTTGTGTATTACAGATGTTGGTTTATTGAATCTTTCTACAACTTTCTGGAATACTTTTAATAGGTTAAACAAACTTAGCGTTTCCCATTCTGCATCCACCAATGCCTTCTGTGAAAGAAGCTCAAATTCCTTTTGAATATTTCCCCGTGGTAATTTAAGGGACTGGTTATCTTCCATATTCGAAAGTTCCGATATAACATCCTTAACAGCCTTGTATTCGAGAAGCTTTTGAATCAGTTCAGACCTAGGATCGATTTCAACATTGTTTTCGTCCAGCTCCTTACGAGGAATCAGCATTTTGGCTTTGATTCTGATTAAGGTAGCTGCGACAAGGATAAATTCGCTGGCCAAATCCAGATTTAGCGTTTGGCAATGACGGATGAAGTCCAAAAAATCTTCCGTGATTTTTGCAATAGGGATATCGTGGATGTCAAGCTCGTCCCTTTCAATAAAAAACAGCAAGAGGTCAAATGGACCTTCAAACTGCTCTAATTTAATGGTATAGCTCATCTTTTTCAGAATTGGACTGCGAAGATAGTCAATCCCATAAAACCCTTGATGCAAATGGGCCAACTATGTGATAGCTTTGCAGCAACAAATTCCTCATTATGCATAAAGCCTGTCTCCATTTGATCCCATTTCCCCTGACTGGGGCACCAATCAGCCAGATGTCTCAGGAGGCTATGGAAGCTGCCAAATTGCTGGATTGTTTCCTGGCAGAACGCACTAAAACGGCCAGACATTTTATAAAAGCCCTGGGGCACCCTTTGCCACAGTCAGCCATCGAAGTAGTCGAGATAGGTGAGAAGGATCTTGTGAATAATTTCAACTGGCTTCTTGAGAAAATAAATTCAGGCCATTCTGTCGGCGTAGTGTCCGAGGCAGGAATGCCCTGCATTGCAGACCCCGGAACAGAGTTGGTAAAATTTGCACACAAGCATGGGATAAAGGTTGTCCCACATGCAGGACCAAATAGTATGATGATGGCCCTGATGTCTTCAGGATTCTCAGGTCAACAGTATCAATTTCATGGCTACCTTCCGGCAAAAAAGGAATTGCTTAGAGAAAGTTTGATCAAATTGGGACAGAACGCACTGAATTCTCCGATAAGTCATATTTTTATGGAAACGCCTTACCGGAACAAACAGATGTTTCAGATTGCTTTTTCTGTCTTGCCACAGAGCCTGGACCTATGTATTGCAACAGGAATGGGCACTTCCGATGAAGTAATAAAAACCATGAATGTTAAATTGTGGAAGACAGAAAACCTCGAAGTTTTTACGGATAAGCCGTCGATTTTTATTCTTTCAAAGCCTTAGGATTTTTCTCAAAAAGTCCATTAAATCTAAGAATATTAATTTCCAGACCGTTTAGTAGTTAATTCCTGAATTTTTTCAAAAACATTTTTTGCAGTTTGCGCCCAGGAGAATTTTTGGCGATGTATTCGGCCTAGATTGATGCGCTCAGAGTGATCTGTTTCATGGTATAATTTCATCATTGCCTGTCCTATGGATTGGGGATCATCCGGATTGAAAAGTAAGCCCCCGGGTCCGGCTACCTCGGGTAAAGAAAATCTATCCGAAATCAGTACAGGGACATCACAAAACAACGCTTCCAAAACGGGTACACCAAAACCTTCCAAATAAGAAGGAGCTGCGGCCGACCAGGCAGATCCGGTTACCTTAACAAGTTTCTCTTTGTTCAGATAGGGAAGAAAAATAATATCTGACTGATGTGGGGAGTTCGTATAGGCCTGTTCTATTTCTTTTGTCAGCCATGCCTTTCGACCCACCAGTACCAATTTATAATCTGATGAAGTATTTTCCTTGAACCAGTCAAAACCCATGATTAGGTGATGTACATTTTTGCGAGGATGCATGGCGCCAACAAATAGTATGTATGGTTTTCCCATACTAATTTCATTGCGGGTAAGATTTATTTGTTGCTCAGTCAGAGGTTTGAATTCTTCCCTGCAACCATTATATGCTATGGAAATTTTAGAAGGGAGCGTTTTATATTGTTCAGTAATGTCTTTTTTTGTGGCATTTGAAACGGCGAAAACATGAATAGCCTTCTTGATGTAACGGGGCACAAAATGTGTGTAAAATAACTTAACCAATAGAGGTACTTGCTTGGGAAAATGGCAAAATGCAAGATCGTGTGTAATCATAACTTGCGGAATAGAAGTGGTCAAACTGCAATAACCGTCAGGGCTTAGAAAAATATCCGGTTTGATTTTTTTGAGTAAAAGAGGAAGTGAAAATTCAAACCAAATCCACCAAAGAAATGGATGTCTGGCAGGCGGATTAAGTACATATCCCCGGACATTTTTATCAAAAATAAAATCGGAAGAAAAAGGTCTGTCAAAAATCAAATGGAACTCATGTTCGGGGTGTTGATGGACCATATAACGGATCAGTTCATGACTGTACCAGCCGATCCCCTCCATTTTGCCCTGGATCAAAAATCTTGCATTTATAGCGATTCTCATGGATTTAATAAAGCCTTTCAGCGCTTGGATTTAATTGTTTGTACCTTTACCCGAAGTAGTAAAGATAGTAAGTGTGTATAAATCTGATGTACTCATCATAGGAACCGGAATTGCCGGACTTTCCACCGCGATTCAAATTGCCAGTAGGCGACCAGATCTTTCCATCTCTTTAGTGTCAAAGACCAATAAAGAGGAATGCAATACAAGATATGCCCAGGGTGGGATAGCTGCCGTATGGGATTTAAAGGAAGATGATGTCCAAAAACATATTGCAGATACTCTGGATGCAGGGGACGGCCTGTGTGATGAAAAAATTGTCAGTATTGTAGTCAAGGAAGGCCCTAAAAGGGTCCAGGAGCTGATCGACTGGGGGACGAGATTTGATAAAATCAATACCGAGCAATACGATCTAGCCATGGAGGGCGGACACTCAGAAAAGAGGATCCTACATTACAGAGACTTGACCGGGGCAGAGATTGAAAGAGCTTTGATTGAAAAAGCTTCTTCGTTTTCAAACATTCATTTTTTAGAGCATTATTATGCAATTGATGTGTTGACCCAACACCACCTTGGGTACAATGTTACCAGAGTAATGGATAACATCAATTGTTACGGTGCTTATTTGTTGAATTTGCAGAATCTCGAAGTAGAAACCCATTTGGCAAAAATTACAGTTTTAGCTACTGGGGGCGCCGGACAAATTTATAAATCCACAACCAATCCGATCATCGCAACGGGTGACGGTATAGCCATGATGTATAGGGCAAAAGGACATGTAGAAAACATGGAGTTTGTACAATTTCATCCTACGTCCCTGTATAATCCAACCGGAGAAAATCCCTCCTTCTTGATTTCCGAAGCGGTCAGAGGATTTGGCGGTATATTGAAAACCAGAGATGGCAAGGAATTTATGCACAAATATGATGAGCGTTTGTCCTTGGCGCCAAGAGATATTGTGGCGAGAGCAATTGACTCAGAGATGAAAGCAAGTGGAGATGAATATGTGTGTCTCGATTGTCGGCATTTGGATGAAGCGGCTTTTAAATCGCATTTTCCGACCATCCATCAAAAATGTGTTTCACTTGGAATAGATCCGATGAAGCAAATGATTCCTGTAGTACCCGCCTGTCATTATATGTGTGGTGGAATAAAGGTGGATGAATTCGGAAAAAGCACCATCAATAATTTGTTTGCATGCGGAGAATGTACCTCTACAGGTCTGCACGGTGCCAATAGACTTGCTTCCAATTCCTTGTTGGAGGGTGCTGTTTTTGGTTATCGCATTGCTACAACATTGGCAGAGTTAATTGATAAGGTAGAATTTAATCTTCAGATTCCGGAATGGGATGCACAAGGTACCGTGTTGCCAAAAGAAATGGTATTGATTACACAAAGCATCAAAGAACTCAAAGATCTGATGTCTTATTATGTTGGAATTGTACGATCCAATGTACGATTGAAGCGTTCCTTGGATAGATTACATTTGTTGTATAGAGAGACCGAAGATCTTTACAACAACACTGTATTGTCCCCTCAGCTGTGTGAGTTACGCAATCTCATTACCATAGGGTATCTCGTAGCCAGATCGGCCAGTATGCGTAAAGAAAGCAGGGGTTTACATTTTACGACCGATTATATGGATCAGCATTCATTCATTCAGTCCAGTATCCTTTAAATTCAGATCACCGAGCACTTGTGTGATCAGATGGTGTTCATAACCTTTTTGCATCAGGTGTTGTATTGCTTTATGAGATCTGGAAGGTTCTGATTCATTGGCAAGCAAAGCATATTTTTTTTTCAGAAGTACCTCAATTTTGTCAAAATATTCTGATTCATCAATTTCTTCAAGAGCCATGGTGATAAGCTTTTCGGTTATCCCATGTATCTTTAGGTTTTGCCGGATTTTTACTTTCCCCCATGAGTTTATTTTGAACTTACCCCTTACCATACTGCGGGCATACCTTTCTTCATTAATAAAATCCTCGCGCATGAGATCCAGCAGAATTTCATCGCGCCATTCTGGATCAATTTTTAACGAAAACATTTTATCTAAAACTTCTTTGTGGCATCTTTCCTGGTAGCTGCAATAATGCTTCATTTTTTCGAGGAGCAAATCCTTGGTGGAGTAGATTTTAGGCATAAGCTTCGGTCAATACTTTATGGAATATTGCAGCAATGTCTTCTTCAGGATTGTGATGGTAGGAGGGGATTCCAACCGATCTGGCAGCTTCTACATTCTCTATTTTGTCATCGATAAAAATACATTCTTCGTGATTTAACCCTGTTCTCTGCAATACTTCCAGGTATATACGGGTTTCCGGTTTGCGCATGTGCAATTCATGAGAAAAATAAACAGCATCAAAATAATCTTCGAAGTCAGTTACATTATTAGCCAGTTCGATTTTTTTCTTCACTTTCCTAAGATGAGTGATATTGGTATTGCTGAGTAGGTATAATTTGTATTCCTGACGCAATGTTTTTAAAAACTCAAAGCGATGTGCAGGAAAATCCAACAACATTGCGTTCCATATTTTTACATATTCTGCGCCATCATGCACCTGATAAGATCTGCGTTGCAATCTGTTGAAAAAGCTGTCTTCTGAAATCTCACCTCTTTCAAATGGATGGAAAACCATTTCAAATATATCTGTGGTCAGGGAAGGATCCATAATCACTTTGAAACCATCCCAACTTAGATCTTCATCCAGATTAAGTAGTACATTGCCAAAATCGAAAATTATAGCTTTTGGTTTGGTCGGAATCATGGGATTTTATTTAATAAACATAGCTAATTCACAACAAAGGTAAGGTGTTTTGGATCAAGAGAGAGTCTAAACTTGGGTGGCGTGATTTCAAGTTTGATGGTTGAGATATCACTAAATAAATAATTTATAATTTTAGAAGTATAGACTTCCTCATAAAAGTGGACAGAAAGATAAGATAGAAAATTAATAATAATTCACTTTTCCATTCTTCAAATTCTAAGTGGTTTTTGAAATAATTCGTAAACTACAAAAGTTAACTTAGGATGTTCCAAATACCCATCAAACGTAAAAGTTCTCAATATGAATAATTATTAAAAAAAATGGAGGTGCCCGAAAATCACATTTGCTAGTTTGCTCATTTTCAAATTAGCTAACTAAAAGTGGTCCCACCTGGGCTCGAACCTCCCCAACAAGTTGGGGACTGATTATGAGTCAGATGCTCTAACCGGCTGAGCGATGGGACCGGGAGACCTTATGTGGTGGCTTCAAAAGCCGCGGCGTAAGTAAGAAACTTTGAGAAATGCAAGCGTTGCTAGGAAGTGTAATTTGGATACCTCTAACGAATGAGTAATTTTTAACTCAAAATCTGCATCACTAACAAGGTAACAGTAAATAGGGTTCAAGAA
>Ga0268298_10001091_pt1 | contig 33015 bp, 28 predicted proteins | sample WWTPWeurt_MetaG_FD_194462 | JGI IMG/M metagenome (GOLD analysis project Ga0268298, IMG submission 194462) | Activated sludge microbial communities from WWTP in Nijmegen, Gelderland, Netherland - WWTP Weurt | ecosystem: Engineered > WWTP > Aerobic digester > Activated sludge | place...
GCCCGTCGCGCACCACCAGGTCGGCATGCAGGCGGTAGGCAACGTCGCGCAGAAAAAGGCCAGCACGCTGCTGGCGGTCGTCCTCGATGTGAAGGGCCAGGTTGCCCTCGCCGGCCGCCATCGCCGCCTGCACGTTGCGGACGGAGATCACCGAGGCCACTTCGTTGCGCCGCAGGTTGATCCAGCGGATGGGCCGCAGCACCTCGATGCGCCGCACCTGCCAGCGGATCGCCGGCTTCCAGAAGATGGCCTCGAACACTGCGCGCGCCGCCGAGGGCGTGATCACGTCGTACGAGACGCGCTCGACCTTCATCTCCGGTCGGGTGAAGCAGGCGAAGTCGCCGCAGGCTTCGAGGCAGAAGGGGTGTCGGGTCATCGGATGTCCTCCGTTCGGTTCAGGCCACCAGGCTCGCCGCATCCAGGGGGCTGCCGTCGGGCAGCAGTCCCAGCCGAGGGTCGTAGCGGGTGGGATCGGTCAGCAGGTACAGACCGGGCTGCAGGGCCTGCACGTCACCCAGCGCCAGCCAGCGGTCGATCACCGGCTGGCGCAGGGTGACGATGTGGCGCTGCAACGCGCGCAGCAGCCAGCGGTCGGTGTCGCCGGCCTTCAGCCGGGCGATCAGCGGGGCCGGGTCGGGGGTACTGGGCGAGTGGCTGTGACAAGGCACGATCAGCGCGACCTGCCGGTCGTCGTCGATGAGCCTGAACTTGCTCGCGGCGGTGGCAAAGGCCATGTCGAAGTCGCCGCGGTTGCGCAGATCGTCGACGATGCCGCGGGCATCCAGGCTGGGAAATCTGGCGTGGTAGCCGGCGAAGTAGCGCTCGAACACCTCGGGTGTCAGCGTGGCCGGAAGCCCTTGGGCGAGCAGGCTGCGGGTGGTGTCGGCGCCATGCCGGATCGGCGCCAGCCCGCGCGGGATCGGCCGGACGAACACCACCACGCGGCCGTGCGCCAGCCGCCCTTCGCGGTTGCAGCGCCCGGCGGCCTGGGCAATCGAGTCGAGCCCCGCCAACGCACGGTAGACGACCGGGAAGTCCAGATCGACCCCGGCCTCCACCAACTGGGTGCTGACCACCCGCAGCGGCCGTACGTCGCGCCCCGCTGCGTGGGCCTCCGCGCGGGCCGCGAGCCGCTGCCGGATGAGCCCGATCACCTCGGCACGATGCTGGCCGCACATCGCGGCCGACAGGTGCAGCGGCGGCTCATCGGTTCGCGCGGCCAGGGCCGCCACCAGGTCGGCCGCATCGGTCCGGGTGTTGACGACGGCCAACGCGCAGTCGTCGCTCGCCAGTTGTTCGGCCACCTGCTCCAGTGGCGTCTCGGCCGCCGGATCGGTGGGCCACTCGATGCGCACGCGGTCGAGCTGGCGATACAAGTCGGCCTCGTCGTCGATCAGCCGCGTGGCCGGTGGCAGGCCGCGCACACTCAGCCGCGCATCGACGCGCGCCTGGTCGCCCAGGTGGGGCTGCGTGGCAGTGCACAGCAGCACAGTGACGCGGTAATGGGCCACCAACAGGCTCAGCGTGTCGAGGATGGGCTGCAGGAAAGGTGGCGGCAGCAGCTGCGCCTCGTCGAGCACGATCACGCTGCCGGCGATGCGGTGCAGCTTGCGGCAGCGCGAGGGGCGGGCAGCGAACAACGATTCGAACAACTGCACGGTGGTGGTGACCACCAGCGGTGCATCCCAGTTCTCGCAGGCCAGCCGGCTGCGCACCGTCTCGCCTGCACCGCCGCCTTCGGCCTGGCTGTGGTGCTCGAGCACCGCTTCGCGGCCGAAGATGCCGGCAAACACGTCGGCGGTCTGCTCGATGATGCTGGTGTAGGGTATGGCGTAGATCACACGCTGCAACCCATGGGCCCTGGCATGGGCCAGCGCGAAGGCCAGCGACGACAGCGTCTTGCCGCCGCCGGTGGGCACCGCCAGGGTGAACACGCCGGGCCGTGCTCCGGCCTTGTCGCGGCACTGCCGCAGCACCTGGGCGCGCAGCCGCATCACCGCATCGTCGGCCCGCCCCTGGGCCTGCACCCGGGCGCCGAGCGCGGCCAGGTGACGCGACAGCGCCTCGTCGTAGTGTGTGAGGTCGTGAGGGCCCGAGCGCTGGCGCGCCCGGTCGGGATCCATGAAGGCCTCGGTGTCGAGGAAGTCGGCATCGACCACCGCCGAGAACAGCATCCGGGTCCACAGCGCCCAGGCCAGCGGATGGCCGCCGCGTGCGCCCGGCACGGCCGGCAACAGCGCGCGCAGATCGAAGCCGTCCGGCAGCGCCAGCAGACCCGGAAAGGCCTCGCGGCAGGCGCGCAGCGCTTCGTCGGCCTCTCGTCGGCTGTGCTCGGCGCCCACGCCCAGCAGGCGCTGGTCGAGTCCGGCGTGCCAGTCGGGCAGACCGGCGTGGTGGCCGCCGATGATCGCGGCCAGCACCCGCCCCACGAGCGCGCCGGCGGCGCCCCAGTGCTGCTCGAACACCTGGAGCGCGTGCAGGGCACCGGCGGCCGAATGGGTCTTCTCGCTGCGCGCCGGCAGCCGGGCCTCGATCGGGGCGTCAGGTGTGATGCGCAGGTAGGCCTGGAACCCGGGGCGGAACTTGCCCAGGTCGTGCCACAGGCCAGCCAGCCGGGCCCATTCGGCGCCCCAGTCGTTGCCACGGTTGCCTGCGAATTGCGCGGCCAGCGTGGACACCGCGATCAGGTGATCCTGCAGCGGATGCCCCATCGGCGGTGCGGCCGATGGATCGATGCCCCAGCCCTGGGGCGGGCTGTGCGCCAGAAACGCTGCCCGCATGTCGGCAGCGCCTTGCGTGAGCTGCATCTCGGCAGCCTCCCTGAAACTCTTGTTGTGCCGAGCATGGTACGACGCCGTCTTCTCCCAACGGATGGCGTTGGGTCAAACGTCGGCCGCAGCGTGTGGCCAAGCTCTCAGTGGACGGTGGCCACCTCCACCCCCGCGGTGTACGCCTCCTCGAACACCGAGTAACCCGCCAGGTCGGCATGCGCAAAGCGCACGCGGCCGCGCATGGCGCGCAGCGCAGCCAGCGCCGGATGGCTGCGCAGGCCGGGCACCGGCACGCTCATGGCATGGCCGTGGCGGGCCATCTCGATGCGTCGCAGCTTGCCGCGCAGATCGGGGTGCAGGGCATCGAGCGTGCCCAGCACCTGGTGCGCCCAGGTGTGGGCCTCGCCCGCCTGCAGCGCCGCGCGCTGGCCGGCCGGCAAGGCCTGGTAGTGGGTGAGCACCGTGGGCCCGGGCAAGGGGTTGGTGGCCTGGTGCCTCGCGTCCACGTAGCCCAGGTCGTCGTGGCCGTAGACCACGTTGTCCCAGGCCGGCGACACGCCCTGGCGCTGCAGCAGCGGCTCGGCCAGGTGCAGGTTGGCCACCAGCCACGGCGCATGCGGCTGTCGCGGCACGATCTCGGCCAGCGGCGCGGGCGTGGCGCGCAGCAGGCGCGCGGCGACGAACAGCGGCACCGCCAGCACCACGGTGTCGGCGCTCCAGGCCTCGGCGCGGCCGGCGGCCTCGTCCCAGGCCAGCACCTGCACCGAGTGTCGGGTCTCCTCGACCTGCAGCACGGTGCGCCCGGTGAGCAGGCGCCCGGCCAGCGGCTGCGCCAGCCGCTGGGCCAGCCAGCCGTTGCCCTCGGGCCAGGTGAACACCGGCTCGCGCTCGCCCTCGGCCTCGCCCGGCGCATGAAAGCCGTGCCGGCTGGCGAAGTAGTGCAGCCCGGCCCAGGCCGAGACGGTGTCGGCCGGGGCGCCGTAGTCGTCGCGGCAGCAGTAGTCGAGGTACCAGCGCAGGCGGGCGTCGTCCAGGCCCTGGCGCTGCAGCCACTCGGCCAGCGTGATCGCATCCAGTGCCTGGTGCGCCGCCGTCCAGGGCGCGCGATGGCTGGGCATGGCGAAGCCGGCCTCGCGCTCGGCCCGGGCGATGGCCGCCGAGAATGCGCGGTATTGCTCGAGCGTGCGCGAACCCGGCTCGGCCGGCGGCAGCAGCCCGTCGATCCAGGTGCCGTCGATGAACAGGCGCTCCTGCGGGCTGTGGCACAGGTGGCGCTCGTCGGCCACGGTGCGGCCCAGCTCGTGGCGCAGCAGCCCCAGCTCGTGCAGCAGTTCGCTCACTTCGCGTGCATGCGGGCCCGGCACCGGCAGGTAGTGCGCGGCCAGCGGGCAACCGATGCCGGCCAGGCGGTGGCCGCGGCTGTTGCCGCCGGGCTGGTCTTCCAGCTCGAGCAGGCGCACGTCGTCGATGCCCTGCCGGATGAAGGTGCGGGCCGCCGCCAGGCCGGCGATGCCGGCGCCGATGATCAACACCTTGGCGCGCCTGGCCGGCCCGGCCGAGGCCCAGGGCAGGGCAGCGGCCACCGTCGCGTTGGTGCCGGGCGCCCGCGCTGCCGAGGCGTGGCTGCCAGGCAGCGCCGGCGGGGCACCGGTGGCATCGGGCCGCAGGCGGTGGCCGCGCTTCGGCGAGGTGCCCACCCAGGCCGCCGTCCATGCGTCAGGCGCCGGCTCGCTGCAGCCGGTCATCGCGGCCGCGGCGCTGGCGCCGATCAGCGTGCGGCGGCGCAGTCCCGTCGCGGCGGCGGGCGCTGCGGCGGTCGCGGCAGCAGTGGGGTGGCGCATGGCGGGCGGGGCAAAGGGGGCGGGAGGATTCGGTCGGGTGGACGGGATCGGGCGGGCCGAAGGCGACGTCACTCGTGCACCTTGCCCCATTCCTCTTCGAAGGTGTGCACCAGCGTCTGGTTCGACAGCCGGTTGGGTTCGGCCGGCACACGCGACATGTCGGGCGGAAACTGCAGCAGCGCCGGCACGCCGTCGAGCGTGAGGAAGCGCAGCCCCGGCGGCAGCGCGGTGGGCACCCGCCACGGGCGCCGGCTGGCCAGCACGAAGCCCCACTCGCCGAAGCTGGGCACGTGCACGTGGTAGGGCGTGGCCGTCAGGCCCACCGCCTCGACGGTGGCCACCACCGTCCAGAAGCTCTTGCGGGCGATCAGCGGCGAGGTGGTCTGGATCACCGCGTAGCCTCCGGCCGAGAGGTGCTGGTCGACCAGTTGGTAGAAGCTGGTGGTGTAGAGCTTGCCGAGCGAGAAGCTGGTGGGATCGGGGAAGTCGATCACGATCACGTCGAAGCGCCGCTCGGTGCCCTCGAGCCAGCCGAAGGCGTCGGCGTTGACGATCTCGACCTTGGGCGAGCGCAGCGCATCGGCGTTCAGCGTGGTCAGCAGCGGCAGGCTGCCAAAGAGCTGCGTCATGTGCGGATCGAGCTCGACCAGCGTCACCTTCTCGACCGTCGGGTGCTTGAGCACCTCGCGCACCGCCATGCCGTCGCCGCCGCCCAGCACCAGCACCTGCTTCGGTGCGCCATGCGCGGCCATGGCGGGATGCACCAGCGCCTCGTGGTAGCGGTATTCGTCGCGCGAGTGGAACTGCAGGTTGCCGTTGAGGAACAGCCGCACGCCCGAAGGCCCGGCGGTGACCACCACGCGCTGGTAGGCGCTGGATTCGCGCAGCACCACGCGGTCGCCGTAGAAGCGGTCCTCGGCCCAGGTGGTGAGCCGCTCGGCGCCGGCCATCGCGGCCATCAGTGCCAGCACCACCGCGGCGCAGGCCGTGGCATGGGCACGCCAGGCCCTCAGCTCGTGACGAAACAGCCACAGCGCCCACACCGCCACCGCGGCATTGAGCAGGCCGAAGAACACGCCGGTGCGGATCAGCCCCAGGTGCGGCACCAGCAGCAACGGAAAGGCCACCGACACCGCCAGCGCGCCCAGGTAGTCGAAGGTGAGCACCTGCGAGACCAGGTCTTTCAGCGCATAGCGGTGGGCGAACTGGCGCTTGAGGATGCGCATCACCAGCGGGATCTCCAGCCCCACCAGCGTGCCCACCGCCAGCACCATGCCATACAGCAGCACCCGAAAGGCACTGCCATGGCCGACCGGCAGCAGGCTGTGCGCGGTGAACAGCGCCGCCGGCAACAGGCCCCCGATCAGGCCGACCAGCAGCTCGATGCGCAGGAACTGCGCCACCAGCTGGTGGTCGATGTGACGCGACAGCCACGAGCCCAGGCCCATGGCGAAGAGGTAGGCGCCGATGACCGTGGAGAACTGCAGGACCGAGTCGCCCAGCAGGTAGCTGGCCAGCGCGCCGGCGGCCAGCTCGTAGACCAGCCCGCAGGCCGCGACGACGAACACCGAGGCCAGCAGCGCCAGCTCGGCGGGGGCGATGGAGGCGGGCGCCGGAGGGGTCGGCGAGGCGGCCGGTTCAGCCGTGGATGGCGGCGGCAACGATCTGCCCGATGGCGATGAACATGCCGGCCACCACGATGGCCAGGGCGACGTTCTTGTGCTCGACGATCTCGTCCCAGAGCTTGTAGGGCGTGAGCTTGTCGATGACGACGAAACTGACCCACAGCACGATCACGCCGATGACGGCGTACAGGATGGATCCCAGCACGATGCCGGGCTTGAGCCATTCGAATCCCATGGTCGATCTCCTCGAGGGGTTGGATTGGGCCTACTTGTGGCTGCCGCCACCGCCCGAGCTGAATCCGCCGTACGAGCCGCCGCGGCTGCTGGTGCTGCCGCTGCTGCGGTTGCGCAGGCATTGCTGGTATTCGGCGCTGGCCTCGCCGAACGTGGCACGGGTGGAATCGCAATCGTCGCTGCTGCTGCAGCGGCTCATCAATGCGATCAGCGTGAGCACCACCAGCCCGATGACCAGGTAGGTGACCAGGCGCTTGCCCAGGCTGACATCGCCCACCGGCGACACATCGCGCCGCATGGCCTTGGCGGTGCCGTCGTCCAGCCCGAAGGCCTTGGCCACCGCCTCGGCCTCGAGCGCCTCGCCGGCCGACCAGGTGACCTCGTTGCCGGCCTGCTCGCGGTTCAGCCGCTTGTCGCCGGCGGCGAAGTCGATGTTGTGGGTGCGCTCGCCGCGGCTGAGCCGCCAGTAGAACTCGCCCAGCACGTAGGTGACCGCGCCGGTGTAGCTGTAGAGCTTCTTGTAGGTGCTGCCCTGCCACTCGGCCTGGTCGCCGCGCACCTTGGGCACGCCGGTGAGCGGCCGGGCGAAGCTCCAGCCGTCTTCAGAGTCGACGAGGAAGTTGAAGCCTTCCTCGCGGTGGTAGAGCAGGTACTCGCGCCAGGCGACCTGCTCCTCGTCGGGATCGTCGGCGATCTCGACCCGCTCCACATAGCCCACCACCTGCCAGGGCAGCGGCTTGGACTTGGCCCCGAGCTGCAGCGTGCCGGTGCGGCCCAGCGGGATCTGCGGCGGCGCGCCGGCGTTCTCCTGCGCGTAGTGGGCCATCTCGCCGCCCACGCCCTGCGAGACATCGACCACCGACTTGCACTGGCCGCAGACGATCGACTGCGTGGTGGACAGCGTGGGCTCGAGCGCCGCGCCGCAGTTGGGGCAGGGGATGGCGCGGCCGCCCAAGGCCTTCTCGGCCTGCTCGCGCAGGCCGGTCATCTGCAACTCGGCCAGGCGCACCGAGCGGCCGACCGACCAGGCCACCTGCGACGGATTGCGCCAGTCGAGCGTGGCCACCTCCTCGGCCACGTTTCGGAAGTCGGCGATGGCGAACACCCCGCCGTCGGTGCGCGGCGGCTGCGGCAGCTCGCCCTGCGCGGCCAGCACCTTGGCGCCCACCACCGAGCCCACCGACCAGGTGCTGCCGGCCAGCAGGAACTGATGGCCCGGGTGCAGGTCGTTGGGCGAGGGCACGGGCCCGGTGAACGGCGCATCGAAGGCCATCACATAGGCGCCGTTGTCCTCCGACAGCCAGCCGCTGCGCTGCCCGCCCTGGCCGTCGAACAGCACATGCCATTCGTTCCAGGTGCCGCCGTCGTAGCTGAGCTGCTGACGGCCCACGACGGTGAAGGCCGCCCCCATGTAGCGGCCGGCCGCGCCCAGCTGCAGCGGCGAGTGGTCGTCGAACAGCTCGGCCGAGACGCCGATGCGCTTCAGGGCCTCGCCGTCGCGCACCAGCGTCGAGCGGCAGAAGCTGCACACCGCGCTGGCCGAGGCCGCCGAGGCAAAGTCGACCGGCGCGCCGCAGTTGGGGCAGTTGGCACGCCAGGTGCGTTGGGCGTTGGTGGCCACGGGCGGTGCGGTTCAGGTGGATCGGCGGGTCGAGCCGGTGCGGCCGGCAGGACGGGAGGGCGGGCCGGAGCGGCGGACGCCGGGCGCCGGCCGCTCCGTTCGATCGCTAGATCAGCTTCTTCAGCAGCTCGGCCTTCTTGGCCGCGAACTCCTCGTCGGTGAGGATGCCCTTGGCCTTCAGGTCGCCCAGCTTCTCGAGCGTGGCCATCACCTCGTCGGCCTTGATGCCGGGCACCGGGGGCGGGGCCATCGGCGCTGCGGCCGCGGCCGGCTGCGTGGCCTGCAGCGCGGTGCCCAGCTGCTGCGCCATCACCTGGCCCAATGCCACGCCGGCGCCCAGGCCCATCGCGCCGCCGGCCAGGCCGCCGCCGCCTTCGGCCGCGCCCTTGGCCAGCTCGGGCATGGCCTGGGCCGTCTGGTACTGCATGAACTTGGCCATGTCGTTGCCGACCATGCCCATGCCGATCTTCTGGTCGAGGATCTTCTGCAGTTCGTCGGGCAGCGAGACGTTCTGCACCGTCACCGATTCGAGCTTCAGGCCCAGCGCCTCGAAGCTGGCCGCGGTGGCGGCCTGCAACTGCTTGGCAAACTCGACCTGGTTGGCCGCCAGGTCGAGGAAGGCGATGCCCGAGCCGGCCACCGCATCGCTGATGTGCTGCAGCATCATGCCGCGCAGCTGGCCGTCGAGATCGGCCACGGTGTAGCGCTCGCGCGTGCCCGAGATCTCGGTGTGGAACTTCTTCGGGTCGGCGATGCGGTAGGCGAAGTTGCCGAAGGTGCGCAGGCGCACCGCGCCGAAATCCTTGTCGCGGATGGTCACCGGCTGCTGGGTGCCCCAGCGCTGATCCACCTGCTGGCGGGTGCTGAAGAAGTAGACGTCGCTCTTGAACGGGCTCTCGAACAGCTTGTCCCAGTTCTTCAGGTAGGTGAGCACCGGCAGCGTCTGCGTGGTGAGCTTGTAGGTGCCCGGGCCGAAGACATCGGCCACCTTGCCCTCGTTGACGAAGACCGCCATCTGGCTCTCGCGCACGGTGAGCGAGCCACCGTACTGGATTTCGAAATCCGCCATCGGAAACCGCCAGGCCAGCGTGCCGTCGCCGTCCTCGGTCCATTGCAGGATGTCGATGAACTGTTTCTTGATGAAGTCCATCAGGCTCATGGCAGGGCTCCTTGTGAAAACTCGTGCGACACGCCCCGGGGTGATGGGGCGCATCGAATAATACGACCACCATGCAGGGTTTTCTTCACATCGCCGTGATCGGCGCCGGGCCGGCGGGCCTGGCCCTCGCGCTGCAGGCCGTCCGGTGCCTGCCGCAGGCGCGCATCGCGCTGTTCGACGCCCGCCCGACGGGCCAGGACCTGACCCGCGATCCGCGCACGCTGGCGCTGTCGCTGGGCAGCGTGCAGTTGCTGCAGCGGCTGGGCGCCTGGCCGGCCGACGTGGCGCAGCCCATCGCGCAGGTGCATGTGTCGCAGGCGCCGCCCTCGTGGTCGGCGCTGGGGCGCGAGGCTGCGGTGCGCATCACCGCACAGGACGAGGCGGTGCCGATGCTGGGGGCGGTGCTCGGCTACGGGCAGGTGGTGGCGCCGCTGCAGGCGGCCTGGGAGGCCGCCGTTCAGCGCGAGCCGCAGCGACTGCAGATGCGCTTCGGCACGCCGGTGGCGGCGCTCAAGCCTCTGCCCGATGGCGCCGGCGTCGAGGTGGATGCCGGCATCGCCGAACCGTTCGACCTGGCGGTGGTGGCCGAGGGCGGGGTGTTTGCCGAGCAGGCGCGCAAGGCGGTGTCGAGGGATTACCACCAGGCGGCCTGGGTGGGCGAGGTGTCGATGGACGGCCTGGCGCCGGGGCTGGCCATCGAACGCTTCACCGCCCACGGCCCGCTGGCCCTGCTGCCGCTCAAGCCCGTCGCGGGGGCCTCCGGCCGCGCCGCGATGGTGTGGTGCGTGCCCGACGCGGACGACCCGGTGGCCGCGCTGGACGAGCGTCAGCGCCTGGCGCTGCTGGCCACCCTGCTGCCGCCCGAGGCAGGCCGCATCGTGGCCCTGGGGCCGCTGAAGCGCTTTGCGCTGGGGCTGAACGCCGAGCGCACGCTGGTCGATGGCGCCACGGTGCGCATCGGCAATGCCGCGCAGACGCTGCATCCGGTGGCCGGCCAGGGCCTGAACCTGGGCCTGCGCGATGCGTTCGCGCTGGTGCAGGCCCTGCAGCACCGCGGCGGCATCGGCCCCGACGCCACCTCGGCCGAGCACGCCACCGCGCTGCGCCAGGCCTTGCGCTCGGTGGAATGGGGCCGCGCGCCCGACCGCTGGGCCACCATCGCCACCACCGACCTGCTGGCGCGCGGCTTCACCTGGCGAGGGCCCGGGCTGGCCGCTGCGCGCGGCCTGGCGCTGGCGCTGCTGCAGGCCACGCCGCCGCTGCGCCACGCGCTGGCCCGACAGATGATGTTCGGGCTGCGCTGATCGAATGGACCACCTCAGGCCCGGCACCCAGTGCCGGCGCCCCTGCCGAACCCCTCCATGACCCATCCCCATCTTCTCGACGAGGCCGTGGCGCTGCAAGCGGCCACGCAGTCAGGACCTGCGCCGGCCGCTGGCGACGCTGCTGCCGTGCCGCTGCCCGACACCTTCGATGGCCGCACCCATCCCGGCTACGCCAACATGATCGGCCCGTTCGGCGGGGTGACTGCGGCCACGCTGCTCAACGCCATGGTCATCCATCCGGCGCGCCTGGGCGAGCCGCTGGCCTTGACCGTGAACTACGCGGCCGCGGTGGCCGATGGCGCGTTCCGCATCCATGCCGCGCCGCTGCGCACCAACCGCTCCACGCAGCACTGGCGGGCCGAGCTGCTGCAGGAGGACGGGGTGCTGGCCAGCGGCACCGCGGTGTTCGCGCAGCGCCGCGAAACCTGGTCGTCCACCGAGATCGGCTTTCCGCAGGTGCCCCCGGCCGAGGCGCTGCCCGCCACCACGCTCAAGCGCGTGGAGTGGACGCGGCGCTACGACCTGCGCTTCGTCGACGGCGGCTTTCCGGACTTCTCGCTCGGCGCCGCCGCCGGCGATTCGCAGACCCGGCTGTGGATGCGCGACGAGCCGCCGCGGCCGCTGGATTTCGTCTCGCTGGCCGCGCTGTGCGATGTGTTCTTTCCGCGCATCTTCCTGCGCCGGCGGCAGTTCACGCCGGCCGGCACGGTGTCGATGACCATCTACTTCCATGCCGATGGCCCGATGCTGGCCGCGCAGGGCACGGCCCATGTGCTGGGCGTGGCGCGCGCCCAGCACTTTCGCAATGGCTTCTTCGACCAGTCGGCCGAGGTCTGGGGCGCCGACGGCGCGCTGCTGGCCACCACGCACCAGATCGTCTATTTCAAGGAGTGAGCGTCCTCATGAATCCCACCACCTCGCATGCCGCCGCCCTGCTCGCCGAGCTCGGCGTGCCCGCCTCGGCCTTCACCCACGGCACGCTGCGTGCCCGCTCCCCGATCGACGGCGCCACGCTGGGGCAGGTGCACCTCACCTCGCCGGCCGCCGCGCAGGCGGCCATCGGCCGGGCGCAGGCCGCCTTCGGGCGCTGGCGCGAGGTGCCCGCGCCGCGCCGCGGTGAGCTGGTGCGCCTGTTCGGCGAAGAGCTGCGCCGCCACAAGTCGGCGCTGGCTGCGCTGGTCACGCTGGAGGCCGGCAAGGTCACCAGCGAGGGCGAGGGCGAGGTGCAGGAGATGATCGACATCTGCGACTTCGCCGTCGGCCTGTCGCGCCAGCTGCACGGCCTGACCATCGCCAGCGAGCGGCCGGGCCACCGCATGATGGAGCAGTGGCACCCGCTGGGCGTGGTGGGCGTGATCAGCGCCTTCAACTTCCCGGTGGCGGTGTGGGCCTGGAACGCGGCGCTGGCGCTGGTGTGCGGCGATGCGGTGGTGTGGAAGCCCTCCGAGAAGACCCCGCTCACCGCGCTGGCCACGCAGGCCCTGTTCGAGCGCGCCGCGGCGCGCTTCGGCGCCGATGCGCCGGCCGGCCTGTCGCAGGTGATCGTCGGCCACGCCGACATCGGCCAGCTGCTGGTGGACGATGCGCGCGTGGCGCTGCTGTCGGCCACCGGCTCCACCCGCATGGGCCGCGCCGTCGGCCCGCGCGTGGCGGCTCGTTTCGGACGTTGCCTGCTCGAGCTGGGCGGCAATAACGCGATCATCGTCGCGCCCAGCGCCGACCTGGATCTGGCGGTGCGCGGCATCGCCTTCGGCGCCTGGGGCACCGCCGGCCAGCGCTGCACCACCACGCGCCGGGTGATCGCCCATGCCAGCATCCACGACGAGCTGGCCGCGCGGCTGGAACGCGCCCGCGCCAGCCTGAAGATCGGCGATCCGCGCGAGGCCGGCGTGCTGGTGGGCCCGCTGGTCGACCGGCCCGCCTTCGAGGCGATGCAGCATGCACTGGGTCAGGCCCGGGCGCAGGGCGGCGCGGTCAGCGGCGGCGAGCGGGCGCTCGCGGTGGCCGCCGAGGATGCGTGGTATGCCGCGCCGGCGCTGGTGCGCATGCCGGGCCAGACCGAGGTGGTGTGCCACGAGACCTTCGCCCCCATCCTCTATCTGTTGCGCTATGAGGACTTTGCCGACGCGCTGGCGTTGCACAACGCGGTGCCGCAGGGATTGTCCTCGGCCATCTTCACCAACGACCTGCGCGAGGCCGAGGCCTTCCTGGCCGCTGGCGGCTCGGACTGCGGCATCGCCAACGTGAACATCGGCACCTCGGGCGCCGAGATCGGCGGTGCCTTCGGCGGCGAGAAGGAGACCGGCGGCGGCCGCGAATCGGGCTCGGACGCCTGGAAGAACTACATGCGCCGCGCCACCAACACGGTCAACTACTCGCGCACGCTGCCGCTGGCGCAAGGCGTTCGGTTCGACCTGTGACCGTCGGGCCGGGCGACCTCCAGCGCCCGGGCACGGCCTGGTGAACCGGCCGGGCGCTGAGCCCGCACCCCGGCCCGCGTGATCGGCGAGGCCGCGGCCACCGCCGAATCGCTCACCGGCCCACCTGCGCACTACGTCACGCATCGCTGGCCGGCGAGGGCTTCGGGCGCCGTCATCTGGCCCGCAGGCGCATGCGCGGCTCCTGTCCGGGGTCAAGTTTCCAGCGCAGCCGCCGAATTCCAGGCCAAGCGGGGCAGGCAGCCCCGTCGCGATGCTTGGAACTGCGGATCATGTCGGCCACCATTGAAATCGACCAACTGCGTGTGGGCATGTTCATCCACCTGGACCTCGGGTGGTGGGCGCATCCGTTCGCGCTGTCGAGCTTCGCCATTGCGTCGCCGGACCAGATCGAGACCATCCGCGGCCTGGGGCTGAAGAAGCTGCGCTGGAGCCCGGAGAAGAGCCAGCTCGCCACCGATGCGCAACGAGCCGACGCCGGCGCCGCGACGCCTGCCGACGGCGTTGCCCTCGATGCGCCGGCTGCCCCGGCGCCTGGCCATGGGGAGGCCGCCTTCGACCAGCGCCACGCCGAACTCAGGGCCCAGCTCGAGGCGACCGTGGTCTGCGAGAAGCAGTATCGCGAGGCCGGCCAGGCCTGGAAGATCGCGATGGATCAGCTCGACACCGAGCCCGAGCTGACCCGCGACACCACCGAGGGCCTGACGCGGTCGCTGCTGTCGAAGATGATGATCGACGGCGAGATGTGCATCCGGGTGCTGGCCGAAGGCCTGAGCGACCGGGGCGGCGCGCATGCGCTGAACGTGACCGTGCTGTCGCTGCTGATGGGCCGCGTGTTCGGCCTGTCCGAGCCCGAGATGATGGACATGGGCGTCGGTGCGCTGCTGCACGATGTGGGCAAGGTCGATGTGCCCGACCGGCTGCGCTGGCTCGACTCGAGCTTCAACCAGGCCGAGCAGGCCAAGTACCGCGAACATGTGGTCCTCGGCCTGGCGCAAGGCAAGCGCATGGGCCTGGGCCCCGGCCCGCTCACCGTGCTGGCGCAGCACCATGAGATGGCCGACGGCAGCGGCTTCCCGCAGCGGCTGAACATCGACCGCATGGGTGCCGCGGCGCGCATCGTGTCGCTGGTGAACCGCTACGACAACCTGTGCAACCCGCCGACGCTGGCGCACTCACTCACGCCGCACGAGGCCTTGTCGCTGATCTTCGCCCAGGCCCGCAGCAAGTTCGACACCAGCATGCTCAATGCGTTCATCCGCATGATGGGCGTGTACCCGCCGGGCTCGCTGGTGCAGCTCACCGACGACCGCTATGCCACGGTGGTCAGCGTCAACTCCTCCCGGCCGCTCAAGCCGCGCGTGCTGGTGGCCGACCTGAAGGTGCCGCCGGAAGAGGCGCTGCTGCTGAACCTCGAGACCCAGGCCGACCTGGGCATCCGCCGAAGCCTGAAGGCCAGCCAGCTGCCTTCGGCCGTCCACACCTACCTGTCGCCCACGCCGCGGATGGTGTACTTCTTCGAATCGACCCGAGCCATGGCGGATGTTGGCGCTGTGGAGATCGGGGCGGCCTGAGCGCTGCCATGACGGCACCACTGGACGCCTGGGGCACGCTGATGGCCGCGGTCGGCCATGCCGCGTGGATCGTCGAAGGCGAGGCGCTGCGGGTCATCCTGGCCAATGGCGAGGCATCCAGCCTGCTGGGCCTGCCGGTCGAGACGCTGGTGGGGGCCCATGCCGCCGAACTGATCGGCACGCCGGAAGACCTGGCCTTCTGGGACGAGGCCGCGTCCGGCCAGGGCGATCGCCTGACATCGGAGACCACACTGGCCGATGCGCGAGGCCAGCTGCGGCCGGTGATGCGGCGCATCCAGCGCATCACCACGCCCGGCGAGTGCCGGCACTTCCTCGTCACGGTGGAAGACCGCACCGCGGTGGTCGAGCAGCAGGAGGCTGCCGAGCAACTGGTGGCCGACCTGCAGGCCACGCTCGAGTCGACGGCCGACGGCATCCTGGTGAGCGATCTGAGCGGCCACATCCGCGCCTTCAATCGCCGCTTCGCGCAGATCTGGGGCATTCCCGACCACCTGCTGAGCGAACGGCAGGACCAGGCGGTGTTCGAGTGGCTGGAGCGCAGCGTGGTCGACGCCGAGGCCTGGCGGCGCCGGGTTCAGGCGCTCAACAAGTCGGCCGTCGCCCTGGCCAATGAGCGCGTGGTGCTGCGCACCGGCCAGGTGCTCGAACTGGTGAGCCATCCGCAACGCAGCCATGGCCGGCTGTGCGGCCGGGTGTGGTCGTTCCGCGACCAGACCGAGCTGGTGCACGCCGGCCAGCGCATCGAGACGCTGGTCACCACCGATGCGCTGACCGGGCTGTTCAACCGCCGGCAGGTGACCGAGGCGCTGGACGGCGCCATCGCACGAGCCAAGCGCACCAGCGGCACGCTGGCGCTGCTGATCGTCGACCTCGACCGCTTCAAGCAGATCAACGACAGCCTGGGCCACGAAGTGGGCGACCAGGTGTTGCTGGATGCCGCCGAGCGCCTGAAGGCCAGCCTGCGCCAGGGCGACCTGGTGGCACGCGTCGGCGGCGACCAGTTCGCGCTGCTGATCCACGAGGCCGACCATCGAGGCGCCGAGATCGCGGCGCGGCGGGTGCTGGATGCGATCTCCAAGCCCTGCGCGGTGGATGGCCTGCAGTTCACGCTGACCTGCAGCATCGGGCTGGCGCTGTTTCCGTCCGATGGCGACAACGCGGACGAACTGGTGCGCCACGCCGAGACCGCGATGCACCGGGCCAAGCTGGCCGGGCGAGCCGGGTTCCGGTTCCACCAGCCGCGCCACGATGCCGACCTGCGCCAGCGCATGCGGCTGGACCATGCGATGCGCCAGGCGCTGGCCAGCCACCGCTTCCGGCTGGTCTACCAGCCGCAGGTCGATCTGCACGACGGCCGCATCGTGGGCGCCGAGGCGCTGATCCGATGGCGCGACCCCGAGCTGGGCGAGGTGTCGCCGGGCGAGTTCATTCCGGCGGCCGAGGATTCCGGCTTCATCATCGCCATCGGCGACTGGGTGCTGACGCAGGCGGTGCGCCAGGCCGCGATGTGGCGCACCGGCGGGCTGGAGATGCCGATGTCGATCAACGTGTCGGCGCTGCAGTTCCAGCAGGCCGACTTCGCCGACCGGGTGACCACCGTCCTGCAGGAACACCGGCTGCCGCCGCGGCTGCTCGAGCTCGAGCTGACCGAGTCGATCCTGGTCCATGACGCCGACGAGGCGCTGGGGCGGCTGTCGGCATTGGCCAAGGCCGGCGTCAAGCTGGCCATCGACGACTTCGGCACCGGCTACTCGAGCCTGGCCTACCTGAAGCGCTTTCCGATCGCCCGGCTGAAGATCGACCGCAGCTTCGTCAGCAGCGTGCCCAGCAGCGACAGCGACGTGGGCATCGTGCGCGCCATCATCCAGATGTCGCGGGCGCTGGACATGAAGGTGATCGCCGAAGGCGTGGAGACCGAGGCGCAGCGAGCCTTCCTGCAGGAGGCCGGCTGCGACCAGTTCCAGGGCTACCTGTTCGCCCCGGCGCTCGATGCGCTGACCTTCGTCGAACGCACCCGCGACCTGGCGGCCGCGCCGCGCCGGCGCTTCACGCTGGTGGCCAACCGCTGAGCGGCAGCGGTCTGTGGCGCGGCTGAGGCCGCGTGGCCGCAGGCACAATGACCCTCGGCCTGCCCACGGGCAGGCACGGCGGCATGGGCCGCCGAGTCGAGGTGGGCATGCTGTACAAGTTCAAGAGCAAGGCGGCGGGCGACGTGATCATGATGGGCCCGCAGGGCGATGCCATGCTGCGCGCGCTGGGCCGCGAGCCGGCGCCGCAGGGCATCATCGAGCCGCCGGTGATGCTCGACGCCATCACCCGGCTCCAGGCGGCCATCGCGGCCGACGAGGCCGAGCGCGCCGAGGCCGAGCGCGAGGCCGCCGAATCGGGCAAGACACTGCCGCCGCGACAGGGGGTCACGCCGCGGCAGCGGCTGTGGCCGATGATCGAGATGCTGCGCCGCGCTCAGGCCGAGGGCCACCCGGTGGTCTGGGGCGTGTAGGCGGGCGGCGTTGCGGAGAGACCCATGAGACTGTGGAGCGATGCCTGGCCCAACGGCGAGGCGATTCCCGAACGATTTGCCGCCGGGCGCCTGCTGCCCGATGGCTCGGTCGGGTTTTCAGAGGATGTGAGCCCGCCGCTGGCCTGGCGAGACCTGCCCGAGGGCACCCGCTCGCTGGCCCTGGTGTGCCACGACTTCGACGTGCCCTCGGTGGCCGACGATGTCAACCAGCCCGACCGCGAGGTGCCGGCGGCCCTCGACCGGGTCGATTTCTTCCACTGGCTGCTGATCGACCTGCCGCCCACGCTGCAAGGCCTGGCCGAGGGCGAGTTCAGCCGCGGCTTCGTCGCCCGCGGCAAGCCTGGGCCGGCGACGGCCCATGGCGCGCGCCAGGGGTTGAACGACTACACCGGCTGGTTCGCCGGCGATTCGGCTCATGCCGGACGTTACTTCGGCTACGACGGGCCGTTCCCGCCGTTCAACGACTCGCTGGTGCACCACTACGTGTTCACGCTTTACGCCTTGTCGGTGCCGCGGCTGCCGCTGGACGACCCGTTCGATGGCCGGCAGCTGCGCGAGGCGCTGGCCGGCGTGGTGCTCGACGCGGCCACCCACTCCGGCACCTACACCCTGAACCGCCGCCTGCGCGACGCCGCCCGTTGAACGCCACCACGCGCATCATCGCCATCCGCCATGGCGAGACCGACTGGAACGCCGACTCGCGGCTGCAGGGGCACACCGACATCGCGCTGAACGACCTGGGCCGGGCCCAGGCCGCCTGCCTGGCCTCGGCGCTGGGCCATGAGGGATTGACCGCGGTGGTGGCCAGCCCGTTGCAGCGCGCGTTCGAGACGGCCCGGGCCCTGGCCGGCCCGCTGGGGCTGGCCTGTCAGCCCGAGCCGGGGCTGCGCGAGCGCGGGTTCGGCGCCATGGAAGGCCTGAGCTACCAGGAGATCGACGAACATCATCCGCACTGGGCCCGCCGCTGGCGGGCCCGCGATCCGGAGTTCGCGCCGCCGGGCGGCGAGACCCTGATCGAGTTCCAGGCCCGGTGCCTGGACACCGCCGAGCGGCTGGCGCGCCAGCATGCCGGCACCTGCGTGGCCTGGGTCACCCACGGCGGGGTGCTCGACTGCCTGTACCGGGCCGCCGCCGGGGTCGACCTGAGCGCGCCCCGCACCTGGCAACTGGGCAATGCGGCGGTCAACCGCCTGCTATTCACCGGTTCGGGCTTCACCCTGATCGGGTGGAATGACACCCAGCATCTGCAGGTGCTGGCCAGGGCACTGGACGATACGTAGTTCACGTCGGGTTGCACGGCGGCGACCTCAAGTCCGAAGCCGGGACGGCCGATAGCACCTTCAGAGCACCCTCGACCCGCCGGCCCCTGAGCCGCCCGGGAAAGGGGGTGGGTCTTCAGCGGCATCGCCGCGGGGGCCGTGAAGCGAGGTGTTGCATGCGAGTCGTCAAGCCGGTGCGCCGGTCGTTCGGGTTCACGCTGGTCGAACTGATGGTCACCATCGCCGTGCTGGTGGTGGCCATGAGCATCGTCGCCCCGTCGCTGGCCAGCTTTGCGGCCAACAACCAGGTGGTCACCGCCAAGTCCACCTTTGCCTCGGCGCTGACCTATGCGCGCACCGAAGCCGCCCGTCGGGGCCAGACGGTGATCGTGCAGGCCATCAGCGGCGGCGGCACCGGCAATGCCTACGGTGCCGGCTGGGAACTGTACGTGGACACCGACGCCAACGGCTCGGTGGGCAACAGCGACGAATTGCTGCGTCGCTACTCGGCGTTGAACGACAAGATCAAGCTGGACGGCGCCACGCCGCTGTCCTTCCTGGCCAGCGGCTTTCTCAGCGGCACCACCGCGCAGGACTACACCGTCTGCCGCAAGTCCGGCAGCACCACCGGCTACAAGATCACCGTGACGCCGACGGGACTGCCCGATGTCAGCGCCATCACCTCCTGCTGAGGCACCCATGGCTGCACACCGGCGCCGAGTTCACGGCACCACGCTGATGGAGGCCATGGTGGCGGTGCTGCTGATGTCGATGTGCGCGCTGGGCTACGCCGCGCTGCAGTTGCGCGGTCTCAGTGCCAACAGCAGCTCGATGTGGCGCAGCAAGGCCACCCTGCTGGCGGCCGAGATGTCCGACCGCATGCGCGCCAACCGGGCCGGCGTCACCGGTGGCTTCTACAACTCGCTGACCACGCCCTCGGCGGTCACCGACTGCGGAGCCACCACGGCCTGCACGCCCACCAAGATGGCAAAGCTCGATTACTGGCAATGGTCGGCCGCGTTGGGCCGCGAACTGCCCGGGGCCAATGTGGCGGGCGTGGTGTGCATCGACTCGACGCCCGACGACGGCACCTCGGCGGCCCCGGCCTGCGATGGCACAGGGCAGGCCTTTGCCGTGAAGATCTTCTGGCAGGAGCGCGGCACCGAGACGCGCCTGGCCGTGGCGGTGCGGCCATGAGCGCCGTGTCGCAAGGCCGCCAGGCCGCCTTTGCACGGGCCACAGGCCTGCCGCCTGCCGGCCCACGCGGCATGACGCTGGTCGAGCTGATGATCGGGCTGGCCATCGGCCTGTTCATGACGGCCGTGATGGGCACCATCTACGTCGGCAGCAAGACCACCTTCCAGTCGCAGGAGTCGATCTCGCGCATCCAGGAGAACGGCCGCTTTGCCGTCGACATGATCGGCGCCGACCTGCGCATGTCGGGCTTTCGCGGCTGCCTGGGACAGTCGACCACGACGCCTTTCGTCAACACGTTGAACTCGGCCACCGACGGGCGCTACAACTACGCCCAGCCGGTGTTCGGCTCGCGCCATGTGAGCGGCGCCTGGAGCCCCGCGCTGGACGCCAACCTGACCGCCGGGTTGACGGCCGCCGGCGCCACGCCTTCCACCACCAGCGACGTGCTGGTGGTGCGCCGCCCGGTGGGCAACGGCTGGTCGTTGACGGCGGGCATGACCAACGGCAATTCGGCGCTGAGCATCACCGCCAACTCGATGTTCGCCCAGGGCGACATCCTGATGGTGGCCGACTGTGCCGGCGCCGCGGTGCTGCAGGCCACCAATGCCACGCCGGGCACCGCCGGCTCGATCCAGCATGTCAATGGCACCGCCGGTGTCTCGCCCGGCGTGTCCACCAACAGCCTCGGCCGGGCCTACCTGCAGGATGCCGTTCTCTGGCGCATGCAGACCCTGGTGTACGCCATTGCCCCCAGCGCGCGCCGTTCGGGTCAGCTGGCTCTTTGGCAGGCGGCGATGCCCAGCTATGGCGGGCCGGCGGCCCAGGAGCTGGTCACCGGCGTCGAGCGCATGGCCCTCACCTTCGGCGAAGACACCAACGGCGACCAGTCGGCCGATCAGTTCCACACCGCGCAGAACGTGAGCAACTGGGCCCAGGTGACCAGTGCGCGCATCGAGTTGCTGCTGGCCGGCCCGGACGGCGCGATCACCACCGCGCCGCAGCCCTATGTGTTCAACGGCACCACCACCACGCCCACCGACCGCCGCATGCGCACGGTGATGTCCACCACCATCTCGTTGCGCAACGCCACGCCATGAGGCCCGTGCACCCCCTGCGCTGCGCGCCCCGCCCGGCCCGGGGCTTCACGCTCGTGGCCATCCTGCTGATGATCGTGGTGGTGGCCTTCCTCGCGCTGGCCGGCGTGGGCAGCAGCCTGATGCAGGAGCGCATGGCCGGCAACGCCCGTGATCGCAACGTGGCCATGCAGGCCGCCGAGGCCGCCCTGCGCGATGCCGAGGCCGAGGTCGAGGCCAACCTGGGGGCGACCTCGGGGTTCGACTCGACCTGCGGCAACGGCCTGTGCACGCCCCCGTCGATGGACTCGGCCAACCCGACGTCGGCGCCGAAGTGGACCACCATCGACTGGGACACCCAGTCGCGCGCCTACGGCAGCGCGACCAATGCCGCCAGTCTCAAGGGACCCGACAACGAGGCGCTGGCCAGGCAGCCCCAGTACTTCATCGAGATGCTGCCCAAGCTGCCGCCGTCCGCGGGCGAGAGCGTGTGCATGGGCTGCACCACCGTAGCCGTCGAAAAGGCCCGTGCCTACCGCATCACCGTGCGGGCCTATGGGGTGCGCGACACCACCGTCGTGATGCTGCAATCGGTCTACGTCAAGCAATGAGCAAGCACCAAGCCCCTCCCAGGTCGTTCGGCCGCCGCAGGGTGGCGATGCTGCTGCTGGCCGCCTCGCCGCTGATCTCGTCCGCGCAGACCATCAACTTCTCGCAGACGCCGCTGTTCCTGGGCACCAGCGTCAAGCCCAACGTGCTGGTCGTCTACGACAACTCGCAGTCGATGGACGGCACCATGGCCGGCAAGCTGATCGCCGGCAGCGACGCCACCACGCGCGGCAACATCGCGCGCTCGGTGCTGCGCAACACCATCACCTCCAACCGCAACTCGTTCCAGTGGGGCCTGGCCAGCTTCGGGCTGGCCAACAACGGCCTGTACACCACCTATGCCTACTACCTGGGCGACGACAACGGGCTGGTCTACACCAACACCTGCAACAGCGGCATCTCGGCGCCCAACGGCAATCGGCGCTGCATCGCCAATCCCGACACGGCCAACGGCTTCAACTTCATCACGTATGACCTGACCGGCGATGACCCGAGCGTCAACGATGTGCTGTACTCCGGCGACTTCGGCGCCGGCGGGTATGCCATCGGCGTGAACGGCACGACCAAGTACGACGTGTGGTCCGGCCGCCAGGCCAACACCGGCTGGGACGCCGGAAACTTCACCGGCAAGCTGGGTGGCACCTGGTCGTTCACGCCCACCGATGCCGGCTTCCTGCCCTCGACGCCGCCGTACCGGCGCCAGCTCTATGTGCGCCGGGCCTGGGGCTACCTGGGCGACATCACCGGCACGGGGGTGCTCAACCGGGCCGTGCAGGCCGACTCGGCCAGCCACTTCAACGCCTTGATGTCGTTGCTGGCGGTGGAGACCAATGACATCGCCACCGGCGAGCTCAAGAACGCCGCCGTGTACACGCCGCTGGCCGGCACACTGGGCACGACGCGCAGCTACTTCGGCAACACGCTGTCGGGCAACGGCACGCCGATCTCGCAGACCTGCCAGCGCAACTTCGTGCTGCTGGCCACCGACGGCAATCCCACCGGCAAGACCAGCGGCGCGATGTACTCGCTGGCCGAGCAACTCAACACCTACGACGCCGCCACCAGCACCTGGACCTTCTCGACCGCGGCCACCGACGTCTTCACCCAGATCACCGGCCTGCGCTCGGTGAGCTACAACGCCAAGACCTACGACGTGCAGACCTACGTGGTCGGGCTGGGCGACTCGGTGGCCAATGCCTCCTCGGTGGCCACGCTCAACCGCATGGCCGAGCTCGGCGGCACCGACGCCGCCTATCTGGCCAGCGATGAAGCCGCGCTGGCGCTGGCGTTCCAGCGCATCGCGGTGGACATCATCTCCAAGACCGCCGCATCCGCCGCGGTGTCGCTGAACTCCGGCTCGTGGAACACCGGCTCCAAGGTCTACCAGGGCCGCTTCTCCAGCGGCGACTGGTCGGGCCAGCTGCTGTCGTTCGCGGTGGCCGACACCGGCCAGCCGTCGAGCACCGCCGACTGGGATGCCGGACAGGTGCTCAAGACGCAGAACTGGAACTCAGGCCGCAACATCATCACCTACAAGGGCTCGAACGCGCTGGGCGCCCGCGGCGTGGCCTTCCGCTGGCCCAACAACACCGCCAGCCTCGGGGCCAGCGACATCGACGCGGCGATGGTCACTGCGCTGAACAAGGACATCGTCGGCGCCACCGACAACTTCGGATCGCAGCGGCTGGAGTACCTGCGCGGCAACACCGCACGCGAGGCGGTCAATTGCAGCGCATGCAGCGCGCCCACCTTCCGCAACCGTCCGACGACGCCACTGGGCGACATCATCGGATCGGCGCCGGCCTACGTGGGCTCGGGCACCGGTGACTTCCGCGACACCATCGAGGCCTCGGCGTACAGCACCTATGTCAAGACGCGCGCCGCGCAGACGCCGGTCATCTTCGTCGGCGCCAACGACGGCATGCTGCACGCGTTCAACGCGAACACCGGCGCCGAGTTGTTCGCGTACGTGCCGGCCCTGGTGCGCGACAAGCTCAGCGCGATCACGCATGCCAGCTACGCCCACCAGTACAGCGTCGACGGCTCGCCGGCCGTGGGCGATGTCTACTACGGCAGCGCCTGGCACACGGCACTGGTCAGCGGCCTGAGCGCAGGCGGCAAGGGCCTGTTTGCGCTGGACGTGACCACGCCGGCCAATTTCGTCGAGAACAAGGCTGACAAGGTGGCCCGTTGGGAGATCGACGGCACCGATGCCGACATGGGCCATGTGTTCGGCCGGCCGATCCTGGCCAAGATGCGTGACGGCAAGTGGCGGGCCATCGTCGGCAACGGCTACAACAGCACCAACGGCAAGGCGGTGCTGTACCTGATCGAGATCGAGACCGGGGCCATCACCAAGATCAGCACCCAGGCGGGCAGCTCCGGCACGCCCAACGGGCTGTCGGGCGTGGCCGTGGTGTCCGCCGCAGACGATGGCGTGGCCGATCTGGTCTACGCCGGCGATCTGTCGGGCAACGTGTGGAAGTTCGATGTCTCGTCGGCCACCCCATCCAGCTGGGCGGTGGCCTTCACGTCGGCCAGCCTGCCGGCGCCCTTGTTCCAGGCCAGCGGCCAGCAGATCACCGCGCGGCCGGACGTGGGCAAGCACTCGCAGGGCGGCTACATGGTGACCGTCGGCACCGGCCGCTACCTCGACACCGCCGACAACTCCACCACCGGCACGCAGACGGTCTACGGCATCTGGGACAAGGGCGTGACGGTGGCCGCGGCCGACCTCCAGTCGCAGACCATCGTCAGCACCGCCACCGGATCGGACACCAAGACCTACCGGCTGAGCACGCATGCGGTGGGCGCTCCGCCGGACACCGCGATCGCCGGCGACAACGTGATCACGCTGGCCAACTACTTCTCGACCAAGAAGGGCTGGAAGATCAACCTGGTCGACAGCGGCGAGCGGGTCGTCTCCGAGGCCACGGTGCGCTACGGCCGGGTGGTCATCGCGACGCTGATCCCCAGCACGGCCGCGTGCTCGTACGGGGGAGATGGCTGGATCCTGGATCTGGATGCCATCACCGGCAACCGCAGCCCGGCGCTGGACACCAATGCCGACAACACGGTCAACACCTCGGACTACATCAACGGCACGATGGTCTCCGGCGTCAAGGTCGGTTCGATTCCGGCGGCGCCCAGCATCATGCGCAGCAAGACCCGCACGCTGGACGACAAGCTGATCAACACCTCGTCCGGCAGCATCGTCCGCGTTCGCGAGAGCGGCAACCTGACGCCGTCGCGTCGGGCGGCCTGGGAGCAGATTCGATGATCGCCAGACACCTCGCCCCCTCCTTCGGCCTGTGGCGGGGGGCCATCGTCGTGCTGGGCGCGCTGCTCGGCCTGCCGTCGGCCCAGGCGGTGGCCGTGAGCGGGCCCGGCGGCACGCAGGCCCAGGCGCGCCGGGTCGTCCCGGCCCGGCCGGCCGAGACCGGCACCGCCGTCGCGCCGCTCGAACTGGTGCGTGGCCGCATCGACGCGGTGAACCTGGCCGGCCAGCAGCTGACGATCTCCGGCAAGCCGGTGGGGCTGGTGACCGAGCAACTGCGTGTGATCGGCCCGGGCGGCCATGCGGCCGCCAGCGCATCGGCCCTGCGGCCGGGCATGCAGGTACGCTTTGCGCTCGAGCCGGCGTCCAAGGATCCGAAGGAGGCCCGCGAGGCCAAGCGGCGGATCGTCGTCATCTACATCGACTCCTGAGCACCATGGCCCGCCGAAACTCCAGGGGCGTGACCCTGATCGAAGTGGTGATCGCGATCGCCGTGCTGGGCATCCTGCTGGGAGTCGGCTTGCCCAGCTATCGTGCCCAGCTGGCCAAGGCGCGCCGCGCCGACGGCCGTGCCGCGCTGGTGGCCGTGGCCCAGCGCATGGACCGCTTCTATGCCGAACGCGGCACCTATGTCGGCGCCACGCTGGGCAGCTCGGGGCTGTATCCGTCCAAGTCGGAACAGGGCTTCTACACCCTCGCCATCTCCGCCCAGTCGGCCACGGCCTACGCGCTGACGGCGGCACCCACCGGCTCGCAGACCGGCGATGCCTGCGGTACGCTGGGCTACAACGAGCAGGGACAGCAGAGCGTGGGCAACGATGCCACGCTCAATGTGGCCCTTTGCTGGTGAGCGCTGCAGCGACGGGCTGAGCCCAGCCCGCCCCCTGAGGCGGGGAGCACGACGACTCGGGGCGGCCCGCCGCTTGGTTGAGCGCGCGAGGCATCCGCGGCATGATGGTGCATCGACCCTCCAAAGCCGCTGACATGCCCCTGCGCGGGGGCGGCGCCCAGCGCGAATCGCCCGCTGCATGACCTCCGCACAGATCATCGTCCTGGCCACCCCGGTGTTCCTGGGGCTGATCGCCATCGAGTGGGCCGTCGGCGCCTGGCGCGGGCGGCAGGCCTACCGGCTGCATGACGCGCTCAGCAGCATTGGCCTGGGCATGGCCAGCCAGATCGTCGGGCTGTTCACCCGGTTGTTCGTGGTCGGCCTCTACGAGGCGGTGGCCTCGCACCTGGCGCTGTGGCAGCTGCCGGCCGACTCGTGGGCCGTCTGGGTGGTGGCCTTGGTGCTGTACGATCTGTGTTATTACTGGCAGCACCGCGCGGGGCACCGCGTGGCGGTGCTGTGGGCCGCGCATGTGGTGCACCACCAGAGCGAGGAGTACAACCTCAGCACCGCGCTGCGGCAGAGCGGCACCGGCTGGCTGTTCGGGTGGGTGTTCTACCTGCCGCTGGCGGTGCTGGGCGTGCCCACGGTGGTGTTCGGCGGCGTGGCGCTGATCGACCTGCTGTACCAGTTCTGGGTGCACACGCGGCAGGTGGGGCGGCTGGGTCGCTTCGACCGCTGGTTCTGCTCGCCCTCCAACCACCGGGTGCACCATGCGGTGAACGACGCCTACCTGGACCGCAACTACGGCGGCATCCTGATGCTGTGGGATCACCTGTTCGGCACCTTCGTCGACGAGCGCGACGACGAGCCCTGTGTCTACGGCACGCGTTCACCGCTGCGCAGCTTCAACCCGCTGTGGGCCAACCTCGAGGTCTACGCGGCGCTGGCCCGCGATGCCCGGTACGCCCGCTCTTGGCTCGACAAGTGGCGGCTGTGGTGGAAGCCCCCCGGATGGCGCCCCGACGACGTGGCGCGGCGCTTTCCGAAGCCGGCCTTCGACCTGGGGCAGGTGAGACGTTGGGATCCGCCCACCTCCAGGACGGCGGATGCCGCCGGGCTGGCCGTGTTCGTCGGCCTGCTGGCCGCCACCTCGGTGCTGCTGTGGCAGGCTCACTTGTGGTCGTGGACCACGCGGGCGGCGGTGGCGGCGGCCATCGTCGGCGGACTGTGCGTGGTGGGGCGGCTGGGCGAAGGGCGGTCGGGCGCGTCGAACAGGCGCTAGCTTCCCGGGCTTCGGGCACGCCGGCCGGGCCGGCCGCGGGTCAGAACAGCCCGCCGGCCGCCTGCGGCGGCGCCACGCCCAGGTGGCGGTAGGCCGCCAGCGTGGCGATGCGCCCGCGCGGCGTGCGCTGCAGGTAGCCCTGCTGGATCAGGTAGGGCTCGATCACGTCCTCGATGGTGTCGCGCTCTTCGCCGATGGCCGCGGCCACGTTGTCCAGGCCCACCGGCCCGCCGTCGAAGCGGTGCACCACCGCCTCGAGCAGCTTGCGGTCCATCAGGTCGAAGCCTTCCGGGTCGACGTCGAGCATCGCCAGCGCCTTGTCGGCGATGGTGGGCGTGATGGTGCCGTCGGCCTTGACCTGCGCATAGTCGCGCACGCGGCGCAGCAGCCGGTTGGCGATGCGCGGCGTGCCGCGCGAGCGGCGGGCGATCTCGAACGCGCCGGCGTCCTCGATCGGCACGTTGAGCAGCCCGGCCGAGCGGCGCACGATGATGCGCAGCTCTTCGGGCGTGTAGAACTCCAGCCGCGCCACGATGCCGAAGCGGTCGCGCAGCGGGTTGGTCAGCATGCCCGCACGCGTGGTGGCGCCGACCAGGGTGAACGGTTGGAGATCGAGCTTGATCGAGCGCGCCGCCGGGCCTTCGCCGATCATGATGTCGATCTGGTAGTCCTCCAGCGCCGGGTACAGGATCTCCTCGACCACCGGCGACAGGCGGTGGATCTCGTCGATGAAAAGCACGTCGTTGCGCTCGAGGTTGGTGAGCAGGGCGGCCAGGTCCTTGGGCTTCTCGAGCACCGGGCCCGAGGTCTGGCGCAGGTTCACGCCCAACTCGGCGGCGATGATGTGCGACAGCGTGGTCTTGCCCAGCCCCGGCGGGCCGAACAGCAGCACATGGTCGAGTGCCTCGCCTCGCTGGCGTGCCGCGCCGACGAAGATCTCGAGCTGCTCGCGCGCCTTGCCCTGGCCGATGTATTCGTCCATGCGCTTGGGACGCAAGGCGCGCTCGAGCGCTTCCTCCTGCGGGGATTGGCGAGCGGCCGACACCACCCGCGGCAGCGGAGGGGCGGAGGCGAAGTCGTCGGTCTGGATGCCCATGGGCCGATTCTGACGCTCAGCGCGACAGCGACTTCAACGCCAGCCTGATGCCTTCGCTGACGCCCACGCCTGGCGGCAGGGACTTCAGCGCCGCCGCCGCCTCGCGCTCGTTGTAGCCCAGCGCCACCAGCGCCTGCACGATGTCGGCCTGGGCATCGTCGGCCACGGCCGCGCCCGGCTCGCCCAGGTCGGGCCCGAGCTTGCCCTTGAGCTCGAGCAGCAGCCGCTCGGCCGTCTTCTTGCCGATGCCCGGCACCTTGACCAGCCGCCCCACCTGCTGCTGAGAGATGGCCGCGGTGAGCTCGGCCACCGACAGGCCCGACAGCACCGACAGCGCGGTGCGCGGCCCGATGCCCGAGATGCGGATCAGCTGCCGGAACGCGCCACGCTCGGCCGGCGTGAGAAAGCCGAACAGCTGCTGGGCATCCTCGCGCACCACGAAGTGCGTGAGCAGCGTCACCCGCTCGCCCAGGCCCGGCAGGTTGAAGAAGCTGCTCATCGGCACGTCGAGCTCGTAGCCCACGCCGTTGACATCGATGAGCACCTGGGGCGGAGACTTCTCCGCGACGATGCCTGTGAGCCGTCCGATCATGGACGGCGATTGTGGCGCGAAGAACGGCTCAGCGGCGGAACAGGCCCAGGCGCTGCGCCTCGAGCGCGGCCTCGGCGCGCGAGCTCACGTTGAGCTTGCGGTAGATCTGCTTGACGTAGTCGGCGATGGTGTGGCGCGACAGGCCCAGCTGCACGCCGATCTCGGGCAGGGTGAAGCCCTTGGCCACGCGCAGCAGCACCTCGCTCTCGCGCTCGGTGAGCGACACCTCGGGCATGGCGTTGGCCTGGGGCTTGGCCTGCTCGGCAAAGTACTTGATCACCTTGCGCGCAATCGACGGGGACAGCGGCGGCTCGCCCGAGCTGATGCGCGTGAGCTGCTCGGTGATCTGCTCGCGCGACTGCTCCTTCAGGATGTAGCCGTAGGCGCCGGCCTGCAGCGCCGGAAAGAGGTGCTCGTCGTCGTCGTGGATGGTCACCACCACCGACTGCGCCTCGGGCTGGTTGTCGCGCAGGGCCGCCACCACGTCGGTGCCGGATCCGTCGGGCAGGCCCAGGTCGACCAGCGCCAGCTCGAACCGCGGGCCCGAGGAGACCTGCATCAACGCATCGGCCACCCGAGAGCATTCGGTGATGCGGGCGGTCGGGAAGACCTGCAGGACCAGGCTCTTCAGCCACGCGCGGATCTCCGGCAGGTCTTCGAGCAGCAGAATGTTGTTCATGACGATGGTCCCGAGGCCGAGGGCGGGCCATCGTAGCAGTCACTCACGCAGAGGTGACGTGCTGTTCGAGGGGCAACGTGAGACGTATCACGGTTCCATACCCGGGGCCCGACTCGACCAGGCATTGGCCGCGCAGCTGCTTGGCCCGCCCCTTCATGCTGGCCATGCCATGGCCCTTGTCGAGGCGGCCATCCAGTTCGACGGGTATGCCCTTGCCGTTGTCCTGGACCACCAGCTGGAAATCCTCCTCGGTGACGGTGCAACGGATCGAGCAACGCGAGGCCCCGCTGTGCTTGATGATGTTGCTCACCGCCTCGCGCAGGATGCGGGTGGTCTGCACGAAGGCGCGCGCAGACAAGGTCTGCGGCACGTCGTCATCGGACGGCGATTGCCACTCGGCCTCGATGCCCGACTGCGCCAGCCGCGACACCACCTCGGCGCGCCAGTCGCCCAGCGCATCCGACAGCCGCACCGGCTTGCCGGTCAGGCCGCGCACCGACAGGCGCATCTCCTCCAGCGCCTCGCGTGCCAGCGTGGAGATGCGGTCGTTGTCGCTGGTGTGCACGATGGTCAGCAGCTTGGCGCCCAGGTCGTCGTGCAGGTCGGCGGCGATGCGCTTGCGCTCGCGCTCGGTGACCTGCTCGACCTTCAGCTCGGCCAGTTGCGCGAAATTGCGCTCGATCTGCGCAGTGGCTTCGCGGATGCGCACCTCCAGCTCGGCACGCCCCTGTTCGGCGGACTGCAGCGCCCGACCGTACTGCTGCACCAGGCGCAGGCCGAGGCCGATCAGCGCCAGCGGGGCGATCAGCTGTGCCAGTTGCGCCAGGCGCACATCCAGGCGCAACTGGACGGCCACCAGCTCGGCCAGCAGGCCGGCGCCCAGCAGCCCGACCAGCGGCACCATCAGCCACAACTGCTCGGGGTGGCGACGCCTGGCCGCGTCGATGGTGTACCAGGCCGCGGCCAGGGTCTGGGCCGCCAGCACGGCCGTCCACAGCGACGCCACCAGCGACAGACGCGCCGGCCCGGCGGCCACCAGGCTCAGCGCCAGCACTCCGCACTGCAGCGGCAGGCCGGCATCGACCCAGCGCAGGCGGTTGCCGGTGTAGCGCATCATGAACTGGATCCCGGCCAGGACGATGAAGCCGAACAGCGAGGCCAGCATCAGCTCGGTGCTGCGGTTGGCCCAGGGCAGCTCGGTGGCCCAGGCCGAGGCCAGCAGCACCGCCCAGCCCACCATCAGGGCACCGAAGTAGGCCAGGTAGCTCTGGCGCCGGTGGAACCAGCCCAGCACGAACATGAAGCCGCCCATCAGCACCAGGGTGCCGCTGAGCACCTCAGGCAGCTGGATGGCCAGCGCATCGCGCAGCCGGCTGTCCTGCGCCAGCAGGTGATGCGGGCCGATGCGCACGGTGGACAGGCCGCCGGCCCGCGTGCGCGAGGCCACCTCGCCCGGGGCGAAGCCCTTGATCCGGATCTCCAGCGTGTTGCTGCCGGTCTGCAGCAGCGCCGCTGGAATGGCCACCAGCCGCGGCTCCTGGCATTGGCGGGCCACCGGCTCGGCCATGCGCCCGGCCTGGTGCAACAGGTGGCCGTTGACACTGATCTGTGCGCTGCTGCAGGCGCGTTCGATCAGCACCCCCACCAGCGAGCCGTCGCGCGACTGCGGCTCGACGGACACCCGGTACACCGCCAGGCCGGTAGGCCCTGGCCACTGGCCATCCCATTCGTGCGGCAGTTGCACGGTGCGGGCCTTGTCCCAGTCGGGCACGCCCCCTTCGGCCACGGCCACCGCCTGGGCACTGGTCACCGGGCGCACCACCGCCTGGGCATGGGCCATGCCGGCCAGCAGCAGGCCCAGCAGCGCCAGGGCCAGCGTCACCAGGCCGGATGCCTGACGGCGATGCGTCTGGATCGCGGGCAAACGCGGGGCGGCGGCATGGGCGGGTGGCATGGTCGGCGATTCTGCAACGGTCGGCCCGCGCCTCGTCGGAGAATCCGAGGCTGTCGATGCCCTCCTGTCGTTGCCACGTGATTCTCCGCCACCACTTCGAACCCCTGGACAACCAGCGTCTGGCCCACCTGTGCGGGGCGCTCGACGAGCACCTGCGCCGCATCGAGGCGGCTTTGGCCGTGCGCATCGTCCGGCGCGAGGCCGAGTTCCGCGTCGAGGGCCGCAAGGACGATGCCCAGCGTGCCGTCGAGTTGCTGAAGGCTGCGTATGCCCGCGCCCATCGGCCACTGGCGGCCGACCAGTTGCAGCTGATGCTGGTCGAGGTCAACGCGCCGATGCCCGCAGAGGCCGCCGAGGCCTCCGCGGTGGTGCCCGACCTGGTGCTGCACACGCGCCGCGCAGATCTGCGCGGGCGCACGCCGAACCAGGTGCAGTACCTGCGGCAGATCCTGTCGAGCGACATCACCTTCGGCATCGGCCCGGCCGGCACCGGCAAGACCTACCTCGCCGTGGCCTGCGCGGTGGATGCGCTGGAACGCAGCGGCGTGCAGCGCATCGTGCTGACGCGTCCCGCGGTCGAGGCGGGCGAGCGGCTGGGCTTCCTGCCCGGCGACCTGGCGCAGAAGGTCGACCCCTACCTGCGCCCGCTGTACGACGCGCTGTACGACCTGATGGGCTTCGACCGCGTCAGCGTGGCCTTCGAGAAGGGCCTGCTCGAGATCGCGCCGCTGGCCTTCATGCGCGGGCGCACGCTCAACCATGCGTTCGTGATCCTCGACGAGGCGCAGAACACCACGCCCGAGCAGATGAAGATGTTCCTCACCCGCATCGGCTTCGGCTCGCGCGCGGTGGTCACCGGCGACGTGAGCCAGATCGACCTGCCCAAGGGGGCGACCAGCGGCCTGGTCGATGCCGAGCGGGTGCTGCGCGACGTGCGAGGCATCGCCATGACCCGCTTCACCTCGGCCGACGTGGTGCGCCACCCGCTGGTGGCGCGCATCGTCGAGGCCTATGACGCGGCCCGCAAGGGCGCCGAATGAGCCCCACGAGCCGCCGCCCCAAGGGCGAGTCAACGAGGGCGCGGCGTTCAGGGGCCGCAGCGGCCGGGCCGCGCAGGGCCTTGGCGCCGCTGTCGTTGTCGCTGCAGTTCGCCGACGCCCGCCACCGGGCCGAGCTGCCGCGCCACAAGGTGCTGCGCTGGCTGCGCGCGGCATTGCAGGGCTCGGCGGCCGAGCTGACGGTGCGCATCGTCGACGAGGCCGAAGGGCAGGCCCTGAACCGCGACTTCCGCGGCAAGGACTACGCCACCAACGTGCTCACCTTCGACTACCAGCGCGAGCCGGTGGTGGTGGCCGACCTGGTGCTGGCCGCGCCGGTGGTCGAGCGCGAAGCCGCCGCGCTCGGCCTGCCGGTGGCTGCGCACTATGCCCACCTGCTGGTGCATGGCGCGCTGCATGCCCAGGGCTGGGACCACGAGCACGACGACGAGGCGACGGCGATGGAGGCCCGCGAGACCGCGATCCTGCTCGCGCTGGGCCTGCACGACCCGTACGGCCGATGACGCGCGGCGGGCCTCTCGGCGGCTGGCTGCCGCTGCAGGATCAGCCGCGCAGCTTGCGTGCCGCGTCGAGTGCGAAGTAGGTCAGGATGCCGTCGGCACCGGCGCGCTTGAAGGCCAGCAGCGATTCCATCATCACCAGGTCGTGGTCGAGCCAACCGTTGGCCGCCGCGGCCTCGAGCATCGCGTACTCGCCGCTGACCTGGTAGGCGAAGGTCGGCACGCGGAACTCGTCCTTCACCCGGCGCACGATGTCCAGGTAGGGCATGCCGGGCTTGACCATCACCATGTCGGCGCCCTCGGCGATGTCCAGCGCCACCTCGCGCAGCGCCTCGTCGCTGTTGCCCGGGTCCATCTGGTAGACCTTCTTGTCGCTCTTGCCCAGGTTGGAGGCCGAGCCCACCGCGTCGCGGAAGGGGCCGTAGAAGGCGCTCGCGTACTTGGCGCTGTAGGCCATGATGCGGGTGTGGATGCGCC
>Ga0268298_10001092_pt1 | contig 33001 bp, 26 predicted proteins | sample WWTPWeurt_MetaG_FD_194462 | JGI IMG/M metagenome (GOLD analysis project Ga0268298, IMG submission 194462) | Activated sludge microbial communities from WWTP in Nijmegen, Gelderland, Netherland - WWTP Weurt | ecosystem: Engineered > WWTP > Aerobic digester > Activated sludge | place...
CGGCCGACCTCCGGGGCTTTTTTTTTTGTTTAAATTCAACAAATTAAGTCCTTGATAATTGAAATCTAAATTCAAATGTCGACTTTCGCACAGTTATGTTACCTCTCGCAGAAAGAATGCGTCCTCAAAGTCTGGAGGACATCCTCGGACAAGATCACTTACTTAGCTCAGGAAAGCCTCTTAATTTAGCATTGTCAGGTGGACATCTACCTTCCATGATCTTTTGGGGTCCTCCGGGTGTGGGTAAAACCACTTTAGCACGGTTGTTAGGAAAACAATTTAATCGCAAATTTTTTACCCTAAGTGCAATCTCAGCGGGTGTCAAAGATCTGAGAGAACTGATCAATGAGGCCAAAAGCCAAAAATTCTTTAACAGCCCCTCTCCTATCTTGTTTATTGACGAAATCCATCGTTTCAATAAAGGTCAACAAGATGCTTTGCTGGCGGCCGTTGAAGATGGAACGATTGTTTTGTTGGGTGCCACAACTGAAAATCCAACTTTCGAAGTGAATGCAGCCCTTTTGAGCAGAATGCAGGTTTATGTGCTGAAACACTTGGAAGAACGGGATCTTGTCAAACTTATAGAACATATTGCAGATAAGGACGAACTTTTCCAAAACAAAAAAATAAAAGTATTGGAAACCGATTCTTTGGTTGAATTATCCGGTGGAGATGCCAGAAAACTATGCAACATCATGGAGATAGTTGGCAACTTACCACAATCTGAAATAAATATTACCAATGACCTTATCCGCCAACTAGTCACTCAAAACATGGCTATTTATGATAAGTCAGGAGAAATGCACTACGACCTCATTTCAGCTTTTATTAAATCAATACGAGGCAGTGATCCCCATGCAGCCTTGTATTGGCTTGCCCGGATGGTGGATGGTGGAGAAGACCCACTTTTCATTGCGAGAAGATTACTGATTCTGGCAGCAGAGGACATTGGACTGGCAAATCCAAACGCACTCTTGATGGCCAATACTTGCAAAGATGCCATTCACTTTGTGGGGTGGCCTGAATCCAGAATAATCCTTGCAGAAACCGTTATTTACTTAGCTTGCTCTCCCAAATCCAATTCTGCATATCTTGCTATAGAAATGGCTATCAGTCTAGCCCAGTCAACAAATACCGCTCAAGTTCCTTTGCACTTACGCAACGCTCCCACCCAAATGATGAAAAATATTGGCTACGGAAAATCTTACGAATACAGTCATCATCACCCTGGTCACTTTATCTTTCAGGAATATATGCCGGAACAGTTGAGTAGTAAAGCTATCTTTAAACCAGCTGAAAATCCCAATGAGCAAAAAATGAAAATGAGCTTGTTGGAATGGTGGGGTGAAAAATATAAATAAAGCTTGTAGTTAACCCTTTACCCAATTTTTATTTTATATTTTTATTGGAAGATCAATGATATCAACTGACTTATTCCGACAATAAAACGCTATTTTTCAGTAACTACATTGAAAATATCCTTGCTGAATTTTGCTTCTTCCGGCTTGATTTTACCACTTACAATCAATCTGAATTCACGACGGATTTCTGCTTCGTTGAATAATTTCTTCTCTTCCTCTGTTTCCGGAACTATAGCCGGGATAGGTTTTGGCCTCAGAGTCCTGTCATCCAATGCCACAAAAGTAAAATAGGCCTGATTTGATTTCCTGGGCTCAGCCACTAGTATACTTCTGGTAAAAACCTCCATAAATATTTCCATGGAAGAATTAAATGTTCTGGAAACTTTTGCCCGAATGGTTACAATATCTCCTAGTTTTATAGGCTCATGAAAAGTCATGTGGTCTACTGAAACGGTTACAACGTGCGCACCGCAATGCCTGCTTGCGCATATTGCGGATGCTATATCCATCCATCTCATTAAATTACCTCCCATTAAATTTCCTAGAACATTGGTGTCATTTGGTAAAACCAATTCTGTCATTTCCGTAATGGAGTCACTTACTTTTTTCATTCGTATATTTTACTCTTTATTGTTTTTTCAAGCCCAAATGTATGTAGAAAATGGTTCGTAAAGATTTGTTTAATTTCTCCCATTTCAACTACCATTCCCAATTCCCTTTGAATAGATGTAACTGTCTTATTTTCTTCTTGTATCCCACAAGGAATGATGTGGTTAAAATAATTAAGGTTCGTATTCACATTTAAAGCCAATCCATGCAAACTAACCCATCTGCTCAAGTGTACGCCAATCGCACAGATTTTGCGTGCCCGGTCACTTTCTGGATCAAGCCAAACTCCTGTATATTGAGGTAACCGTCCACCAATAATCCCAAATTCTGAAAGTGTCAAAATCACAGATTCTTCGAGACCTCTCACATATTTGTGTACGTCATTAAATATTCTGTCCAAATCTAAAATTGGGTAAGCCACTAATTGTCCTGGTCCGTGATAAGTAATATCTCCTCCCCGATTAATTTTATAAAAACTTGCTTGAATATCTCCTAGCTCCTCATTATTAATCTTTAAATGGCTCTCTTCTCCTGATTTACCCAAAGTATAAACATGAGGATGTTCACATAATATCAAGACATGTGGGAACAAATGCTTACCCGATGGATTCCTTTTTTCGGAAATCAACCTGTTGTGAATCTTTGTTTGATAATCCCAGGCCTCCTGGTACCCAATTTGACCTAAATCATGAATCTCTATCTGATTTTCCAAAAGTTTATTTACTTGAATCTTAAGATTTTGTCCTAACTTTGAATATAATTAAACAGCGTTTTCATGAGACAGTTTACTTTTTTCCTTTTTTTACTCCCTTTTATTTGTTCCGCTGCCAAGGCCCCGGATTTTACGATTACGGATTACAACAATAAGACCCACACACTCTATTCAGATTATCTGAAAAAGGAAAAGGTGGTGGTGCTTAAATTATTCTTCGTTGCCTGCCCTCCCTGCAATGCCATAGCACCTTATGTACAACAAGCTTATACTCGCTGGGGTGCAGGGAATGGTCGTGTCCAGTTCATTGAGCTCAGTACTCAAAATTATGATCTGAACAACGCTGTAAAGGGATATGCGCAAAAACATGGAATTACTTTCCCAGGCGCCGGTGTTGATGGAGGGGGATTTGCAGCAGTCGCTCCATATAAATCAGGAACTTTTGGACCTTTTTATGGTACACCCACCTTTCTTGTAATAGCTCCAAATGGTGAAGTGGAATTTAATATAGACTTCGAAAGAGATGATCAGGTAAAATTAGATTCTGCTATTGCCAGAGCACTAAGAGTCTCAAGCGGAGGCACCGGAGGTGGTCCAACACGTTGCGTTGATTCCTTTGGAGTGAAAATTATCTCTCATTTACAACCTGACAAAATGATTGTCAAAGACATTTTTAATGGAAACAATCCAATATTCGAACTCGCTGACAATAAATACAACTGCGAATATTTTTTTCCAGCAATTAGGGATAATTATTATGTAACTCCTTTTAAATCACAAACCGGAGATCCATTAGAATATGTAACCACTGCTGATATCGTTTTGATACAAAAACACATCCTTGGCATTGCACAACTAAACAATCTCCAATTATTAGTAGCAGATGTCAACAAAACTTATTCGGTTACTGCATCCGACATGGCAGAAATTAGAAAACTAATTTTAGGTATCAATTCCAGATTTAAAGCTGTAAGTGATCTTTATGGATTTGCAAATAATCCTGCCGGTAAGAATGGCATTATCTCGGATAAGGTAAAACTTAATGATCTGATTAAAGGGACCGCGAGCAATGAATTTGGCGTGGGAAAATATGGTGATGTCAATGGCGCTGCAATTAAATTTCAGGGAGAACAGCAGGAAAGGTCAATTTGCTTGGAAGAATGGATCATAAAGTCTGAAAAAACATCCAACGGTTATTTATACCACATTATCCCTAACACAAACGCAAGCGTTGTTGGATTCCAATTCAGTCTTGCATGTGACATATCATCCATAACGGATGTAATACTTAACCAAAGTCTATCCAATTTCAACAACAACAACTATAAACTTAATGGGCAACGAAATGAATTCATTTGTCTTTGGAGTAGTCCAGACGGATTAGGTGTCAAGTTCGATCTGAATGATCCATTGATCACATTCTCTTCATCGCAAAATCTAAATTTTAAACAAGGCAAAGTACCTAATGAAATTGTTTTAGAGAACGATATTTGTGGAATCTTTTTTAACCACATTTATAATTCAGAACCTGGTGCTCCTAGATTTAGAGTCAATCAAACAGCTACGCAATATGAAATTGACGTCGAAGCCTCTTCCGGAATTGTTGCATTAAAGTTTTTTGATCAATCTGGAATTCATGTTTCTGATGCAAAAATTAAAATGGAAAAAATTAATGAACAAAATATTAAGGCAAATATTTCCAAATTAAATCCCGGGCTTTATTTTGTGCAGGGACAACTAGCAGATGGTTCCATAAAAACAGAAAGATTTTTCAAAATTGATTAGATTTTGGGCAGAAATATTTTAAATTATTTTTTTGCCTTTTATACTTGGCTAATTTATTTCATCTACTTGTTCGAGTTTCAATAAATTTATTGGATTTCCTTTAAGTTGCCTTAAATTTCTCTGTCCAAATAATGCTGTTTGATCATACAGCAGAAAAACTACCGGCGCTTCTTCAATTAAAATGCGATCCATTTCTTGATACAGGTTTATTCTTCTATTCATATCAATCTCCTTTACAGCAGCTTCATACAGCTTATCAAATTCAGCATTTTTAAATCTGGTATAATTTGGTGGTGCGCCATTTTTACTATAAAATACAGTCATAAAACTTTCTTCATCCGGATAATCTGCTATCCAGCTGGCTCTGAAAAATCCAATACTTCCATTTCGCATTTTCTCCCGCAATGTACCTGTCTCCATTAATTCTATTCTCAATTCAATGCCGACTTCCTGCCACTGGCGCGCAATAAATGTCACCAAATCTAAATAATCCTTATTGGTATATATAACTATTTCTTTTTCTAATTTAGGCTTGTTAAAATAACCTGAGACTTGAAGCAATTCTTTTGCCTTTTCTACATTAAGTGAATATCCCCTTACAGTTTGAGGATCATAAGCCATTAAACCTTTCGGAATAAATCCTGCATGTGCAGCGGTACCAATACCATATCTATAAGTCTTTGCCATCAAATCTTTGTCTAATGCTAAATTCAATGCTTGTCTGACCCTTTTATCTCTTATGGCATGTTCCTGTGGAAATGCCTCCAGATTTATTCCAAGATACTCTGTATTTAAATAATCTGATTTTAGAAAAATAAATTGATCCTTTAATTCAGGCCGTAAATTTCCTTCCACCGTTATTAACTGAGAAGCAAAGGAGGATTGGATCCCTGAAAAAAAATCAATTTCTCTTTTAATAAATTCAAGATACGCCGTATTTCTATCTTCAATAAAACTTACCCGCACTCCTTCAAGAAGAGGTAAATTCTTTTTAAAATATTCCGGATTTCTAATTAAAAAGATTCCTTGTCGGTCTATCCATTTATTTAACTTAAATGGACCCGTCCCTACCGGCATTTCATTAAATTTTTTTTGATAAAAATCTACAGCCTCATGAGGAACAATACTACAATATTGCATGGTGAGCAAACTCAAAAAAGGAGAAAATGGCTTTTTCAAATTTACCTCTATTGTAGAATCATCCACTATGTTGAAGGGCTTGATGGAATCAAGTTTATCGATAAAAATCCATCTTCCTGGCGCACTCAGAGCTGGATCTAACAACCTCTTAAAACTAAACTCTACATCCGAACTATTCAATTTTCGTGTACTATCTACTCCAAAACAAATATTCTTATGAAAAAAAATATCATTCCTTAAGTGAAAAATATATTTCATGCCATCATCACTCACGTCCCAATTTTTTGCGATTTCAGGAACCAACCTCATGGAGTCATCCAAATCGAGTAATTGATTATAAATATGGTCGATCAACCAAATGTTATTTTGACTTTTGGCAAAGGCAGGATCTAAGGAAGTAACTGGATTGGGTTGATTGTAATGAAAAACCCTGTTTTTTTTTGGCAGGTTTTCGGGTCTACAATTTAATAAAAACGAAATTGCAGCAAAAAAGCAAAACTTAGAAAGCCTCGAATTCATTCAGAAAAGTAATCATTCTCCTCTCATAATCCTCATCAGATGGCCAATTTTTTAAAATTTTATTGACTCCGGGAATAAGCAAATTGTTTGGAAAAGCTATCATTTGCAGGTACCTGGCAATTCCCATAAAATGATCCAAGCCCCGTTGGTTACTAGATTTTCCCTCTGAGATGCCTACAAGCCCATACTTTTTAAATTTAAAAGTCTCACTCCTTTTTCGGACACTCAATACGTCAATCCATAATTTAAGAATTCCGGGAAAACTACCATTATATTCAGGAATGATAAAAAGAAATTTATCACTTGGAATAATCACTTCTTCCTGATAATCAATCATTTCGATTGACCAGTTTTCCTCATGATACAAATTGGGATTTGAGAGGTCCTTACTAAATTCCTCCAGTTGAATAGTTTTAAAATCAATTTTAAAGGATAAACACAAAGTTTCAACTTTTTGAATCAATTGGGCTGTTCCGCTGTTGTTCCTGTTGGTAGAATTGATGATAAGCAAACTCATATAGGTTAAATAAAACCACATCCCTCGACTTTGGTTCATCACCGACCCACCAGAAAAATGGGAGGAAATGCTTAGGTTTGCATAAATTTTGAATATATGTTGTTAAGTTACTATGGACATTCATGCTTTTACGTGTTTTTTGAGGGAAAGCACTTGCTCTTCGATCCCTTTATTAAAGGAAATCCATTAGCTCAACACATTGATATAGAAAGCATTAAAGCCGATTATATTTTAATCTCTCATGGTCATGGGGACCACGTTGGGGATGCCATAGAAATTGCACAAAAAACCGGCGCAAAAATAATATCGAATTTTGAAATTGTAAGTTGGTTGGATAATCAAGGAGTAAAAGGTTATGCATTAAACCAAGGGGGTAAATATTCATTTGACTTTGGTATGGTGAAAATGGTAAGTGCGAGCCATTCCGGAACATTGCCTGATGGGTCGAATGGTGGCAATCCCAATGGATTTGTCGTTTGGTCACATAATCATTGTTTTTATTTCGCAGGAGATACTGCTTTGAGTTATGACATGAAACTGATCCCCCTGACATGCCCTAAACTGGATTTTGCAATTCTACCAATGGGAGATGTTTTCACAATGGGAATAGAAGATGCTTGCATTGCTGCAGAGTTTTGTGAGGTAAAAACAGTTGTGGCAGCACATTTTGACACCTTCGATCCAATTAAAATAGATCATCAGGCTGCAGTTTCTACTTTTTTAAAAAATGACTTAAAACTGGTTATCCCTGAAATAGGAAAAGCAGTAAACTGGGAATAAATGGGAAAAATAATTGCAATAGCAAATCAAAAAGGTGGGGTTGGAAAAACTACTACAGCAATAAATTTAGCTGCCTGTCTATCCATTTTGGAAAACAAGGTACTGCTTGTGGATGCTGACCCACAGGCAAATAGCACATCAGGATCTGGCGGGGATCTGCAGGATTTTGAATACAATTTATACCATTGTATGATCAATGATGTAGATCCACAAAAAGCCATTATTTCCACAACTACGCCCAACCTGTTTTTACTACCCTCCAATATTGACCTTGTTGGTGCCGATATCGAATTGGTCAGTATGCCGGATCGGGAATTTGTAATGCGAAAAGTGCTTCATAAAATTAAAGCTGATTTTAACTATATCATTATTGATTGCCTGCCTTCACTTGGATTAATGACAATAAATGCATTAGTTGCAGCAGATTCTGTTATTATTCCGGTACAAACTGAATTGTTTGCTTTAGAAGGACTTTCAAAAATAAAAAACACTATTGAACTCGTTAAACAAGGATTAAATCCGGATTTGAAAATTGAAGGGGTTCTATTGTCCATGTATGATAAAAGATTAAGAATGTCCACTATGGTAATTCACGACATGAGAGAGAATATTAAAATGCCAATATTCAACACCATAATCCATAGAAATTCAAAAATTACAGAAGCCCCTTTGGTTAAAAAACCTGTTGTCTTATATGATGCAACAAGTAAAGGCAGCATTAATTTCCTTAATTTTGCACAAGAGTTTATCAACAATCAATAAAATCAGGATACCCAATGAGTCAGAAACAAGAACTAGGGAAAGGTCTCAAAGCCCTATTATCCAATATTAATAAGGAAGAAAAAAAAGTTCCTGAAAATTTTTTAAAGCAAGAAACTGAAACTTGGTTAATAGATATCAATAAAATTAAACCTAACCCTCACCAACCAAGAAATACTTTTGAAGAAGAAAGTCTTGACGAATTATCCAGGTCTATACAGACCTATGGCCTAATTCAACCGATAACGGTAAGAAGGCTAGCAGATCAAGAATGTCAGATCATCTCCGGTGAAAGACGATACAGAGCCGCTCTTAAAGCAGGAATTAAATCTTTGCCTGCTTATGTACGGTTGGCAAATGACCAGGAAATATTGGAAATGGCTTTGGTAGAAAACATCCAAAGAGAAGACCTTAGTCCAATTGAAATTGCCATCAGCTATTCCAGGCTTATGGAAGAATGCAAATTGAATCAGGAACAACTTTCAGACCGAGTTGGCAAAAAAAGAAGTACCATCAGTAATTATACAAGATTGTTAAAATTACCTCCAGAAATTCAAAACGCATTGAGAGATCGTCAATTATCTATGGGGCACGCCAGGGTGCTTGCCGGCATTGAAGACCTCATGCTGCAAATGCAATTATACAAAGACATCCAACAAAAAGAATTATCTGTCAGAGATGCCGAAAGACTCTCCCACTCCATCTCAAAGACAAAAGGCAGAAAAATACTAAACCCTAAACCTTCTTTGCAAGGACCTCTGATTAAAGCCCTTGAAGATAGAATAAGTGGCATTTTGGGCACTAAAGCAGTAATTCAACGCAAAGAATCAGGTGAAGGACAAATTATTATCAAATTCAATTCTGATCAAACACTTAATGACATCATCGACCGTTTAGATGATTAAAAAAGAAAGGGTGAAATTTTTGTATTGTTTCTCGGCACTTTATTTGCTTTTTGGATTATTAAATTTAAAAGCACAAGACAGTACACAAATCCTTCAAGATAAGGATACAACTAGTGTAAGTTCAAATTCAAAAAAAACTACCGGCACTTTAAAAAACATTTTCAAAGGAAAACCTGGAAGAGCACTAACATACTCGCTTTTATTACCTGGAGCCGGCCAGATATACAATAAAAAATATTGGAAACTACCCTTGGTATACTCTGCCTTAGGTTTTCCAATTTATTTAATAAGCTTCAACAAATCTGAATATGACAGGTTTGATAAAGCCTATAGAATGAGAATAGATTTAAAAGAAAACTCCACAGATGAATTTGTAGGAATACTTGAACCAAGTGCAATTGATTCTTACAGGAGTTTATATGATAAAAACTTACAAAGAAGTTACCTTGCGCTCGTAGGTGCTTATCTGCTCATCGGAATAGAAGCATTTGTGGACAGACACCTGATGGAATTTGATGTTTCTGATGACTTATCTATGTCTATTTATCCATCTGCCGGATTTTATGCTTCAGGAATTACCATGCAGATAAAATTAAAATAGATTTAATACTAGTTTATTACATCCATCCAAGCAGTTTGGCAAATTTCATCATTTCAATTTGATTGACGATCTTCATCTTTCCGGTAAGAATCGCCATCATTGGATTAAGCTCTCCTTTGACAATTTTTTTAAAATCTTCTGCCTTTGCTTTAATTACACAATTGGGTTCTCCGACTAATCCATCCTCCACACGCATCTCTCCTTTTTCAACAATAATAGTAACTAAACCGCCTCCTTCTCCTTCAAGATCAAAGTGGAAAACTGTATTCATTCCCTCAATAGTCAACAAATTAACCTTCTCAGGCACTTTAAATAAAAATTCTTTTGCAGTCATGAACATGATTTTATGTCACAAAGTATTACAAATTTCTCATTATAATCTATATTCTTATTCAATACTCAGGCATCTGCGTTTTGAACATCCATAGAATTGGTTCAATTGTCTTACAACTTATTTTTCTAAATATTTAATTCATTTAGATATATAATGATGCTTTGTAAACATTTTTATTTTCAGCTGATTTAACTACTTTTAATATTTACTTTTGTGAGGTTTTACCTTCCTCGTATTATTTGCTTATGATAATTAATTTATGAAAATCGTCTTCTTGGGAACTCCTGATTTTGCAGTGCCCTCTCTTGAACTAATAAATCAAAAATTTGACCTGGTTGCTGTAATAACCGCTCCTGATAAAAAAGGCGGAAGAGGACATGTTTGGATTGAATCTCCAGTTAAGAAATGGTCACTTTTGCATGATAAAAAATTGCTACAACCAAAAAATTTAAAATCCAAAAAATTTCTTAATGAACTGGAACAATTATCGGCTGATGTGTTTGTAGTTGTGGCTTTCAGAATGTTGCCGAAAGAAGTCTGGAATATGCCAAAACTTGGAACAATAAATCTTCATGGCTCCTTATTGCCTAAATACAGAGGTGCCGCACCCATTCAAAGAGCCATTCTCAATGGAGAAAAAATTACAGGCTTAACTACTTTTCTGTTAAAAGAAGAAATTGATACCGGGGATATCTTATTACAGAAAAAAATCACCATAGAACAAGACGAAAATTTTGGGAGTCTTTATGAAAGAATGAAACATATTGGCAGCCACCTATTGATTGAAACTTTGAACATATTACAGGCAAAAATTATTACTCCTATCAAACAAGTAAATGAATTAGCAACACCGGCTCCAAAAATATCAACCCAAGACCTAAAAATAAATTGGAATCAACCTGTAGAAAATATTTATAATCAGATAAGAGCTTTTAGTCCTTTCCCGGGTGCATGGACATCACATGAGAACAAGGTGTATAAAATATTCTCCGGAAAAAAAATATTGAGTTTACCTGACGAATCCCCGGGAAGCTGGGTTATTGAAAATCGCAAATCATTGAAAATTGCATGTCAAGATGGATATATAGAAGTAACCAGTATCCAACCACCTTCAAAAAAATGCATGAATATCTCAGATTTTTTAAACGGATTTCAAATCTAGAATAACTGCTTTTTATTAAACGCTTTCAAAAAAAAACTACAAAACTAAACGATCCACGAACTATTAACCCTAGTAACCTGATTTCTTATCGGCATCTGTACCATCATCAGTTTTTACTTTAGCAGCTTTTTTAACTCGCTTTTTATTACAGTCTCCAGCTTCAGGACCAGGAGGTCTTTGCATTTCTACATCATCCTTTTTACTTACCCTAAACTCTACCCTCCTATTGATATAATGCAGATTTGATTTTTTTCCAAAAGGAGACTCTTCTCCTCCATACATAAGGATAAATCGCTCCCTTGGGATTTTATATTTATCCATTATGTATTCAATCGCATTTTTTGCTCTATTATAAGACAACACATTATTATAACTGTTGGAATTACGGACATCCGTATGTCCTATTGCAGTGATTTTTAAATCCGGATAAGTGATCATTACTTCAGCTACATGGTGCAACTGAGGGTAGTATTGAGGTTTTACACAATATTCATCCAAATTAAAATGCACCATTGGCAAAAACCAATCAGGTGGGCAACAAACCATTTTTCCATCTGGCCCTACTAGTCCTGAGGATGCAAGTTTATTGTCCACAATCTTATTCACATCCCCTTCTGTTAGAATGGGTTGAACAGGAATTTGAGCGACTCCAAGACTATCCGTTTTAAATCCAGGTGGGGAATAAGGTTCTTTATCTTTAAAGTCCTTAATTCCATCATCATCACTATCAACAGCAATACCTCGGGTATCTACAGGAGCCCCGGGAACACTATTCACCTCTTGATCTAATATATCAATGACTCCATCCTGATCTGTATCTTTAGGATCAAAAATTGCCCTCTGCTTTAGGGCTGCGATATCGTCATATACAGCATCAATAGGATTTAGCCAGTATAAAGGTTCGGTCTTTTTCTTGAGGTTGCCAAGGTTTATTCCCAACCTCAGATTCGTATAATGTGCGATGTCGTTGTTATTGGTTTGATCGGTGCTGGATCTCCATTTTATACCATCAAGATAATCATTATCTGAAGTAATCAATTGATGTTCAAGGGAAATATTGAATCTTCTGTTTATTTTACGGGACACACCCACTGCCCCAGTAAATTGAAATAGAACATTATACTCATCTGAAATTCTAAAAATGCCTCTCTTCTGATATGCCTCTGTTTCATAGGTTCCATCATATAGATTCTTAAGGTCGGATTTTATTTCTTTTCTACCCTGACGAGTATTGAATTTATCATTGGTGAAGCCAATTTTATTAATAATGTTTTGGTAATCAAATCCATTTTGATCTCTCAAATCGAGCATGGTCCTGTTATGATATGCTCCAAATCCAAGCACTAAATACCAATTCCATTTATTTCTTTCTTTGTGAAAAAGCAAATTCCCAAGATTTAATACTCCTTGCAGTGAACCACCAAAATAATCCGTACGGTAGGAAGGAAACCATGGATTGTTGCGATTGTATCCATCAAAAACTCTTCTGTTTTGCCCCCCTGGCTCCACATAAAACTGTTCAGGTTCTAAACTTTCACCATAAGGTTGAGTTTCAAGACCCTTTGATCTGGAATACGTTGCATCCAATCGAATCGAAAAAACATAATGTATCGCTCTCCTTAGATGTAATCCAACACCAAATCCCGCAAATGGGTTTAAGGGGTCAACATCTCCATCAATAAGAAAATGACCACCATGAATTCCCAATTCCCAAACATCTTTTGGCTTTGGTGGGTATTTTGCTTTACCGGATTTCCACATTGCTGTTTTGTCAATCTGGATTGCCACCTTATCGTTAGAAGCCTTTGTCGAATCCATTTGTGCATTCACCAGGCCAATAAAAAACCAGGCAATGGTTAAGGAAACTAAGGCTTTTGACATAACATATAATTTTACGTTCTGCATTGTTAATAGTACAATCCTTGCAAATTTATACAAAAACCCAGCCATTTTTAAGATTTTAGATATAAATATAATAAAATATTTATATATGTTTGATTGTCTAGTATTTAATATAGTATTTTAAGGCCTTCTGAAATAAATTTACCTGGTCAGAATCCTTACCTTTTATTTGCTCAAGTGCACTTTTAATTGTACTTGAAACATCTTCAAAAATAGATTTTTCATCCATTTTTGCCCCCTCTTGCATGAGATAATTAAATGTCCTCGCCATGCCACAATTAGCAATAAAATCAGGAATTATTGCCAATTCTGTATCCACTGCCTGACTTGTGTCCCCAAATATAATTTGGTCTTCTATAAAAGGCACATTTGCCCCACAGCTAACTACCTTGGTTCCGTGGTCTATCAACGTTTGAAGCTGCACATGGCTAACAATCCTTGAAGCAGCTGCAGGTATAAATATATCACAACCCATCTTCCAGGCAACCTTATTAATTTCATCCGCTGGCAAAGTTTTTTCAGAATTCAATTGATTTCCTGTTTTATTCAAAAAAAGTTGCCCAATTTCCTCTTCTGTAAACCCGGATTCATTTATCAATCCATATTGTCTATCCAATATAACCTTAATTTTCACTCCCTGACGAGCTAAATACAAAGCCGCGGCAGAAGCAACGTTTCCCCACCCCTGAATAAAAGCTGATTTCCCGGATAAACTTTCTTGTCCAAATATTTCATAATAATGCCTTACGGATTCTGATACACCGTAACCAGTTATCATGTCAGCAACAGTATATTTTCCAATTCCGTTATCCGGACTATATGGAACTAAGCTTACCGGTAATTTGCAGCCTTTATCCAATTGGTTTAAAGCAACTCTCTTTCCGGCTTCTGAATAATTAAAATGCCCTGTTAAAACTCCTTCCTGTGGATGAATTATGCCCAACGATTCCGTAATTGGAAATACATCTTTGACCTCATCAACATTTAAGTCCCCCCCTGTACCATAATAGTGTTTCAAAACTGGTCGGACCACTTTAAACCATCTTTCCAAAACCTCCATCTTCCGAGTATCCCATGGATCAAAATCAATTCCTGATTTGGCCCCGCCAATGGAAGGACCACAAACACTGAATTTTATCTCCATAACTTTTGCCAGCGAAATAACTTCTTTTTTAGTGAGACCTTTCCTCATCCTGGTACCACCTCCTGCCGCACCGCCTTTCAATGAATTAATAACCAACCATCCCTTCGCATCTGTAAATTCATCATTCCATTCGAAAACTATTTCAGGATGTTTGGCCAAATAAGCCTCCAATTTATTTTTCATCTTTTTAAGTTTGAATGGTAAAATTAAGGGCTATCCATGGTTTACCATGGAATAATAGAAATAAAAATCATATTAAAATAATAAATAATATGTATTTTTGCTCAAATATTAAGTATGGAATTCAATCTCTCTCTGCCAGATCAGCAGCAAATTAATAACTGGAATACACAAAACCATTCTGTTATTTTCAATTTGGAGCAAACTCCAAAATTAGCTGGAATAGATGTGGCCATTCTTGGTATTGGGTCCTCTGTTTCAAAAAAATTCAGAGATGAATTTTACCAAATGAATTTGTCCGCATTTAAAGATTTGACAATAACTGATTTAGGAGACTTAGACTCATGCAATCCAATTGAAATATCTAGAATATTGTTTTACTTATTGGACCAAAACATCATTCCTATAGTTTTTGCATGTCCAAAAGAAATCATTGACACTATAGCTAAATATCAGGAAAATCGATTAGAGCCTTTTAGTCTGTCACTAATTTCTAATTTTATAAATAAGATTGACCTAGATTCAATTACCAAAAGCTTATTCCTTAAAAAGGTACATTTAATTGCTATCCAAAGGCATTATACCAAAAAAGAAATCTTGTTTAATACTCAGGATCAAATATCTACTTTGTACCTGTCTGAATACAGAAAATCAAATTCCACTTTTGAACCATTTGCAAGAAATTCCGAATACGTTTTCTTTGATTTAAATGCAGTTAGAAGCAGTGACTTTCCGGCGAATAAAATGCATACAGCCAGTGGATTATTTTCTGAAGAAGCTGTTGGGATATGCAAAATGTCTGGTTCTGGCGATAAAAATAAATGTTTATTTATTTCTGATTGGCATTCAACAAATCAAGCCCAAAATGAAAATTTGGTTGCCCAAATGGTATGGTATTTTATTGAAGGTATTGCACTCAAAAAATTTGATCATCAGGATCAAACTCGTCATATGACAGAATATGTTGTAGAACTTCAGGATTCGGAAGCCCAAATTCAATTTTATAAATCTGAAATCAGTGGCAAGTGGTGGTTTAGAACCCCGGGAATAGACAGCGACATAAATCCTGTATTAACACCATGCACTTATGAAGAATATTTGATGACAGTTCAGGCACATGCCCCTTCCAGGATTCTTGAACTATTCCAAAAGTAATTTTTCAAGTTGCGAAGATCTCGATCCCTTTATTAAAATTAATTTATTGATGGGCCTGTATTGATTTAACCACTCCTTAGCCTGGTCAACATTTTCAAAGGCTAGCATATTTGATTGAATAATATCCTTATTATAATCTTTGCCAATAAGCAAAACCTTTTCAAAATCACAAGTAGCTAATAATTTTATGATATTTTGATGCTCTGCTTCACTTGAATCTCCCAATTCTGCCATCTTTCCTAAAATCACCCATTTGGCATTATGGTCAAATTGAAGCAAACTTCCAATTGCTGCAGACATGGAGGATGGGTTGGCATTATATGCATCCAAGATAACTTTATTTTGATGCCAGTTTGTTATCTGAGATCGCATATTATTGGGATGATATTCATTGAGACCTCTATTAATTTGATCGATATTCAAACCTAAATATCGGGCAATTGTAATCGATGCTATTACATTCTGATAATTGTGAACCCCAAAAAGATGTGACGAATATTCAATTTTTTCCTGATTGTAAACAGCTTGCAATTTGATTTCGGGTATCTGTTGAAGCAGATCATATGTATAGTCTGCGTTCGTGTCTGTATTTCCAAAACTCAATCCATCTTTAAATTCACCATAAAGTGTTTTTATCATCGGATCATTGAAATTAAAAAACAATGTACCTCCCCTGCTAGCAACATTATCAAAAAGCTCTCTCTTTGTTCTAATTACACCTTCAAAGCTGCCAAAACCTTCAAGATGCGCTTTACCAAGACTCGTAATCAATGCCAAATCTGGCAGTCCTATTTCAGCCAATTCGCTAATATCTCCAGGTTTATTGGCTCCCATTTCAAGGATAAGGATTTGATGTCTGGGTTCTAATTTAAAAATGGTCAGAGGCACGCCAATATGGTTGTTTAAATTCCCTTGTGTTGCCAATGTTTGAAACTTTTCTTTCAAAATTGAGAAAAGCAACTCTTTGGTGGTCGTTTTTCCATTTGAGCCGGTTATGCCAATGACCTTTGCGTCCATTTTTTTACGGTGTATTTTAGCCAAATCTTGCATACACATCAAGACATTATCTACTTGAATTACTCGTTTATCCTCCTTGATATTTTCATCCACAACAACAAATCTAGCTCCCATTTCTAGTGCTTGAATGGCGAACGCATTTCCATTAAAATTTGCTCCCTTCAGAGCAAAGTAAATATCATCCTGTTTTAATGTTCGCGTGTCTGTGACAATCTTATCCACACAACCACCAAACAAATCGTAAATAGTTATAGCATCCATACAAAAAAAAATCCCCACAATATGTGAGGATTTTTTCAATTGATTATATTTTAAATTATTTAAAACTTCTTTTTTGCTTTGGCATCTTTCGTTTAAATTCTAACCCTCCGGCATCTTCATTTCCTTCCGGTCCTCCTGTTCTGGTCATCGCACATCTGAAGCCTATGTTTCGGTCAGATTTATCCTCATCCTTAAATCTTCTTGAACCCGGTGAAAGCCAAAACAATCGATCAGACCATGATCCACCTTTTACTACCCTGGACTTATTGCTGATTAATGAATATTTACCATAGGCATATTCTACAGATTCAGAATCATCATCTCTAAAATCTTTAACTCCACCTTTATTGTAATTCTCCCTGTCGGTTACCGCCGAATCAGTCACCATTTGGTAACGCAACATACCTAAACTATCTTTTTCAACTGGAACACCTGATTCATCCAATACCAATTCCTTGAATTCATTACCTCTGAATGGGTTCAAATCATGATTCTCAACATCTCTAAGTGTTGTTGCTGTCAAAGGACGAAAAACGTCTTCAACCCACTCGGATACATTCCCTGCCATATTATACAAACCAAAATCATTTGGCCAAAATGTCCTAACTGGACCAGGAATATGGGAATGGTCATTTAACTTTCCTGCCATACCCATATAGTCTCCACCGGCCTTTTTAAAGTTGGCCATGATATTACCCATGTACTTATCTCTCCTTTTATATCTTGCAGTATTGCCATCCCAAGGAAAGAAACGCTTATCTGTATATAATTCATCCCCATTAACAGATTGCTTTCCTTTTAGAGCCAAAGCAGCATATTCCCATTCTGCTTCAGTGGGCAATCTGTATTCAGGTAACAAAATACCATCTTCAAATCTGACAGATCGTTCACCACCTGTAGTTATATCTGGTAAGTTCTTTCTTACGTTACCCTGATATTGGCCAGCTAAGTAAGACTTGGTGTCAAAGTTTTCTGCATCCACTTGATCAGGATTGGGATTAAATATACCCTTCTCAATAAGAATCATCTCATTAACCCTGTCAGTTCTCCATTTGCAATAATCTTTTGCTTGCAACCAGCTAACTCCAACAACCGGGTATTCATCATAAGATGGGAATCTAAAGTAAGTCTCAACGAATGGCTCATTGTAGGCTAATTCTTCTCTCCAAACTAATGTATCCGGCAAAGCCTTTCTAGCAACGTCTGGATAGGATTTAAACACCCTGCCCAACCAGAAGACATATTCCCTGTAATTAATGTTTGAAACTTCGGTCTCATCCATATAAAAGGAAGAAACTGTAACCCTTCTGGGGATATTGTTCCACTCATAAGTCACGTCTTCCTGAGTTAAGCCCATTGTGAACGTACCCCCTTCGATGAGAACAAGATTGGGACCTGTGGGCTGTCCGGCATAATCTACCTTTTCAAAACCCCCGTATTCTGGATCGTTATACTTCCAACCAGTGGCTGAAGAGCGATCATTATTCTTTTTGCTACATGCGCTTACCATCATTAATAAGCCCAAGAGCCATACCATAGAAAATACATTGACTTTCATCCTACTACTGTCTTTAATTTTTAGGAGAACAAAATTAGCTAATTATTTATTGTGCGGAGACAACTTTTTAATAAAAATTAATTAAAAGCTTCAAAACAGTCCTGAATGTTCTTCTTTTTCCGATTATTTGTCACTTTGTTAAATAAAATACTGATCTCATGACTCCCCCCCAAACCTATTCCGAGGCTTGAAAGGGTATAATCAAAACTGTAAGCCAACTTCCAGGAATCTTTTCTAAATCCCAGTACCCCGATCAGCGCATCAGCATTCTGCCTTGCATGTCGATACCAAAGTCCTGCAAAGACCGTGCTAAATTGATATTGCGTGCCTAAATTAATCTGAAAAAATGAAGATTGAGAAACAATTTGGATACCGGGACTTAATAAACCCGCGGTCCCTCTGCTGTTCCTGTCTAACCGAAAAGAATACCCTCCATGTACGCCCCAGCGAACTGGCAAGCCTCCAAACCCATTCTGATTAACCTGCAAAATGCCTATATCCGGACTATTAAAATGCTTTGCAGAAATTCCCAAATAATACTCCGGAGAATAATACAATAACCCCACCCCTGCATCAAAATAGGACTTATTGGTTTCCAAAGGTCTTGACTCTTTGGATAAAATTGGTAAGCCTCCAGGTGAAAGATAGCCTGTTGCTGGATCGATTTGATCTCCAAAAATGAACTTATCCCATCCATAATTAACCTGCACAAATCCGAGTTCAAGACCTCCTTTGATCACATGACCGTTATCATTTAGCGGTATCTTATATCCGTACATACCTGCAACCTTGATCGTCTTAATTAGACCATCTCCTGCATCATCGGCCGTCAATTCCAACCCAAAACCACTTCTTAGTTTCGAGAAGTATTGGTCATAAGCCAAATTATAGGTAACATAGGTTTTAAAGCTTTGGTCAACAAAAGGCCATTGATTCCTATAGATTAAACCCAATCTAGGGTTTTCACTCAATCCTGCAAAAGCTGGATTTATCTGCAATGGAGCAGAATAAAATTGACTGAATATTGGATCCTGAGCCAACAACACTTGCAAATCAATTAAATACACAAGGATTATAGGGAGGATGTAACTTGCTTTTCTAAAAAACATATTGACAATAAGTATGTTAAAACTACGTTAAGTATCCAAATTCCGAACTATTGAAATAAATTGTACCTAATTAAACCCTCTTATGAAATCAATTGTAAAGGTACTCCTCGGATTATTTCCATATTTTTTATTTGCTCAACAAAGTTATACCAATACCTTCAACTTTGAATGGATAAACTTTGATAAATCTAACAATCGGCAAATTCTTAAAGGACCAATCGATCTTTTTAAGGGATCTCTTAGAGATAAATTAAATCCCGATATTCCTGTATTGCTTTATGATATCCCTCTTACATCTGACGGCAAACTGGAAATTAAATTATCTGTTCTCCAAAGTGAAATTGTAAGCTTTAACTCTTCTACCCTTGTTAGCCAAATTCCAAATTTAGAATCCGACTATATAACTCGGTATTCTATCTTTAAAGCAAGAGGCGAATTAAAGGCCATTATAGAACTGATTCCAGTAAAAAAATCAGGCAATGAAGGTTATGAGCGAATACTATCTTGCGATATAAAAGTAAATTTTATTCCCAACATTTTATCCAGGAGTCCAAACAGTCCACCTTACACATATAATTCAATATTGAAAAGTGGAAATATTTATAAAATTGCTTTATCCGGTAAAGGAATCTATAAACTGGACAAGAATTATCTTGAGAAAAATTTAAAAATAAGTCTTGCGGGTGTCAATCCAAAAAACATCCATATTTATGGAAATGGTGGAAATCCACTACCAGAATCTAATGCTGTATCAAGAATAGATGATCTTAAAGAAAACAGCCTATTTATAAATGGGGAGGAAGATGGTGTGTTTAATGAGAATGATTACATCCTCTTTTATGCCAATGGACCTGATTCCCAAACTTATAGTGAAGGGAATGAAGATTTTTCTTACACTAAGAATCCTTACAGTCAAAAGTCATATTATTTTATTAAAATTGATAATACCCCAGGCTTAAGAGTGTTGAAAAAGAATTTTATTGAAAGTGGTAATTATGTTTCAACATTCGGTCTTTCAAGCATTCACCATGAAAAAGAGTTATACAATTTACTTGACTTAGATGAGTGTAATCATGGTTCAGGTCAAAAATGGTATGGGGAAGATTTAGGAAATTCCAGGAGCCTTGATCTAAACTCCATCTTTTATTTTCCGGGTCTGGATCAAAGCAGAAAAACAAAATTAAAAGCTTTGTTTGCGTCCAGATCAAACAGAACTTCTACCCTGAATATTAATGTTGATGGGGAAACCGTTTCCAAATCACTTTCTACAATAGGATATAGTTGCACTTCAAACTTTGCAGCAAATAACTACATCTTCTCTGATTTAAGTCTAAAAAATGAATGGCCTAAAATAAAAATATCATTTCCGGATAATGGAAGTAGTTCAGATGGGTGGTTGGATTGGATACAACTTACTGCATGGAGAAAGTACGATTATTTGGGTAAACCAATTTATGTCTTTGACCCTGCATCAAAGCAACAAAGTTTAAGTACCTATAAAATTGCAAATCCGGTATCAAATTTATTTTGCTGGGATATATCATCTGATTTGAATCCAATCGAAATACCTTATAAAGTAAATAACGGAAACTTGGAATTCACAGATGAAAGTTTTGGCAAGTTGTCAGAATATTTGGTATTTGATCCTACTGCTGTTTATCCGGCACCTGAATTCATTGGCAGTGTAGAAAATCAAAACCTACACGGTTTGGAAATCTATGATTTTTCAATCATTTATTACAAAGATTTTAAAAATGAAGCAGAGAGATTATTGCAACACAGACAAAGACACAGTAACATAAAAGGAGTAATTGTAGATGTAGATCACATTTATAACGAATTTGGTTCCGGATCCAAGGATCCTACTGCCATAAGAGATTTTCTAAGAATGCTTTATATCAGGAATCCTCAATTCAGATATGTAACATTACTTGGTGCTGCCAGCTATGATTTCAGATATTTGAATACAAAAGTTAAAGACCAAAATTTGGTAAGCACATATGAAACTTCAGAATCGCTTGACCCAATTAATTCCTTTCCTACAGATGATTACTTTGGTTTGTTAGATGAAAATGAAGGCGAAAATCTTGCTGGGTTATTAGATCTTTCCATAGGTAGAATTTTGGCCCGATCCCAGGAAGAGGCAAGAGATTTTGTGGATAAAATTATTCGTTACGATACTGATCCTAGCACCTATGCAGATTGGAGGTTAAACCTGATTTTTTCGGGGGATGATGAAGACGGAAACATCCACATGTCAGACATGGACCGAATTGCTCAGTCTGTCAAAAGTCAAAATCCGCTTTTCAATCAACAAAAAATTTATCTAGATGCGTATGAACAAATCACCACTCCTGGTGGTGAAAGATATCCGGATGTAAATAAAGCGATTAATACATCTGTATTTGCAGGAGCATTGGTTTTTTCTTATATGGGTCATGGAGGTCCAACAGGTCTTGGCCAGGAAAGAATCCTGCAGGATTTTGACATCAGGCAATGGGACAATTTAAACAAGATGTTTCTCATGGTCACTGCTACTTGTACTTTTACAGGATTTGATGACCCAGAAATTACAAGTGCAGGACAATTAACAATGTTACAAAAAGGTGGAACCATAGCTATGTTTTCAACGGTTAGAGCAGTTTATGCAAGTGAAAATTATCAATTGACTAATTCTGTTTTTAATAATTTCTATGGAAAAGAAAATGGAAAATTCTTAACCATGGGAGAGATTCTCACGCGTTCAAAAAACTCAAACTCATCACCCGGAATTCTACAAAATTCAAGAAAGTTTTTATTATTTGGTGACCCTGCCCAGACTTTAGCATACCCGATTTTGGAAAACGAAGTTTTATCGATAAATGACCGTCCCCTAGGCCTGGATACTATCCGTGCATTACAAACTGTCCGAGTTAAAGGCCGGGTTAAATTACCGGATGGACAAACTGCAGCCGATTTCAACGGGCTTTTATACACTACAGTATTTGACAAGCCTATTGATTTAAAAACTAGGGCAAATGATCCATCGAGTCGTGAGCAAACCTTCAGTATTCAAAAGAACATTATTTTCAAAGGAAATTCAGAAGTAAAGAACGGGGAATGGGAATTTACTTTTATCGTTCCAAAAGACATAAACTTTTCGATCGGTCAAGGAAAAATTAGCTTATATGCCACCAATGAAAAAAATCTGGATGCCGCAGGGTATTCTGACAAATTTTTAATTGGTGGGTTCACCTCAGATACCACAACCAAGGACCTTCCTCCAATTGTCAAATTATACATGAATAACGATCAGTTTGTTAATGGAGGTATCACAGATGAGAATCCTAAAATTTTTGCTCGAATTTCTGATGACATGGGTATAAATATTTCAGGAAACAGTATAGGTCATGATCTCAGCGCAGTTATTGATCTAAACACTGAGTCTCCTATCATCCTGAATAATTTCTTTAAATCACAATTAAATGATTACCGGTCAGGAGAGATAACATATCCTCTGAAAAATTTAAAACCAGGAAAGCATACCTTAAGTCTGATTGCTTGGGACATCACCAATAACCAGGGAAGTGCGAATCTTGAATTTAACGTCATAGATAATGATAACATTAGCCTGGAAAGAGTGCTGAATTATCCAAACCCATTTAATAGAAAAACAAATTTTCAGTTTGAAACCAATTTAACTGGATTGCCTTTGGAGGTGACCATTTATATTCAATCCATAAGTGGAAAAATGGTGAAAACCATTCAAAAGAACATCAATATGGATGGATACCGATCATCTGAAATAGAATGGGATGGGACCGATGATTTTGGATCAAAGTTGGCTAATGGCGTTTATTTATACCAAATTCGTGTCTCCGGTGATACTGGTACATCGATCATTAACAAGCGTAGTAAGCATGAAAAATTGTTAATTCTCCATTAACTGATTTCTATACAATTATAACAATTTAGTACTTATCTATATTTATAATTAACTGAAAAAACATAACTTTGCAAAATATTCATCATTTTTATATGACCAAAATACTTTTTACCTGCATTTTCTTGAACATAGCCTTCGTCTTAAATGCACAGATTTGGGACCCAAGAAAAAACTGTGTTGTGGATGTCAATACAGATCAGTGCATCTCGAATACTCTTCTAACAGCACTTCCATTTCTCAGGATAACACCTGATGCTCGTTCAGGCGCACTAGGAGATGCTGGCTTGGCATTAAGTGCAGATCCCAATGCAATGCATCATAATGCCGCAAGGTTGGCCTTTGCTGAAAATGACCTGGCAATTTCTGCAACATATTCACCATGGCTTCGAAACTTGGGAATCGATGACATCTACCTGTTATATTTATCCGGATACAAGAAAATTGACGATAATCAAACAGCTGGAGCTTCCATTAGATTTTTCTCATTAGGCACCATTGAATTTAGAAATGAGGCAGGTGTAGATGAAGGAACAGGACAACCAAACGAATTAGAAATTACAGGAGCCTACAGTCGAAAACTGTCTGATAAACTATCCGCAAGTTTGAGTGCTAAGTTTGTTTATTCTAATTTGGCCACAGGACGCTCTGTGGGTGGAGTTCAAATTTTTCCTGCAAAAACTTTTGGGGCAGATATTGGCGTCTTTTATAAAACACCAATGGGTGCCAGCGGAAGAAGAAATTATTTAAGTATTGGTTCCGCAATTACTAACATTGGTGCAAAAGTAACCTACACGAAATCCGTGGTAAAAGATTTTATCCCAACAAATTTTGGTATCGGAGGAAATTATGAAATGAATTTCGATGATTTTAATACCTTAAACATTATTCTTGATTGTAATAAGTTGCTTGTGCCCAGTACTATTCCATTCGGTCATCCAGATTTTGATAAAAACCAAAATACTATTGCAGATACCCGTGAAAAATCCTTGTTTGAAGGAATTCTTGGCTCATTCGGGGATGCTGTCGGCGGTTTGACTGAAGAAGTACAAGAAATAACTTTTTCTGGGGCATTGGAATATTGGTATGACAAACAATTTGCGGTAAGAATGGGATATTTTCATGAGCATGCACTCAAAGGCAACAGACGATTTTTCACATTGGGTTGTGGTTTAAAATACAATGTTTTTGGAATAAATCTCTCCTACCTGGTACCGGTAAATATCAACAGAAGCCCATTAGCCAATACGCTGAGATTCTCCTTTGTATTTGATATGGCAGCATTTAAGGACGACAATAATTAAAAAAAAATAAGCCAGTATAAGCCGGATTCTGTCATCTATAAGATGCGCTGTCATTTATCTGGATTCGATATCACTATCGAATTCTAGCTGCCTACCCTTCCATCTGCAAAATTGCACAATTGAGGCTTTGAATCCTTTCGGATTAATGGATTTATTTGGCATTTCAACACACAAGGTTTATCCGAAACCCACATTACTGTAAGCTTCTGTGTGCTCTTACCACACATTTTCACCCTTACCTTTACCAAAGTAAAGGCGGTAATTTTCTGTGACACTATCTGTTTCCACTCTTTAGTGGAACCCACCAGTTAGGTGGTGTGTTTCCTCACGTTGTCCGGACTTTCCTCTTGCCTTTAAAGGACAAGCGACAGACACTGGCTCGTACAAATTTACGGAAAGCAAAACTAAAGTTGGGATTTTTTCGCATTATAATTAAATACAATGTATAATACATTAACTTTATGCTGTGAATTTGGAGGATTTAAATCTGAAGAAGCATAAGCATTGGTTTTACCTATGGCTTATAGCCCTTTTGATGGTGGCGCTGGGTAAAATTTATGAGATTTACTATCCTGAATTTAAGCACGACAAAGGACACCAGTTTCTTAAAAACTGCCAACAGAAAATAAATCAGGTCGAAGCCGGGAGTAAAGAGTTAGAGGCCCAAATAAAAGGCATATACTACTCCAATCAAAATAAGGATGAATTTATTGCGGAAATAAGTAAAAGACTTAGCAATCATAGTCTTTTTTCAAAATTTTCCATCCTGTTTTGTGAAAACGAAAAACTCATCTATTGGAATCGAGATAATGTCAGATTCGACCCTAAGTGGTGTCCTTGTCTTGAAAATGAGGGTAGCGGGATTTTTGATTTTGAAAATAGTTATTATTTTGGAATTAACAAGACACTGAATTCAGAAAAATTCGGTTTATGCTACATAATTTATTCAGAACTTTCTCCAAACGATATTAATGGTAGGGAGTTTCATATTTCAGAGGAGAGAAATTCCAAAGAATCCCTTTCACTAAAAAATGAGAAAGGACAAAACATAGCTTTCATCAGTAATATCGGATCGAATCTGTCTTCTGAATTTTCAAACTTCATACTTATATTTTATTTACTTCTTCTAATAATATTTTACTACCCTACTCATTACTTCGGTAAAATATTTTTTAATATGGGTATGAATTCATGGGGATTCCTAACTCTTCTTATTGGAATTATAGCAACAAGCAGTTTGGCGAATTGGCTCGTCTCGAATCCGGATTATTTTGACAGCATTTTTACCTCATCTAAATTCAAAACGAACTATTTTCAGTACACATTATTTGAATTAATCGTATTGTCAATACTGGTATTCCATATAGCTTACTTTTTTCACAAATACTATATACTCAAAGTCAATCAACCTGCAGGAAAAAATTATGTTGACCTTATAATTCCTCTTTTTAATTATGCAATAACTTTTCTAGCCTTATTGGTTTATTGTAACTTGTTTAAAACAGTATTCGTAAAATCTGAATTCAGTTTTAATTTGGATAAATCAATCTTCCTGCCCCTTGAAAATTATCTACTTCTAATTTCGTTATTGTTGATTTTGATTTCTGTTTTTCTCATTGCACATAAACTCTGTTTAAGTACGATTAGCTATCAATTACCGATTAAAAGAAGAATTCAGCTTTTTACAATTGCGTTTGCCATTACAATACCTTTGCTTTATAAACTAAATCTAGAAATAACACTTATTTCATTCTTCCTTAGTTCATCAATCATAATTTGGCTGCTGGACTATTTTGTGGATTACAAACAAACCAGTGCATTATGGCTGATTAGTTGGATTTTAATTATCAGCTTCCTTACTTCAGGTTTGATTTTTCATTACCAAAATATCCGAAAAAGATATGAAAAAATAGCACTGCTCAACTCAATTACCACAATCGGTTATTCAAAATTAGACTCTAATACAACTTCCATTTCATCTGATGTAGGTATACTGATTGAAAAAAGCAATCAACTTGGTTATGACCTATTTATTTATGAAAATGAAACACCAAGGTATAGTTCCAATTTTAAAAAGCCTGAACTTATTCAATTAAAAAATGATCTAGGCACAAAGAGCAAGACCATAGTGGTAAGAAATTCAGAAGAATGGTTGGTTCAAAAAATAAAACCAAATTATTTGATTTTAATTTCACATCCAATCCCTTCAATTGTTAAGGCAATTTCTCTCTTCAGCTATTTATTTACGATACTGATAATACTTTCATACTTGGTTAGTTTGGTCCACCAAAAGTACCCTATACTTCCCGATGGATTGAATATTCAAGTAGATGACAAACCATCTCTAAGGACCAAAATCCAATTTTATATCATCCTTGGAATTGTATTTAGTTTTTTAATCATAGCATTGGTTACTGTTTTTTTTACAAAAAGGTCTGAACAACAAATTACAGAAGAGACACTATACAATAAAATCAAATATTTAAGCACTTTCCTTGAACAGTCTATTTCTTCTACTAATAATCTACAGGACGCCCAATTTGTTTTAACAGAACAAATAAAATCTACCTCATCCCTGTTTGACTATGGTGTTGAATTTTATGACAATAGAGGTTTTGAAGTTAACTTATACAAAAACCAATCAAGCACAAACACAAAAATAAAACTTTGCAATCCTTCATTTTATTTTTATTACCCTTTTGGAATTTCTGATATTGTCATTAAAGTGAATGATGACTTTAATAACCAAATTAAAATTTCTGGGTTTAAAAATATTTTTTTAAATAATCTCAGATTGGGAACCCTTGAAATGGTTAGCTACATTAATAATGAAAAAGCAAGAGATAATAGGTTGAATAACCTAATTAATACCTTGCTTAATATTTATGTATTCCTGTTTTTGATTGCAGCAAGTCTTGCTACCATCTTGGCCAATTCTATAACTTCACCTTTGGAGGTATTGAGTGATAAATTAAAATCTATGCGGCTTGGTAAAAGAAATGAAACACTTGATTGGTCAGGGCAGGATGAAATAGGTGAACTTATTCAGGATTACAACAGAATGGTCACTCAGTTGGATGAAAGCGCGGGTTTATTGGCTAAATCAGAAAGGGATTCAGCTTGGAGAGAAATGGCTAAGCAAGTAGCCCATGAGATTAAAAACCCATTAACTCCAATGAAGCTCAACATTCAGTATTTACAACAGAAAATAAAAAGTGGAGAAAAGGATCTTACCGAATTGATTCAAAGAATATCCGTTACCCTATTAGAGCAAATTGATGGATTGACTCAAATTGCAACGGAATTTTCAAATTTTGCAAAAATGCCAAAAGCTGAAAATGAAAAAATTCTAATAAATGATCTTGTCTCCTCTGTTCATGATCTATTTCGAAAAAGAGAGGATGTGGATATATATCTGATTGTTCCAATCGATGAACTATTTGTATTTTGTGACAAGAACCAGATGATTAGAGTATTGAATAATTTAATCAATAATTCTATACAAGCAATCCCTGAACACAGAAAAGGAAAAATTGATATCCAATTGGGTCAAAAAAATAACTTTGCATTTATCTCTATAAAGGATAATGGGGTTGGAATTGATGCAGAAATGAAAGAAAAGGTATTCTTACCCAATTTTACCACAAAAAATTCAGGTACCGGTCTAGGATTAGCCATGTGTCGACAAATTATTGAATCTGTAAATGGAAAAATTTATTTTATTTCCGAAATAAATGTTGGCACAGAGTTTATTGTAGAATTACCACTTATGCGTTTAGAAAAAAATACGAATTAACTTAAGATTAGATGTATTAAAGTATGCTTTCTTTCATTTGTAACATGATTATCTAGAATACGTTTAAACCGAACTCATCCTAACTTGTTTCACTATAAATAATCAGAATATATGGCAACTTGGGTAATCAATACAGGGCTGGTTTTCCTGGCATTCATAGGAATGGAATTTATGGCTTGGTTTACACATAAATATGTAATGCACGGCTTTCTTTGGACCTGGCATGAAGATCATCATAAGCCTCACCAACTAAAAGAAGGGTTCTGGGAAAAAAATGATCGCTTCTTTCTTGTTTTTGCAGTTCCGAGTTTCCTGTGCTATTTGTTTGGAAGTTTGTACCCTGATTTAAGATGGCTATTGTTTATCGGAATTGGCATTTCTATATATGGCATATGTTACTTTCTAGTACATGATGTATATATTCATAGAAGGTTTGAATGGTTTAAACCACTTGACAATACATATTCCAAGGCAGTGCTTAAAGCGCACGGTGCACACCACGCCAAGCAAACTAAAGAAGACGGGGAATCCTTCGGAATGCTTTTTGTAAACCCTAAATACTTTAGAAAGAAAAAAGCAATTTAATGATTAGGTAAGGATTACCAATCCAAAGATTCAAAAAGATTATTTGTATTACTTTTTTAAAACCTCTTTCATTTTTAAGCCAATTTGAGATGGGGATTCTACAACATGAATTCCACATTCCTGCATAATCTTAATTTTAGCTTCTGCAGTATCTTCTGCGCCCCCAATGATGGCTCCAGCATGTCCCATTTTTCTGCCCTTAGGTGCAGTCTTTCCGGCAATAAATCCAACTACTGGTTTGGTACCATAATCTCTGATCCACAATGCTGCATCAGTTTCCATACTTCCTCCAATTTCACCAATCATCACAATACCATCTGTCTCATAATCAGCCATAAGCATTTGAACTGCTTGAAGAGTTGTTGTGCCAGGTATTGGATCTCCACCTATTCCAATACACGTAGATTGTCCAAGACCAACCTGTGTAATTTGGTCTACAGCTTCATAAGTCAAAGTTCCTGAACGAGATACAATCCCTACCCGGCCTTTTCTATGAATAAAACCAGGCATGATTCCAACTTTAGCTTCCCCCGGTGTAATTACACCCGGACAATTAGGACCTATTAATGTACAAGGATAATTTTTAAGATATTCCATGACTTTTACCATGTCTTGTACAGGAACACCTTCTGTTATGCATATGATCACACTAATCCCTGCATCAGCGGCCTCCATAATTGCATCTGCAGCGAAAGCTGGAGGTACAAAAATGATACTGGTGTCTGCTTGAGTTGAATCAACTGCTTCATGAACCGTATTGAAAACAGGTAAATTCAAATGTGTTTGCCCACCTTTACCTGGCGTGACACCGCCTACAACGGGAGTTCCATAACTTACCATTTGCTCCGCATGAAAGCTTCCTTCTTTTCCTGTAAATCCCTGAACAATAATTCTGGAATTTTTATTTACCAATACACTCATGGATTATTTATCTGTTTTCTTTTTGGTTTCGATAATATAAATGTCTTCATCTTGTCTTGCCATAAAGTACTTCTCCCTGGCAAACTTTTCATAATTCTGTTCGAGGTCCTTTTTATCTTGTTTCGCTTCAGCGATCAATTGGACGTAATTCTCTCTTTGAGCTTTTAAATCAGCTAGTGAACCATAAATTCTAAACTGAGTAGCTAAATTAAACTTATCAAAAAAACACAAATAAACAATAAAAATCAGAATTGTTAACGGTGCTTTTTTCTTCCATGCATACCTTGTAATCCTGGAAGGTATGTGTAAAATATGCCTTTTATTCTCCATAAGAATAACATTTAAAGGCAAATATACATATCATTTATCTTTTAAGTATACTTTTACCGTAAAATTGAGCCTGATCACCCAACTCTTCTTCTATTCTAATTAGTTGATTGTATTTGGCAGTCCTGTCTGATCTGGATAGGGAACCGGTTTTTATTTGACCACAATTTAAAGCAACAGATAGATCTGCTATAAATGTATCTTCAGTTTCTCCTGACCGATGACTCATCACAGTGGTGAAGGAATTTCTTTGCGCCAATTGAACAGCATTGATAGTCTCCGTAAGTGATCCTATCTGATTAACTTTTATCAGAATTGAATTTGCTGCCTTTAGATTAATCCCTTCCTGCAACCTCTTTTGATTTGTAACAAACAAATCATCACCTACCAGTTGGATTTTACTACCAAGCATTTTATTCAAATTCACCCAGCCAGCCCAATCATCCTCTGCTAAACCATCTTCAATCGATATTAGAGGATATTTGGAAGTCCACCTATCCCAAAAGTCTACCATTTCATCCGAAGTTAAAGATTTAGAACCTGATTTATGAAAATGATAAAGCTTATCCGTCTCGTTATACATTTCCGACACAGCTGCATCCATGGCTAGCCAAACATCTTCTGCTGGCTTATATCCAGCACTCTCTATTGCTTTCAAGATAAGCTCTATAGCTTCCTCATTCGATCCCAATGATGGGGCAAATCCACCTTCATCTCCAACATTGGTTGAATAGGATTTTGATTGTAGAACTTTTCTTAAACTATGAAAAATCTCTGAACCAATTCTAATGGCATGACTTATGGATTCCGCTCCAACAGGCAAGATCATAAATTCTTGAAAATCAAGTTTATTGTCTGCATGCAAACCCCCATTTATAATATTCATCATCGGAAGGGGCATCAGATGCGCATTGGTTCCTCCTATATATCGGAACAAGGAAAGGTCTGTTTCCTCAGCAGCAGCCCTTGCGCAAGCCATTGATACGGATAAAATTGAATTCGCACCCATTCTTGACTTATTCTCGGTGCCATCTAACTCAATCATTAATTGGTCAATATACCTTTGATCTGTAATTTCAACACCAATTATCCTGTCTGCTATTTCTTCTTCAATAAATGAGCAGGCATTTAAAACACCTTTACCCATGTATATGCTGTCATCCTTATCTCTTAGCTCGACGGCTTCATGTTTACCAGTAGAAGCCCCTGATGGAACTGCAGCACGACCAATAAATCCATCATAAGTCACCACTTCAGCCTCAACCGTTGGGAATCCTCTGCTATCCAAAATTTGTCTGGCGATTACATCAACTATTTCACTCATACAATTAATTTACAGTTTGACTAATGCCCAATTCTTTATTGATCATATTAGAAAATTGTTGAAATAAATATCTGGAATCATGTGGCCCTGGACCTGCTTCAGGATGATACTGAACACTGAAGACAGGACGGTCTATTATTCTTATACCTTCCACACTTTTATCATTCAAGTTAATATGGCTAAGTGAAATTCGGCTCTTATTTGCAAGCACCTCATTTGTATCCAAGGCAAACCCATGATTTTGGCAGGTAATTTCGCCTAATCCAGTTTCCAGATTCAGTACCGCATGATTTGAACCTCTATGACCATTTAGCATTTTTATAGTTTTTACACCCATTGCTAGGCCAAAAATTTGATGACCCAAACATATTCCAAAAGCAGGTTTCTGTGATTCTAATATCTTACTGGCTGTGTTTATGGCATAATCCATTGCAGATGGATCTCCGGGGCCGTTAGATAGGAAAAATGCATCCGGTTTCCAATCGACCATAGTCGCAATATCAGTTTGTGCAGGAAATACCCTTACATTAAAATGATGTTTGTTTAGTTGTTTTAAGATGCTTGACTTAATACCAAAATCCAATACAGCTAGCCTAACAGAATCCTCAGTATTAGGGAGATCATAAATTTGATTTGTAGTAACTTTTGAAGACAATTCCAATCCATTCATGTCGGGAACTGCATCTAACAAATCTTTAAGTTTATTAAGGTCAAATTCTTCATTTGAAATGATGGCATTCATCGCACCATGTGTCCTGATATGTCTTACCAATGCTCTGGTATCCACATCATGAATACATAATAAGCCATTGAGTTCTAAATATTCCTGTAATGAGGAGTCTGCATTCAACCTGCTGAAGTGATCAGAAAAGTTACGACACACAAGACCTGCTATTTGTATATTCCCAGATTCTACTTCCTTTTGATGCGTACCATAATTTCCAATATGAACATTGGTCATCACCAAAATCTGTCGAAAATAACTTGGATCGGTAAATATTTCCTGATAACCAGTCATCCCGGTATTGAAACATATTTCTCCGACAGTGGTACCTGTGATTCCTGCAGATTTGCCGTGAAAAACTGTGCCATCTTTCAACATAAGCACAGCAGGATCACGATAATTTTTAGACATTAAATTAAGTTATATAAAATAATTGCAAATATATACTCTCTCATCCACAGAACATAAATAAAATATCAAACAGGTTGACAAAACACTTAAACAATATGCCCCTTTTGCAAACGTTCTTTACAAATTTTATTGCAAAAAAAAAGCGGCAAAAAGCCGCTTTATAATTATTCTTTAGTT
>Ga0268298_10001093_pt1 | contig 32991 bp, 21 predicted proteins | sample WWTPWeurt_MetaG_FD_194462 | JGI IMG/M metagenome (GOLD analysis project Ga0268298, IMG submission 194462) | Activated sludge microbial communities from WWTP in Nijmegen, Gelderland, Netherland - WWTP Weurt | ecosystem: Engineered > WWTP > Aerobic digester > Activated sludge | place...
CTTTGACATCGGAACAGTATCACGCGCTGGCCAACATACAAACCGACGCGAAATTTGTTGAAAGTCATATCTCCGAGTTGGTAAACCCGGAAACGTCGGGAGCCTTGAGGAAAAAACAAACAAAAATAAACGATTTGCTGAAGACGGTGGGGGAGCGCTACACCTATTTCGCGGGCTTGTCCGGCATTGATTTCCGTTTGATCGCGCCCGCGGAAGATGTTTGGGTGCAATGCGACCCCGACTTAATCCAGTATCGAGTGTTTAACAATCTGCTCGACAACGCCATGCGCCACACACCCGCGGGGGGTGCTGTTGAATTGGGTGTGCGCTCCGCGGGGAAGGGGGCCCTCGCCCATTGTTATGTCCGCAACACGGGGGGGACGCCCATAACAAAAGAGGCCCTCCCACATCTGTTCGAGCGGGGAAGTCCTTCCAAAAGGCCCACCTCGGGGCAATCGGGACTGGCCGGCCTGGGGTTATTTAACGTCGAAAAAGTTGTCTCGGCCCATGGGGGAAAAATTGAAGTGAAAAGCACGCAGGAAGAAGGGACGATTTTCGAATTTACTTTGCCGTTGGCGGGAGTTGGAGTACAACCCAAATAAGAGGGGGCTTCGATGAAACGACTGATTGCGAGTGTTTTGGTGTTTGCCATGGGCCACAGCGCTTGGGCGGTGGGGGGCGGTGGGTTCGCCAACCAAATCGTCGGTACGCGCGCGATGGGAATGGGCAACGCTTTTGTGGCGGTGGCGGACGATCCGTCAGCGGTCTTCTTTAACCCGGCGGGTTTAACCAATGTGGACGGGACCAATTTTTCGATCGGGTTCGCCCCTCATATCCCTTCATTGGAGTATGAAAACGGGCCTGTGAAATCAAAAGTCGCCAATTACACGCCGGTGGTGCCGAATTTGTACGTGACAACCCGCTTGGCCGATTCTCCATGGGCCTTTGGTTTCGGTGTTTACACCCATTTCGGTTTAAAGGTGGTCTGGCCTTTTGACGGTCCCTTCAATTACGTGACCACCGAAAGTGATTTGATTTTGCCGCACTTCAATCCCACGGTTTCTTACAAGGTCAATGACAAATTGTCGGTGGGCGGCGGTCTCGTTTACGCCATGGCCAGCGCCGAACTCAAATCAGCCCTTCCGATCGATGGAATCAATATCGCCTTAGGGGGCGCGGCGACCGGGGCCGCCGATGGAGAACAAATCATGGATGGCGACGGCGACGGTTTTGGGGCAACGGCCGGCGTTCTGTACCGTCCCACGGAAAACCACTCCGTTGGGGTGACATGGCGGTCCGATCTGAAAGTGGATATTAAAGGTGATGTGTTAGCGAAAGGGTTTGTCAACGAGTCCCAGGCATTTTTCGGCGGCACATCCTATTCGACGGGGATCGAAACTTCCGTCACACTGCCCCCTTCTGTTATTCTGGGGTACGCTTACCGTAAAGGGAAGTTAACCTTTGCGCTTGATGGGGAGTGGATGGGTTTTTCCTCTTATCGCTCCACCGAAGTCGACTTGGAAAGCGGCTCCCTTTTGGCGGGTTTCGTTTCTCCCGAAACCCGTCATGAGTTCAAAGATGCCTGGTCCGTTGGAACTGGGGTCAATTATGTGTGGAATGACACCTGGCAAACGCGCATGGGGTACACCTACTACCCGAACATGTCTCCCGAAGCCAACTGGGACCCCAGCGTTCCGGACAGCTCTTCCAACGGGCTTCACATCGGGGGGACCTGGGCCAGGAAATCCCTCTCCTTGGATTTGTCCTACAGCCTGCTAAATTTCAATAAAGCCAGAATAAACAACACCGTGGGCAACAGCGTGGGAGTGACGGTCAACGGGACTTACGATGTTGCGGTGCAAATCATCTCAATGAACTTGAATTATCGAATCTAAGAAAATGCCGAACGAAAGTGGTGTGGTTCGCAGCGGGCGCCGGGAGGCGCTACGCAAGAACGTCAAAGGGCTTATTGTCGAATGCTTGTCCAAAGAAGACAAGGCCCCTTCCATTGGAACGGCCGTCGACCTCTCCGTGGAGGGGCTCTCATTTAAACTCATTGAAGACTCCCTGGATGAGGGTGACAAGTGCCGTTTAACGCTTCATCTCTTGTTTCCAAAGTCCCCCATCCCTATTGAGGGCACCATCGTTTGGAAAAGGCCTTTGATGGCAGGAGGAGTCAGTTACGGTCTAAAAATTACCTCCATCCACCCCGATCAGTTGGAGTTGGAGGAAATGTTGACGGCCGGAGATTCGGATATATCGGTGGGACTTGATCGTCGAGGCGGGGATGAACGGCGAACCTCAAAGGGGAACAAAACCCTTCTTTTATCCGAAAAACGTGATCGGGTGGATCGGAGGCAGCAACCGCAACAAATAACTCGGTTAATCGGCATGGAGGGACCGCGGCATTTTTTTCGCGATCTTTTTGATGAATCCAGCGAAGAGCCTTTGCAAGGGTATTCCCCTGTCCCGCTGAAGATAAAATCATTTCCCCTCTATATCGGTGGAAAAGCTTTTTGGACCGGGAAGGATGAATATTTCCCTTACGTCGAACAGGCTATATTGGATTTTGAGAAAACACGGTCCGTTCTTGGGCAAGTCAAACTTAAGCAGATCCCCCCTGACGTGAATAAATATATTTTTGCGCGCTACGCTGTGGGGGATGACAACGCCAACAAAGAAGCCATGCGCGCGGCGGCGGACGCGGCCCATGGAATGCGGGCCCTCTCCCTTCAGCGCCGGACGCGCATATTGAAAGATATTCATGATCTCCTCATTGAAAAGAAGAAAGAACTCATTGAATTGATGGTGGCGGAAGGTCACCCCGTTCGATTGGCCGAATGGGAATATTTGGGAATGGAATCTTCGTACCGAAAAGAGACTTTGGACTTTTTTAGCAAAGAAATGTCCAAAGAGATGAAATCGATGAACGGCGAGTCAATCTACTTGGTAAGGAAACCCGATGGGGTTGTTTGTGTGAGCCCGCCCAAAAACGCCCCCGCAAGCATTTCTCTTTTCGCTGGTTTTTGTTTGCTCCCAGGAAATTCTTTGGTCATTAAGCCGCCTCTTCGGGTACCCATTGCGTGCACCTATCTTTGGAGCAATATTGTTCAGCGGGCGGCCAAAGCCAATGGAGCTCCCGATGGTTGCATTAACATCGTGAATGGGAATTCCCAATCCATCACCAAAGATTGGATGGAGAGCCCCTTGGTTAACGATATTTTTTATTTCGGGGATAGCGAGAAGGGAATGGAAATCGGAGCCCAAGCCTTTGGCCATGGTAAAAAACCTATTCTAGAACTTTCCGGGAATGATTTTATGGTTGTGTGGGCAGACGCTCCTTTGCGCGAAGCCGCCGAGTCCCTCGTGGAAGGTTTCTTGGGTTCGATGCAGATTTGCATGGCCCCTAAAAAAGCCATTGTTCATCCTGCGGTATATATTCGTTTCCTCGATATTTTTGTTCCAATGGTGGAAGAGAAGGTTCGAGTGGGATTGCCCTCCGACCCGAAGGTGTATTTAACGCCTGTGGCGCGGTTGCGTGAATTTCATATGGTTCTTCAAGAAACGATGGCGAAGGGGGCAAAGGTGTTATCGGGCGGGCGTCGTTTGAACCACCTGGGCGAACCCGACGCCCGGGGGCAATTTGCCGAGGCCACCTTAGTGTCCATTCGTGACATTGAACCCATGCGCTTTGAGTGTGTGTCCGAGGAAAATTTCTTTCCATTAATGCCGTTGGTGACTCTGCCTTCCCAATCCGATTTGTCGGATCGACTGATATTTGAATGGATGGTGAGTGTTTTGGCGAAAAATAAATATGGCCTTCGTACGTCCGTGTGGACTCGATCCAAAATATGGGCTTCCCGATTTGCCAACGAAATATCGAACAGCGGCATGCTTCGGATCAATTCGCCCCATCTTGGTTTTACTCCTTATTTTGCGCCCAACGGCGGGCCGGGGAAAAGCGGCGGACCTTATGGCGAGATGAATTTCCCCTGGCTAAAGAGCAGTCATCTTCAGGGGGTGAGCGTCCGGTGGGGGCACTAACTCTTTGCTGATAGCTGAAATCCCGCTGCACGCTGTTGCTTCAATCGTTGCATCTCTTTTTACCTTCCTCATAGCCCTCATTGTCCAAGGACGCGCACGATTGAGAGGGGAAAGTGGCCCCTTCGCGCTGATCTGTTTGTTGATCTCCCTTTGGACGCTGTTCCCGTTTGCCTCATGGAAAATTACCGATTCGGCCAGCAAAATATGGGTCCTTAGATCTTTGTATATGGCGGCGGCGGCAGTGCCGGCCGCGTTCGCCTTGTTGATATTTTCTGTTCTTGAAAAGAAAGACAACAGCGCGCGCTTGGCTTTGAGAATATTTTGGATTCTTACCGCGCTTTTCTTTATCTTGGGTTTTTCGAATCGCATGATTCGCGACACGGTTGTGGTAAACGGTTTGCATGGGATTGAGCCGGGGATCGCATTCCATTTTTTCGTCGGGTATTTTATCTTCGCATGTGGTTATACCTTCCTTCATTTGTTTCGGGGACTCGCTAAATCCAGCGGTTATCGAAGAAACCAGCTCCGGTATTATTTGATTGGGTTTTTGCTTGCGTATTTCTCGGGCGCTTTGCATTTCTTAAGCATGTATTTGCATAAAGAACCTGTCCCCCATGATTTGTTTGTGATCGCTTTTATATCCGTTCTGGCTTATGCCATTGTCAAACACCGGGTTATGGATGTTAATTTGGCCGCGCGCTATGCCATGGTTCAAATCGTGTTTGGACTATTGATCGGGGCCCCTCTTGCGGTTATCGCCGCGTGGGCGGGGCATCCCGTCGTGATTGTCGGAACAATTTTGCTCCTTGCCATGGGCGCACCGACGGCTTTCGGGTCCATGCGAGGTGCCCTAACTGAAGCGGTTGATCGATTGCCGCTTTTTCAGGGACGCTACGAAAGATTTAGTAGTTTGCAGGCTCATTTGGATCGGCTTTCCGTTGTGCGGACTTTGCAGGAGTGGGCCAATCAAATCATAAAAATCGCTTTTGATTTATATCGTTCAAAAACAATCAGTTTGTTGTTGCGCGACCCCCACAAGAAGCGATTCATTGTGAAGGCAAGTCAAGGTTTCAATCACGCTTCAGCTGTTTTTATGTCGTTATCAATGGATGGCGCGTTAGCGAAACACTTGGCTCTCACTCAAAATATTCTTATTGCGGAAACCGCTTTAAATGCATTTCAGAAGAACAACATAGATGAGGTTGAAGGCGACCTTAAATTTCTTCAGGCAGCAATCCTTGTCCCAATAATCAATTCTGGCGAAGTGTATGGGATTTTAGTCCTGGGCGAAAAGGCAAAAACCGGGGCTTACAACGAGCTTGAGCTAACCTCTTTGTCGGCTTTGAGTCGGGAGGCGGAACATGCGCTTCAGGTCATTTTAAGCGGGCTGAGCCAAGAGCAAACCACGGCAGTTTGGGCGCACGACCTGGTGAAGCCGTTCACCGTTAAAGGCAGTTTTAGGATATTGGACGACTTGTTGAGTGGAGGTTTTGGGCCTGTTAGTGAGACTTTAAAAACAAACATGAAGCTTGTTCTGGAAGACATGAAATTTGTCAGAGACAATTTGTTGCAGCTGCTTAATCCGGGCAAGGGAATTGAATACAACATAAGACCAATCCCTGTTGCTGAATTCTATTCGCGAACCAGAGACCGTTTCGCTCTTCAAGCGGACAAACAAGGAGTGCGTTGGGCGGTGAATGTTCCCCCGGACAACGTCCGGGTCTTCTGCGACTCTGCCATGATTGAGCACCGTGTTATTTCCAATTTGGTGGAAAACGCTTTTCGCTATACCCCTCATGGGGGCAAGATCTATCTTGAATATTATGTTGAGGATAATCGATTCGTTTGTTCTGTTTCTGACACAGGGCCTGGGATAGAAGAAAATATGCTGAGTAGATTGTTTGAGCCTCGCGCTCAAGGAGAAGGAAATAATCGGGGGCTGGCGGGACTCGGATTATTTAGCGCAAAAACAGTTGTAGAAGCGAACAAAGGAAAGATATGGGTTAAGTCCTCGCCTGGTGCCGGGTCGACATTCTTTTTCGATTTACCTCTCGCAAGTAGATCTCAGGTCTGAGATTACATAAACAACGCCGAGTAGGGGCCGACTGTGTATGGCCAGGCGGCGGTCTGCTCTTCGGTTACTCTTCGGTTTCCACCGTTCGGATGGTCCAAAGGTCGTCTGCCAGGTCCGGGTTGGTGAGGTAGCCGTAGGGCATGTGGCAGTGGCCTTTGTCTCCCCAGCCGGGCCCCCAGGAGTTTCGGACAATGAACGCCTTTTTGGCGTTGTCATACCCCACCGCCAGCACCGCGTGGCCGCCGATCATGGATTCCTCTTTTTGCGGCATCGGGACAACGCCGGTTTTGGCCACTTCCTCAGACTCAAATGATTCATAGACGGAGAAACCAAACACGAAGGGATATCCGCTGGCCAGACAGCCTTGCATTTGTTTTAAGCTGTGGCTGATTCGTCGGTATGAAACCACCTGGTGGTTGAGGGCTTTTGTGTAGCATGGTTTTGGCGGTTTTATCGTGAACTTTTTAATAACGTAGGGCCAGTCCCGTTCTGGGCATACCCCTTGTTTGACCACTGTCTTGATGCCGTCGCGAATCATGGCCCCAGAGTCTTCGTTGACCGTGCCGAGGATCACCCGCTCGTTGTAGTAGATGAACAGGCGGGAGGGGACAAAATCCCGTTTCACTTTTTGCTTGATCTGCCCGAACTGATGGGCCGCGCCGATGGCGTTGGCGGTGCAACTGCCCAGGTCGCCCTGGTCGTAGATGGCGGGACATTTTTTGCGCAGGTCGACTTTTGGGGGCAATTTGACGCGCGGAGACGTGTATCGAAAATCCCGATCGTCCGGCAGATCGGGGATCCAGCCGTAGCGCTGGATCTTGCGGGGAGGGGGCTTGCCCGAAATCGGGGCGAAACGATTGATAATTCGTCCGTGTTCCTGCATGTCGCGCCCCCTTCTCAGCCGACTTAAATCTCAATCGGGGATTTCTCTTCCCAGACTTTTTCGAGGTCTTTTTCGTCGACCCATTTTTCGTAGATTCCGCGGTCGACCTGCTCCAAGCCCAGTTCTTCAACAAACTTCCTTGGCCAGTTTTCATAGCTGGAGGAGATCAGAACCTTACCTCCTTCCGCTTTAAGAACACCGAAGGTAATGCCCTTGAAAGACGCTTGTGTGGAAATGCGGTAATAGCCGGTTAACTCTTTTTTTTTGACACTTAAAGTGTAAACGCCCGGGGCGTAAACAGAGAATCCATTTTCAATTTCAGAGCTGTCATTTGAAATTAAAGTTAGATTGTCATTTTCCTGCACGTCAAAAGGATATTCTTTTCCTCTATAAATTGCGTAAGAGCCTTTTCTGTAGGTCATTGGATTCTAAGAAATCCGCTCATCTTTTTTGAAAATACGCCGACAAGTTTTTCACTCCCCGCCCTATCTAAAATGTAGATTTCAGCCCCATTCATGTATTCAACCCCATCGTTCCTTTGAATAACAAACTCCGGTCTAATTTTCCCATTTCCCGTTGCAATAAATCCATTGCCGGTGAAAGGGTAGCTTCCTTCGTGCTTGCTCCCGAATTCTTTCGAGTAGGGAATTCCAATTCCATCGACGTCACGGGTTTTGAATCGGATAACCCCTAGGAATTGATCGCTGACATCGTTGAATTGAGATCCGTCGTAGTCCAACCGCAATGAATTGTACGCTTTCCTGAAATCCCCAAGGTCAACGGCGTCCTCGGCACGTAGAATGAAACCCCGGATTTCCGTGCGCGTGCCGTTTAAATATTTCTCCACCTGCCCATAGGGTATGACTTTTTGGAGGAGGGTGTCCGGGGTGGGCATGGGGACGGCGTCGCGGATGGCCTTCAGTTTCGGGATGACGGAGCGCGGCACCAGGATTGCCGGTTCGGCGAACCAGCGCTCGAACTCATCCATCGTCAGGCCCTGTTTCTGGACCAGGGCCGGGGCGTCGGCTTCGAAGCCTTTCAGGTGCCCAAGGCGCTCCCGGCTGTAGGAACCCTTGAACTCCAGCGCGCCCGACAGGCGGCTTTTGAACTCCGAGGCCATTTGGCGGGGGACGGACAAGACCAGCTCAGGGCGTTCCGGCCCGTGGACGAGGATGATATTCCCGGAGGGGCTAATGTCGGCGTCGACGCCCATCTCCGGCGAACGCACACGGATGACCGGTTCCCCTTCGAGGGGGACGAGCGCGTCCGTCCGGCCGGGAGAGTCCAAAACGGCGTCGAGGTAGACTTTTTTGTAGGCCTCCGACTGCGCCCGCGTGGGGCCAGCGCCGGAAGGGGGCTGGGCGATGACATGGCGGACGGGAGAGATCGCGGCCTGGGCGGCGCCTGTTCCTGGTTCGCCCAGGGGGGCGAAGGAATGGAACATCCCGGCGTGAAAATGGGCCTCAACACCCAGTTCGGCGCTTTGGATGGTGTACCCCACGCCCGGGTCCGTTTTCCAGGGGGTGGACACGCGGTCGGGGGCGTCCATCAACCGTTTCAAGACCAGTTTGCCGACGGCGTTGGCTTCGCGGAGGGTGAGGGACTCCCCCAGAGCGGTGGTGTTCATCACCCAGTCCCCGGCGGGGGAGAGACGGCCCGGCTTAGCCGCCACGGAGCGGTCGAACAGAAGCTCGTCCACGGGCATGGCCTGGGGTTCGCGGTATTCCGGAAAGCGGGGGTGGTTGGACTTCGACTTGGCGGCGGGTTCGAAAGAGCGGCTGTGGCCGCCCATGGACAGGCAGAGGGAGAGGCCGAGGACGACGAGGGTGCGCGGGATCATCCGCCGTCCCTCGTCCGCCAGCCTTTGGTGTCTTTGAGTCCCACGTGGCCGAGAGCCTCAGCGCGTTGGGCGTGTTGGAGGCTGGTTTTGTAGTCTTTGAGCCCATCCCGGCCCTGCGCCAGAACGGCGCGGTTGGTGTAGGACTCGGCCAAACCGCTGTAGCAGACGGCGCATTCCGGATAGAGGCGGACGGCGGATTCGCCATAGGCAATGGCCTTATCCCAATCGCCCCGTTTCAAATAGGCCTTGGCGTTGTTGTGCAGCAGCAGTCCGGTGAACTCCCGCTGGGTCAGTGTTTTCATGTAGGCGCCGGCGGCCATGCCTTTGGCGCTGACGGAGCAGCTGTCGATGTAGTGGGCGTCGGTTTCCGCGATCCCCTGGCGGGAGGGGTCGATGTTCCAATAACTTTTGTCCGGGAGGGTGTAACGGACAAAGATGTGGCCCGGCGCCGCGACCGCCCGGACGGGGTATCCGAGCCGCTGGGCCACGGCCAAATAGAGCGTCGCCAGATTGACGCAATTGCCGAGCTTTTTATCGAGCAGGACGTTCAAAAAGGCGGGCTTGAGGATTTCGGCGGTGTCGGAAACTCGGTCGAGGGCGTATTGGCCCGGTCGCAAGATCGCGTCGTTCAGGGCACCGAGTCGGGCGTCCGGCGTGTCCAACCCCATGGTCCGGGCTCGGACGTCGGCGGCGAGGGCGTTTATTTTGGAGTCGTCGTCGGCGACATCGGCGGCGGGGGAAAACTCCCTGCCCAATTCCAGCGCCAACAGGCCGATGTCGATTCGGCTTTCGGGCAGGGACTCGATTTGCGAAAGGCGGCTTTCGTCCATGGAAATGCGCGTGCCCCGGCCCAGCGCCGCGAACGCCGCGACGGCGCAGGCCGCCGCTCCCGCGGCGAGGAACTTCTTGGGGTGTCGCTTCATCGGACCGACCTTCCAACGGTGTTGGGGAGCGAAGCGTGTTGGGAAAAGTGAACAATATCTTTTAGTATTACTAATTATTATAAATATACATCAAAAACGATAATTAGTCAATGCCGACGAGGCCCCGGACGATGACAATTTATTTTTTTGTAAGCATTCTTGAGGTATACTTTCCGAAGAAAAAGTTCACGTCTGTCCAGGGGAATGAAGTGTTTGGTTTGTCATTCCCGAACGGCTCGGTCGGGAATCCGTTTTGGTTGGACGATTCCAGGATGACTCGATTATGGATTCCTGCCAGAGACATGCAGGAATGACGAGCTTATAAATCCCGGCCACGTTGCGTCGTTCCTTCGTGCCCTTGGCAGGAACGGAATGCCGTTTCCGTGCATTTCTTCCGTGAATGTTTACTCGAATATCTGTGGTAAAGACTTATCAATAACTTCTGAAAGGTGGTTCTATGGCTACCCCAAAAGTTTGGGTTGTGGAAGACAACGCGGAAATGCAAAAGACCTTGGAGGTTGTGTTTTCGAGGCTGGGGTGCCAGGTGAAGGTGTTTGGCATTGCCGAAGCCGCGTTGGAGAGGCTGCAAAACAATAAAGAGCGGCCGGATGTGATGATCTTGGATTTTCGACTGCCCGGCATGAGCGGCCCCCAGCTTTTCCGAAAATTGGGTATGGATGAAAACACGCGGACCATCCCCGTGGTGCCCTTTACCTCCCATTGGGGCGGGAAAACGGTGACGGATCTGGCCAAAGAATGGGAGAAGGTGTCGAATCCATCCTCCCATCAGCCCTCTGATGAATTGGCGGTGGTGAAAAAACTGCCGGGGGATGAGTTTTCCGTCCCGGAACAGCTCATTATGTCGGTGGCGAATGTTCTAAAAACCACGCCCGTCGGGTTGCCCAAAAAGTTTGAGAGCGCCGTGTTGGATCTGGTCAACCGGGTGATGAAGCATATTGGTTGAAGAATTCGCTTGTGTGGTGGAGTTTGATTGATGGAATGGAATAACGTCCGGTTGGTGATGGCTGGGGTCTCGGCTGGGGCTTCCATTATATTTGCTTTCCTTCTCTTTTATCGGGGTGGGGGGCGTCGCACCTCGATATTTTTTGGATTGTGTAATCTGTTTTTAGGGCTTTGGAATTTATGCGATGTCTTTGCAACTTTTGCCCCAAATCATTCAGTTACATTACTGATTGATCGGGCTTCTTTTTTCTGGGGTTTTCTGTTGATCGGGGTATTTTTTAGGTTCTGTTGGGAATTTGTCGGCCCCTCTTTTGTGAGTTCTTTGGTGCTCCGGTTGCACTCAGTAATAACCATCGCGCTGTTGCCTCTGGTTTTCACACCATTAATTGTTAAGGATATTGTTGTTCGTCCTCTGTTCATGGAAGTGCCAGGGCCTTTTTATTGGGTTTTCGCGATACATTTTTTGTCGACAATGTTTTACAGCCTTTTTTCTCTTCGGCGTCAGTGGGTGGCAGCGGAAGGGGATCAAAGAAATCGAATAAAGTACATGTTCTTTGCTTTTGTATTTGCTGCTTTGGCAGGAACACTTTATGTCCTTTCGACGTTTTCACCGAAAGTACCGCAGATCTACTACTTCTTTGAGATTGTTTACGTTTCTCTCGTTCCTGTAATAATTCTCCGCTCTCGAATGATGGATATTAATCTGGCGTTGAGGTACACCCTCGTTTATCTGGTGATGGGGATCAGTTTGGGTTTGCCTCTGGCGGGGTTGGTCTGGATGCTGTCGGGGGAAGCCTTGGCGGCGGGCCTCGCCTTGGTGGCCCCTGTGGGGGGGTATTTCGCCATTCAAAACGTTTCGCCTTGGTTCAGCGGGTTGGTGGATCGATTGCCGATTTTTCAAGGGAAGTACAACAGGTTGAGAAACCTTGAACGCCAAGAGCGGCACGTGGCCCTGTCGGGCAATTTGGCGACATGGGCCGAGCGGCTCTTGGAAGGGGCTTTCGCGTTGGCGAAACCGGAATCGGGTTTTGTGATGGTGCGCCAAGAAACGGAGCGAGCATTTTTGGTCAAAGCCGAGATCGGCTTAGACCCCACCCGGCGGTTGTTTTTGTCCGTCCCGTTCGATAGCCCCCTCGTCAACCAATCGAACGAGAGAAAAATTATTCTCGCCGATTCCGTCGAGGAAGGGGGCCTCGGCAAAGAGCTCCATTTTCTGGGGGTTTCCGCGCTCGTCCCATTGTTGTATCGCGAAAAAATGTACGCCTTTCTCGGTCTCGGACCCAAGGTGGGAAGGGACATGCTGAACGACGTCGATTTGGCCGGGCTGTATGGTTTGGCCCGGTCGGCGGAGTTGACGTTGAACACGCTCCTCAGCGGGGCGTCTTCCGTGATTGAATTGAAGTCCTGGGCCCATGATTTGTTGCGCCCTCTGGGGCCCAAGGGGAACTTGGGGGCGATCGAGCGCTTGGTCAATAAAAGCCAACTGACCGACGAGGAAAGGCGGGGATTGATCGGAGCGCAAAACGAAGTGGGCTTCTTGAGGAAGTGCCTTTCGGAGTTCTTAATGGAGGGGAAAAGTTCGGCTTTCAACCCCGAGCCCCTCCTTGTCCATGAAGTTTTCGGAAAGGCGATCGAAAAAAACCGGCGGTCTTTGGAGTCCCAGGGCATAACCCTGGAGGTGAACGTTCCGGAAGAAAAAATGTCCGTCAACGCGGATCTGGATTGGATTGAACACCGTGTGATCGACAACTTGTTGGACAACGCGTCTCGGTATACCCCCCGCGGCGGCCGCGTTGAAGTTGGAGGAAGGCCCGAGGGGAGAGAGTTTCTTGCGTGGGTGAAGGACACGGGACCCGGCCTATCGATTGAGTTGCAAAAATCAATTTTTGAGCCGGGGGTTCAAGGCGAGGGGAAAACAGGTTTGGCGGGGTTGGGGTTGTACAGCGTTAAAACAGCGGTGGAGGCCCACGGCGGGCGGGTGTGGGTGGAAAGCGTTCCCGGCCAGGGAGCGACGTTTTACTTTACCCTTCCTTTGGCCCAGGAGAAGGGCTAGCCTCTCCCGATGGAAAAATCCCTCACCCCCATTTTCATATTTGCGGCGGGGCTGCTGCTGGTCTCCCGGGCCGCGCCTCGGTGGGCGCTGCGCCGTCCCGCGCTGGTGGGGGTGTTGACCGCCGCGTTGACCGCCTGGGGGCTGATTTCCCTCAAAAGCCTGCCCGTGGAGCTCATGCCCAACGCCGCGTCGGAAACCGTCACCGTGTCCGTAGCGGTGCGCGGGGGCATGGCCCCCACCGATGTGGAAACGTTGATCGTCCGCCCCTTGGAAGGGGCCCTGGGGGACCTTCCCCGTTTAAAGTCCCTCTTTTCCAACGCCAAGAAAGACCGGGGGTCCGTCACCCTGGATTTCCATCCCGGGGTGGACATGAAGCGCGTCACCGCCGAAGTGCACGAGCGGGTGGACCGCGCGCTGGCCCGCCTGCCGGCGGAAATTGAAAAACCGGTCATCGCCCATTTTGAAGAGAACGACGCCCCGGTCTATATCGCCGCGATCACGAGCGAAGGCTTATCGTCGGAAGAAGTGCGCCGCCTGGTCGACGAACGCGTGAAGGACGCCCTGTTGCGGGTGCCCGGGGTGGCCAACGTGGAGGTGGGCGGCGGACGGGAAGGGAAGATCCTGGTGGAGCTGGACCGGGGCCGCCTGGTGGCCTACGGGTTGTCGCCGCACAAGGTGACGTCGCTTTTGGGCCGTCGCAACGTGGCCGTGCAGGTGGGGAGCGTGGAGAGCGCCACCCGCGTGGCGCCGGTGCGGATCGCTGGCCGGTTTAAGGGCGTGGGGGACATCGGCAAGGTGGTCGTGGGCTGCGACCCCTCGGGCGGCACAATCTTGCTGGAAAACGTAGCCAGCGTGCGCGACAGCTATCTGGAGCCGGAAAGCCTCTCGCGGTTAAACGGGAAATCGGCGGTGTCTCTCTATATTCAAAAAGAGTCGGGGGCGAACACCCTGCGCACCGTCCGCGAGGTGGAAAAAGCCCTCGATTCCGCTTGGCGCCAATTGCCGGTGGACCGTGGCGGCCTAAGCCGGGTGGTGGTGAGCAACCAGGCCCAGGGGATTTTGTACGCGGTGGTTTCGGTTCGGGTGTCGCTTGTGTGCGGGGTGCTGTTGATCCTGTTGGCCCTGTGCCTGTTTGAAAGCGAGCGGCCGATCACCAAACGGGTGGCGGGGGCCACGTTGGCGCTGCTGGTGGCGTTGATGGTGGTCGGGGCGTTGTTCAAGGTGGGCGACGCGCCGCTGGAACCGCTGTATTTATTTTTGTTGGCGGCGTTTTTGGTCGCGGCGCTTTTTGATCCGGATGTCCGGCCCGGCCTGATTGTCGCCGGAAGCATGCCGCTCTCCGCGTTGTTTTGCTTTTTGCTTTTCCAGGCCTGCGGCATCACGTTGAACGTGATGAGCCTTTTCGGCTTGGCTCTGGGGATGGGCATGCTCGTGGACAACGCCACGGTGGTCTATGAAAACCTTTCCCACAAAAATCTGGGCCCGGCGGGCCCCGCCGCCCGCGAGCGGGCCCTGGCCGGGACTGAGGAGATGGTCACTCCCCTCATCGGCGCCACGATCACCAACGCCATCGTGTTCGTGCCCTTCTTGTTCCTCTCCAAAGACATTCAAAACATGTTCACCGACGTGGCGGCCGCGGTGGGAGCGTCGCTCTTCGCTTCCCTGGGGATTTCATTGACGGTTGTGCCGTTGTTGACGGCCAGCGTGCCTTTGAAGGGCGAACCCCGTTGGCCGGGGGTGTTTGTCCGGGGGTGGGTTCGTGCCGAGCCGTTTTGGCGATTTTGCCGGGATCGGTGGGCGAGAGGGGCGGCGGTGGTTTATTGGTTGAGAGACCAAGGAAAAACGCTGTGGGAGAGGGCGATGGCCGGCCTGGTTGAAATTGGACGGCGAAAGCGATCCCCGGTTTGGGAAGATTTATTGCCCATGGAATTTTTGGCTTTGTTTTTGTTGCTTTTCGCCGGCTTGTGGTGGGCGGGGGGGCGGGGCGGGGCCAAAGCCGTTTTTTTCATTGGCGCGGCGGCGGTGACGGGCGCCGGGTTTTGGGCCCTGCGGGACTATGGCCGACACTGGGCGGGGTTGTTGCGCCACCGGGGCACGGTGTTGTCGGCCGCGGCTGTTTTGGCGGCCAGCGCGTTGCTCGTTTTGTTCAAGGCGACCGAGCGGGACTTCCAAACCTCCGGGGAGTTGGACGAGTTTGTGGTGTTTGTTGAACTTTCAAGCGGCGCCAAGCTGGACGTGTCCAACGCCGTGGTGGCCGACATTGAGCGCGTGGTGGCGCAGGACCCCGACATCGCCCCCGCCGTCCAGACCGCCGTGAGCCGCATCGAAGGGTGGTCGTCGAAGGTCTATGTCACGTTGGTGCCCCGGTCGGAGCGCCGGTGGACCACCGAGCAGGTGCGGGATCTGTTGCGCGAGAAGTTAAAAAACGTGGGCCGCGACCGTGACGGGAACGCCTTTGTGCACTTTTCGAGCCCGCGGTCGGGGCAGGAGATCGGCGTGCGCCTCCTGGGGCCCGATTACGCCGTGTTGGAAGATCTGGCCCAGCGGCTCACGGCGGAGCTGAGCAAAATCAAAGGCTTGTCGGACGTCAAAATGCGATATCGCCCCGGCCGGCCCGAGGTGTTGGCCGTGGTGGACCAAGACCGCGCGGCCCGGGCGGGGCTGTCCACCGAGTCCGTGGCCGAGACCGCCCACGCTCTCATGCGCGGCCTGCGGGCCACGCTCTACCGCTCAGGCGCCCGCCAGACCGAAACCATTGTCCGGCTCCGCCAAGAGGACCGGGCCAATCTGGACGCCTTGGCCGAATTGCCGGTGTTGACGCGGGGGGGCTCCGTCCGTCTGGGCGAGGTGGCCGACCTGCGCATGTCCAAAATGCCCAATGAAATTTTCCGGGACAACAAAGAGCGGTTCATCGAGGTGACGGCCAACCGCGACGCGCTGTCGCTGGGGCGCGCGGCCGAGGAGATCCAAAAGGTTTTGGACGGGATGGAGTTCCCGCTGGCGTACCGCGCCGCCCTGGAGGGCGGCGTGCGCGAGATGACCCGCGCCCTGGCCCAGTTGACCGGCGGGGTGTTGGTGATGGTGTTCCTGGTCTATTTGGTGTTGGTGGTGTTGTTTGAGTCGATGCTGGAGCCCTTCGTCATCATGAGCACGGTGCCGCTGTGCCTGATCGGCGTGGCGGGGGGGCTGATTCTCTTCGGCGTGCCGCTCACCACGGGGGTGCTGGTGGGCATCATGATGCTCGCGGGGGTGGTGGTGAACAACGCGATCATGCTGTTGGACCATTTTAACGGGCGGACCGACGCCCGGCGGCCCGTGGGAGAGCGGCTCCTGGAAGCCGCTCGTTCCCGCATGCGGCCGATCTTTCTGACGGCGGGCAGCGCCGTGCTGGGCTTTTTGCCCATGATGCTCGACACCTCCGAAGCCGGGGCCCTTTGGCGGCCGCTGGCCGTGGCCATGGTGTTCGGGCTTTTGACGTCGACGGTGTTCACGCTGTTTGTGACGCCGGCGCTCACCTATGTGTTGCTCGAAGATTTGCCCCGACGGGCGCGGGGGTGGTTCCCGGCTCTGTTCCCCGCGGACGCGGCGGCGCCCGCCCCCGAAGCCCGATAGAAAATGTTTGTCTTTTATTTTAAGTATTAACGTCTATTTACAAAAAGTTTACAACTCCTTTCGTCGGCTTTCGGCTCCTCGTGGTATACTATCGCTCATCCATGAAGAACTCCGCAAAGATACTTCTATTTATTTGCTTGGCCGCCACGACCTTGCCCGCACGGGCAGGGTATCGGGTGGGGACCAGCACGCCGCCGTTCATTATGACGGACCTCTTCGGTTATTCCGGCGCGGGGGATTTGACGGCGTCCACAACCAATTGGCGCTTCATTTATACGTCGGGCTACATCGGGTCCCCTCAAATATTAGGCAGCGCCTCCGGCTTGGTTCTTTCCCCCGGGTTGTGGGGCGGGTCGTCCTTGCGCAGCGCGAGCGTGGAATTCTTGTACCGTTTAAGCGAAACCCCGCCGGCCTGGGCGCTGATCCCCGCCGGGGCCATGCGGGCCGATTACATTCCTTCCGCCAGTACCAGCCCGCTGACCCATCCCATCAACGTGTCCCCGTCGCTCATTCAGTCCGCCAACGCCAATTTGTCCTCGGCGGCGGGGGGGTACAGTTTCCCGGTGGGGGGGATGATCTGGGAAATCTTTTTGATCGACGCCAGCGGCGCGCACCAAAGCGGTTTGCTGGAGAAACCCGCCCAGTTGACGCTCCCCTACACCGACGCGGACAGCGACGGCATTGTGGACGGCACCGAGGGCGACGCCCCCGTGCGGGTCGACACCCTTTCCATCTGGTGGCTGGATGAAGACCGCGGAAATTGGGTGCGCTTGCCCGACCCCATCATCAACACCGCCCAGAAAACGGTGACCGCCCCGGTGATGCATTTTTCCGTCTTTGCGGTCATGGGGGCGCCTGCTTTTAACCCCAGTGAAACATACCCTTATCCGATTCCCTGGCGGCCCACGGGGGGCAACGCCGGGATCGGCGCCGGGCAAACCGGCACGGTGGCGGGCGGTATCACCTTCAAAAATCTGCCCAGCTTGTGCACCATCCGTATTTACACCGTGGCCGGGTCTTTGGTCAAAGAAATCAACCACACCTCGGGCGCCGCCACCGAAACCTGGGACGTGACCAGCGACGCCGGCGAACCCCTGGCGACGGGGGTTTACCTTTGGGTCGTGGAATCAAACGGATCCCGGAAATCGGGCAAATTGGCGGTGGTTCGATGAAACGAGTTTTATCGGCGGCGGTTTTACTGGTTCCTTTTGCGCTTTGCGCCGGCGACGGCAACACCGGGGCGGAGTTTCTAAAAATCGGCGCCGGGGCCCGGCCCGTGGCCATGGGCGACGCCCAGGTGGCTCTAGCCGAAGGCGCCCTGGCGGCCCTGTGGAACCCGGCCGGCCTGGGCGGGCTGACGGTCAACGAAGTCCTGTTTTCCCACAACAAATGGCTGGACGACATTACGGACCAACGGTTCGTGGCGGCCTTCGCTTTTAAAAACGTGGGAACCGTGGCCGTGGCCTACGAGCGGTTGGCCATCGGCGATCTTTTGGGATTCGACGCCCAAAGCAACCTCACCGGGGCTCTCAAATCGGGAGACGACGTCTTTTCTTTGTCTTGGGGCCGCAATCTGGTGGCGGGCGCCGAGGGCGGGAGCGGGTTGTTCCTGGGCGCGGGGGCCAAATCCATCAACGAAAAAATCGCCGGGGTTTCGGCCTCGGCCTTCGCCGCGGATTTCGGCGTCATCGCCCGCCCCTGGGGCGCGGCGGCCCAGCGAACCCCCTGGCTGCGGCGGTCTTCCCTGGGCGTGTCGGTGCGCAATTTGGGCCCGGGCTTGAAGTTCGACACGGAAACCACGCCTCTTCCGACGGAATACGCCGTGGGCATCGGCCACACTCTGGCGCTTACCGGCGATCTTTTGACCCTGGGTCTGGACCTTCGCCAAGTGACGGGGGAAGATTTGTCGGTGGGTCTGGGCGCGGAATATTGGCTCAAAGGGTTGTTGGCCCTGCGCGGGGGGTACCGCACCACCGACAACGCGGGGGCCGGACTGCGGGCGGGCATGGGGTTCCGGCTTCGGCAGATTCAAGTGGATTACGCTTGGTCCGCCGGGGGGGATGATTTGGACGCCGCGCATCGGCTCACGTTGGCCTATCGGTTCGGCCCGCCGTCCGTGGCGCCCGGCGCTTCGGCGGATCTTTTCCGCGATTTGATGGACCGCGGCCGCCGGCACATGGATTTAAAATTATATGACCGCGCCGTGTTGGACTTCAACGAGGCTCTTCGCATCAACCCGGACGACAACGACGCGCGGCAACTCCTTCACGAATGCGGCCGCCTGATGGAAGGCGCCGATTCGCCCAAGTAACATGGCGCGGCCGGGATGGGGTGTGGCGTTGGCTTTTGTCGCCGTGACGGCGGCGGCGCTGGACGTTCCGGCGGTGGACGTGAAGGCCCTTCTGCGCCAGGGCGCTCAGGCCGAGAAACAAGCGAAATACCGTCAGGCCGTTCTGTTGTATTTGTCCGCCTTGCGGGAGACCCCCGGCCACCCCGGCTTGAGCCGCGCTCTCGACCGTTCCGCCCGTAAACTCAACAAGCAAATAAACCAAACCCGCGAGGCCGAAGCCTCGCGGTATGTCCGCGACGCGCGCATGAACGTCGACCGCCGCTACACGGTGCAGGCCGAGCTCCGCGCCCGGGTGGGCCAGGCCGCGAAGCTTATTTCCCAAGACAAATTGCTCGAGGCTTCCGACGCGCTTAACCGCGTTTTGGAAGAGGCGCCCGGGGTGGACGAGGCCCACGCCCAAATGAAACGGCTGGACCGTCGGTTCACCGCTCGGGCCAAACGGCGTTTTCCCACGGTGCAACACCAAGCCGTGTACGAGGGGTTGGCTCTTTACAACCGGGGCCAATGGGCCGACGCCGCGCGGTCCCTTCGAATGGCCAAAAGCGCCGGGCCCTTGGCCCCCGAGCTGGCCCCCGCCCGGGTGGAAGATTATTTGGCCTTGGCCGATAAAAAAACGGCATCGGAAGCGTGGCGGCGCGAGCGTGACGAGCTGTTGGCCGCCGCCCGAACCGCCGAGAACGACGGCGATTTAAAAACGGCGCGGGCGCGCCTTGAAAAAATCGTTTCCAAGGACCCGGCCGATAAAGAAGCGCTGGAGGCGCTGAAGAGCTTGGGGAAAATGTCGACCGTTGTGCAGCGCGCCGTGCGCGAAGAGGCGCGGCAGAAAGAGGTGCCCAAGCTGCTGTCCCGCGGCGTTTTGTTGACGGTGGGCGAACGCTATACCGAGGCGTTGGATGTTTTTGGCCAGGTGTTGGAGATCGATCCCGACAACGCCGAGGCAGCGGAACAAATCAATGAGATTAAGCGCATCATGGCGGGGCGCAAGCTGTATGTTCCGCCGGTCGCGGTAAAGAGCTCCGCCGAAGACAAATACCGGGAAGGTTTGACGCTTTATGGAGCGGAGAAATACGCCGCCGCCCGCGCCGCGTTCGAAGAGGCCCTGCGGTTGGACCCCAAGCACAACGAGGCCCGTTTGGCCCTTCGGCGATTAAAAGAGAAAGAAGAGTAAAGGGGGAACCATGCGTCGTTTTGGAATGATCGGATTTTTTCTTCTTACAGGCGTCGCCTTGTTCGCTTCTGTTCCGAACCGGATCACGTACCAGGGGCGGTTATCGAAGAATTCCAGTCCCGTGATTGGGTCGCACACGTTCGGTGTGCGGATATTCCCTGCGTCAAACCCGGCGGCCAGTCTATGGCAGGATCTAAACATTCCAGTCACTCTAGGCCCGGAGGGGGAATTTACGATTGTTGTTGAGGTTGGGGACATCGATTGGATCAATATGGATCCACGTTTGGAAATCACGGTGGACGGGGAAAAGCTATCGCCGACGGATTCCTTTGAAACCACTCCCTATTCGTTTGTTGCGAAGCGGGTGGATGTGGGGGGTGTTAATACGGCGGCGTTGGCGGACGGGGCGGTGACGAACGCGAAGGTGGCGGCGGGTGTGGAGGCGAGCAAGATCATTTTGACAACGAACACTTATCTCTCTGATTGGCGTCATCCTTCGCAGTTGGATAAGATCGACGCCGCAAAGGTTTACCCTCCCTTGGCCACAGACTCGATCATTTTTTCTTCCCCCAGCGTGGCTCAATCTATTCAGGCCTCACAGCCGGTGACTCCCCTGACAATAAAAGGAAAATCGGGAGTGGTGGGGACTGTGCCGGTGTTTGATGTTAAGGATAACGCCGATGTGTTGCGGTTGAGGATAAGGGGTGCGGGTGAGCAATATTTGAGCGGCCCGGTCGGTGTGGGAACCGAAGCCCCGGGGGCCCCCTTGGATATAGTTTCTTCGAGCGCTTCGGTAGTTCTGAGAAACACCCAGGCGCCGGAAGCGACGCGCACGTGGCAAATGGCAGTCAACAATCTCGGGAAAATGAATATTCAAGCCACGAACGCGGCGCTGGGCTCTCCCGTTTCGGCATTGGCTCTATCGCGGGATGGGTCGGTGGATATTCCCACCGCGCGGATCAGTTCTTCGACAATTCAAAACCTAACATCCACCAACCTGGTCACGCAAAACTTTACTGCCACCACCCTTGGGATGGGAACTGTGACGGCCGGATCTGTCACTGCCGGAACAATGACGGTGACGGGGCCTTCAACGCTTTCGGGAAGTTTAACGGTTTCGGGATTAACGACGTTGGGCACCCTCACCGTATCTTCAATGTCTAGCACCAATGTTAATTTCTCTAATCTCAACGCTACAAATATCGTGACAACAAACATGAATGCATCCAACGTGATAGCCACCAACGGGCTCACTGGCCAATGGTTAGCGGCTCCTTATCCCATGATGATCGTGGAGGATATTAAACCTTCCGGTCAAGAGGGGGGGAATTTTATTAGCGGGGCTTGGCAGATAAGGACATTAAATACTGTTTCTACGAATACCATTTTAGGGGCTTCACTGGCCTCAAATTCAATAACATTGCCGGCCGGGACTTTTCGGATTTCGTGGAGGGCACCAGCTTATTTAGTCGGTCCGCATAAAAGTGCATGGAGAAATATTACTGATAACAATTTTGTTTTGTTGGGCGGCAATAGCACTTCCGGTACCGATAACTCAAGTGATATGGGCTCGGATTCTACGGGGATGGGTGTCTTCGTTATTTCCACCCCGAAAGAATTTCAGTTAATGCATCGTTGTTCCCTTAACCGGTATACCGATGGATTTGGAAAAAGGAATATATTCGGTGTTAACGAAGTTTATTCTCAGGTTTTTATTGAGAAGATTAGGTAACCCATGGTCTCCAAAAGAGGACTATTCGTCGCTTATCTTATTCTCCCTCAAATTGTTGGAGCAGAGGAAAAGACAACCATAGCCTTATCCGTTTTAGTTGAAAGGGCACTGTCGGACAACGCCGCGTTGATGTTGGCTCAGGATGAGCTGGGGATCGCCCGAGCGCGGCAGCGGGTGGCCACCATGTCGGTGTTGCCCGCTTTGACCGGAAAACTTGATGAAAGTCGCGGCAAAGCCGATAACAGCGGGGACGAAAATCAAGACTTCTTAGAGCGCTCCTACGGACTTCAGGCCACGCAAACCCTCTTTGCCGGGGGGAAAATGTGGGGCACCCGTCGGCAGGCGGTGTTTGCCACGGAAATCGCCACGCTGCAATTGGAAAAACAGCGGCTGGATGTTCGCCACGCGGTGACCGAAGCTTATTGGCGAGTCGCGGCTTTGCAGCGCGCGCTGGCCATCCACAAAGCCAACCACAAAACCCTTCAAGAGGATTTGGAGAAAGCCGTGCGACACGAGCTGAGCGAAGCCCGCACGGCGCGTATTGAGCTGTTGTCCACCCGCGCGCAGAACCGGGAAAGCGAAACCGCCATTGCCGAGTTGGAGGAAGATCTGATGGAGGCGCGCGTGGCCTTGCTGGACGCTATTGGCCAGCGCGTGCCCATGGATTTCGCCGTGCCCGAGGAATTGCCGACCGGGCAGGCCGCGGTGGATGAAGCCGATGCCCTGCGCGTGGCCAAGTCGAACCGTCCCGATATTCGAATCGCCGATCGGATGATCGAGTCCGCCCGCGTGGGACGCGCCATCGGCCGGAGCGGTTTGTTCCCCAAAGTCGATCTCAACGGCTTTTACGGCCGCTCCGGAGCGGCTTTTGTTCAGAGCGAAAGTCTCTCCTACAAAAAAGATTGGAACGCCGGGGTTAGTGTGGGCTGGGCCCTGGGGGGGAGCACGGCAAAATTCTCCGCCTACCAAGAGCAAACCAGCCCCAAATTGGGGGAATCCAGCCGGACGAAAACCAACAGCAACAGCGCCAGCCTTTCCTTGGGCGACGCTTTGACGACGGGCGTGACCAACCGGGAAAGCCGCAAATCTTTTCACGAAGAAGAATGGCGGTACGAAAAAGCGCGCCGGGATTTGGAAACCGACGTGCGTTTGGCTGTCCAGCGAGTGACGGCCGCCGCCCGCCGGCGCGAAGCCGCCCGGGCCAAAGCGGAGGAGGCACAGCAAGAGCTCAAAGACTCCCGCTCGCTCCTGCAGGACGACCGGGCTCATTTGGGGGACTACGCCGCCGCCAAAAACCGAGTGGCCTTCGCCCACGCGGCCCACGCCCAGGCTCAGGCGCAATATTTGATCGCCGTGTCGGCCTTGAACCGCGCCGTCGGCGTGGCTGACCAATATCGGATTGAACCTTAACAGAGGCTCATATGCGTAAACTTTTCATCGTTCCTATTTCTATATTTGCGGCGGGTTTGCTTTTGGCCTCCGTACCGAACCGGATCACGTACCAGGGGCGGTTGTTCAAGTCGGGGGTGGCGGTGAGCGGGGCGAAGTCGATCCGGTTGGCGCTGGTGCACCCGTCGACGTTGGTGGAGCTGGAGTCGGAAGTGTTCAACGTGACGTTGCCGGCGACGGGGGAGTTCACGATCGTGTGGGACGCGACGCTGGATCCGGGATTTGATTGGCGTGGGGTGAACCCGCAGTTGAAGATATCGGTGGACGGGGAGGCTTTGAGCCCCAACGAGTTGCTGGGGGTGAGCCCCTATAGTTTTGTGGCGCGGAAGGTGGACGTGGGGGGCGTGGACACGGCGGCGTTGGCGGACGGGGCGGTGACGAACGCGAAGGTGGCGGTGGGTGTGGAGGCGGCGAAGATTTTAGTGTCGACGAGTCCCGGGAACACGTATTTGAGCGATTGGCGGCACCCGGTGAGCAAGGACAAGATCGACGCGTCGAAGATCGAGGGGACGATCCCGACGATTCCGAGCGCGCACGGGGCGAGCCACGCGGCGGGGGGGAGCGATGCGCTGGCGAACCTGTCGCGGACGCAGATGGCGGGGACGGCGCTAGTGGCGAATTCGACGTACACGCAAGTGATGCAGGCGGTGAGCGTGAGCACGGCGGTGTTGGCGGTGAAAGGGTTGGCGGGGAGCGCGAGCAAAATAATTCAAATTTACGATTCCGGGATACTGGGGAACACGGGGAGCGTGCCCCAAGAGCAGGCGTGGTTTGACAAGGACGCGAACTTGGTGACGAACAAGGGGGTCACGGCGGCGAGCGGGGGGTTCACGAGCCTGACGGCGACGACAGGGACGGTGTCGTCTTTAACGGTGGCGACAATGACGGCGACGGGGACATCGACGTTTAACCGGATCACGGCTTCCAGCGTGACCGTCGCCGGGCCGTTAAACGTTACGGGCCGCATTCGGGACCAATTCGGGATGTTTTTGCCGGTGGGCAGTGTGATCGCCTATGGCGGGGCCAACCTTCCCACGGACACGGGGTGGTTGATTTGCGACGGGAGGGAGGTTTCCCGCACCGTTTACGCGGATCTGTACGCAGCGATCGGAACGACCCACGGTGTGGGAAATGGAGCAACAACATTTAATCTCCCCGACTTGCGGGGGCGAGTGCCCATGGGCGCCGGACAGGGGACGGGTTTGAGCGTCCGTTCAGTCGGGCAAATGGTGGGGGAAGAAACTCATTTATTGACGGTGGCGGAAATGCCGCCCCACACGCATCAATCCCCGGGGATGCCGCTTGACCATGGGGCCAGCGGGGGGTATTCGGGCGGTGGATGGTTCGGTGACCCCCGTATGTTGGACACCACCTCGACCGGTGGGAACTCCTCCCACAACACGATCCAGCCCTCGGTCGTCTTAAACTACATCATTAAATATTAGAATCACTTCCCAGCGTATGAAACCCGAATCGGATCGGATTCCTCACCTCAAACGCCGCTGGCCGCTGTTGGTCGGCGCGGCGCTGGTGATCGGCGGGGCCTGGGGGATGCGGCGCTTTCAAGAATACCGCATGTACCGCGCCCAGGCCATCGAGGCCGACCGCGCGGCCAAGGAGGCCATTCCCGTCAAAGCGTACCGGGTGCGCCCGCGCGACGTGGCCGGAGCCCTCAAACGCATCGGGACCATTCGGGCCCGGGCGGAGACCAATCTGCAGTTCGGCGCGCCGGGCCGGGTGGCGCGGTTCGACATTGAAAAAGGCCAGTACATCAAGAAAGGCGCGGTGATCGCCGCCCTCGACCAGGGCGAAGCCCGCAACGCGCTCAGCGTGGCCCAACTGGAGTACGAAAAGGCCAACGTAAAATATTTTCGCGACCGAACCATCGATCGACTGACCTTCGAACAGGCCAAGGCCCGCTACAACCAAGCCCGTCTTGAAGCCGACAAGACCGTGATCCGAGCCGGCCACGACGGTTACCTGGTGGAGAAATGGCTCAATGTGGGCGAGCACGCCGACCCGGGGACAGTGATCGGGAAATTGATGGACAAGAGCCGCGTGACCATCGAGATGGATCTTTCGGAAGACGACATCCAGCACCTGAAAACCGGCCAAAAAGTGGCCATCACCGTGGACGCGGTGCCCGACTACAAGGAAGAAGGCGAAGTCTTGTCGATCACGCCTTACCTCAAAGGCGACACGCGCTCTTTCACCGTCAAGGTGGACGTTCCGAAGAACCCCGACGAAAAACTGAGTCCCGGTATGTTCGCCCGCTGCACGGTGCGCCGTTACGAGAAAACGGGCGCCCTGACGGTGCCCATCGACGCGGGCGCCGAAGTGAGCGAGAAAACCATTCGGCTCTTCACCGTGGACGGCCAGAACCGCGCCCGCGAGAAAACCGCCGACATCCTCTTTATGGACGAAGGCCAGGTCGAAGTGGGCGGCCTGGCGGACAACGACCTCGTGGTGTTGACCCCGGGCGCGGACCTGCGGGACGGCGCCCTGCTCAACGTGATGGACGTTTTCGACCCCAAGGCCCACGTGGATGTATCGACCGCCCCGGCCGCGGGGCTCTAACCCTTCGGATCCGCGTGGATCCCGTCCGTGAAATCCCTCGTTAAATTCTGCGTCGATCGGCCGCTCGGCGTGTTGGCCGTCTACGCCGGGCTCGCCGTCATGGGGCTCTTCGCCTGGAAAAGCCTGCCCCAGGAATTGATGCCCGATTTACGGTTCCCCCAGTTGTCCGTCGTTACCCTGCTGCCCAACGCGAGCCCCGAAGAAGTTGAAAACCTGGTCACCAAGCCGGTGGAACAAATCGTCGGCACCGTTAAGAACGTGCGCCGGGTGGAGTCGGTGTCCAAAGAGCAGGTGTCGGTGGTCAATATCCAATTCCGCTGGGACACCGACATGGACGCGGCGTTCCTTTGGGTCCAAGAGAAGCTGGGCCTGGTGCAAGACCTCCTCCCCCTGGAAGCCAAGAAGCCCGAAGTCACCCGATACAACCCCTTCGACCGGCCGGTGTTGCTGTTGGCCGTGACGGGGGACCTTCCGCCCGCCGACTTACAGCATTTGGTGGAGACCCGCGTGCGGCCCGCCCTGGAGAAAACCCTGGGGGTGTCGGGCATCGACGTGAGCGGCGGGGTGGAACGCGAAATTCAAGTGAACATCGACGCCCAACGCCTCGCGGGCCACCGCTTGGCGTTGACGGAGGTGGCCGACGCCCTGCGGCGGAGGAACATCTCTCGCTCCGCCGGATCGGCCACGGAGGGTTTGTTCGACTACCCGGTGACCGTCACCGGCGCTTATGACGAAGTGAAAGCGATCGGCGACACCATTGTGCGGGCCGAAGGCGCGGGGCCCGGGGGCCGGGGCGAGCCGGTGCTGCTGCGGTTGTCGTCGGTGGGGGAAATCAACGACGGTTTCCGCGAGCGCACAAGCCACGCGCGCTACGACGGCAAAGACAATATTTCGGTGGCCGTGTTCAAGCGGTCGGAGGCCTACCCCGTGGACGTCTCCCGCGACGCCCGCGCCACTTTGGCCGACCTGGCCCGACAGTTGCCCAGCACCATCTCCCTGCGCGTGATTTACGACCAATCGACGTTCATCGAAGAAGGCATCTCGGATGTGCTGGGCAACGTGCTCTTCGGCGGCTTGTTGGCCTACATTGTGCTTTGGGCGTTTTTAAAGAGCCACACCCGCTCCCTCATCGTGGGGTTCACCATCCCCCTGGCGCTTTTGTTGACGGTGGCGGTCTTTTGGCGGTGGGGTTTGACGCTCAACCTGTTGACCTTGGGCGGCTTGGCCCTGGGCGTGGGCATGCTGGTCGACACGGCGGTGGTGATCATCGAAAACATTTCCCGCCATCGCGACGCCGGCAAACCGCTGCGCGAGGCTTTGTTGGAAGGCACGGAGGAAGTGGGGGGCGCGGTGTTTTATTCGGTGGCGACCACCTTGGCGGCCTTCGCGCCCATTCCTTTCGCGGCCGTGGGCGTGGCCCAAAAAGTCTTCGCGCCCATCGCCTGGGCGGTGATGGTGAGCCAAGCCGCGTCGTTGTTGGTGGGGTTCACCTTTGTGCCGGCGTTGGCCGTCTTGATTTTAGAGAACAAAACGCTGGCCGGATTATGGGAGAGTCGGAGGGGGATGTCGGTCTTTGTTGACCGATGGGCGTTGTGGCGAACCACCGCCTTCGCCGCGATCGATCGGCGCGCGCCCTGGGTGAAAAATGGTCTGTCAGCGGTGGGAGCGGGACGTCGGCGGTTGGGCGATTATTACGAACGGGCCTTGGGGTTGGCGGTGCGCGCGCCGCGGCGGGTTTTGAAGGTGGTGCTGATCGCCACGCTCGTCAACGGTGTGGGGCTGTTTTTGATCCGCCGCGAGGCCATGCCCGATGTCGATCAAAGTCAGTTTTTGATGAAAGTCACTTTGCCCACGGGCGCCCGGCTCGAAGTGACCGACGCGGTGTTGCGCCGAATCGAGAACGTGTTGGCCGACACCCCCGAAGTGGCCCACCGCAACGTCATCGTTGGTTCTTCCGGGGGGAGCGCCTTGGGCGCTTTGGGAGCGCATCAGGGACAGGTGGTGGTCGATTTGTCCGACCGCCTGCCGACGGGTAAACGCCGTCGGCGAACGGCGCGGCAAATCATGGAAGACACGGCCCAAAAGTTGAAGGCGCTTGACTTGGAAGGGGCGCGGGTGGATTTTGAGGCACAGGGGGCCGACGTGTTTTCCCAGGTGTTCGGCCGGGCCGGGGCCGACTTGGTGCTGGAAGTCAAAGGGTCGGAATTGGGCGCCCTCCAGAAAACCACCGACGCGCTCAAGGAGAAACTGCGCGCCATCCCCGGCGTGGCCAAGGTGGAAGACAGCCGGACCCTGCCGTCCCTTCAAATGCAGTACGAGTTGGACGAATCCCGCTTGGCGCGCGACGGCCTCACGGTGGCCGACGTGGCCGACGCGGTGCTCGTGGCCGTGCACGGCCAAAGCCCCACGGCGTTTCGGGAAGAGGGCAAGGAAATCCCGGTGCGGGTGCGCTTGCGCGAGGAGGACCGCCGGGACGCCGCCGCGTTGGGGCGGATCGTGGTCCCGAGCCCCTTGGAGCGCTCGGCCGCCCACCCCCTGGAGGAGTACGGCCGATTGTCGGTGTCACCGGGCCCCAGCGAAATTCGCCGGCGGGACCAGCAGAGGGTGGTTTTGGTGTCGATTTTCCTGTCGGGTAAAAAAGTGGACGATGTGTTGCCCGCCGTGCGTGAGAGCCTGCGGGGTTTCCGCAACCGCCGCGATATCACCGTGGACCTGGGGGGAGAGTTGGAAGAAACCCGCGCCTCGATCAATAGCTTGTTTTACGGTTTTGTGGCGGCCGTGGCCCTGGTTTATATTGTCATGGTGGTGCAGTTTAACGTGCTGTGGGTGCCTTGTTTGGCCCTGGTCGCTGTTCCCTTGGCGATCAACGGCGTCACCCCGGCCCTGGTGCTGACGGGGAATACGCTCAATTTGATGTCCGGCCAAGGGCTCATGATGCTCGCCGGGATCGTGGTGAATAATTCCCTCATGCTTTTGGAATTTATTCAACAACGCCGAGCCGAGGGGCACGATCCGGCCGCGGCGGCCCTGGAGTCCAGCCGCACGCGCGTTCGGCCGATTTTAATGACCGTCACCGGCAACATCGCCGGGTTGTTGCCGCTCGCTCTGGGCATTGGTCGGGGCGCCCAAATGCAGGCCCCCATGGCGATTGTGGTGATTTTCGGCTTGATCGTCTCCACCGTTTTGACGTTGGTTGTCCTTCCCGCGCTGTACCTCGAAGCCCGCCGTTTCTTCGAAAAGTCCTAAACCCGCAACAAATCCGTTGCCGCCGTTTTTTTCGTCTATCGACGGTAAAAAGCACTATAAATACTAAATACGTATAGTGTAAGTTACGAAAAATTTACAAATACACCGGTGTAAAAACGAAATCCGTGTTTATAATAAGAATCGTGATCGTGATTAGTGTAATACCTAAATACATAACGAAGATAATCCCGCGAGGGATTGTCCTTTTGTCCTTGGGCTGGGCGCCTTTCTTCGTGGGGGCCGCGGCGAGCCCATGGCCAATCAAAATCCAGAATGAGAATGCCCGCGTCGTGGCAGATACGGCTCCTTTAACTTGCCGGGATCGAATACTGGCCGATATAGAAGTGCCGGTTGGGGTCGGGGAGAAAAATATAAAGGTGGTTTGGTTCAGGCCGGGAGGGGACCCAGAACAAGAAATACGTTTTCCGATACAACTTAAGCCGTCACGTCCCGGGTTGGCGAGGGCGTGGTTGACGTTGTCCTCAAACACGCGGGGGATATTGGGGGAATTCTCTTTTGGTGAATTTGGAGGCACCACGATGCCTTACCAGGGGATGTGGGCCCTGGAGTTGCATGTGAATGACCAATATATGGCGCGAAAAACCTTTCACGTGGTGTGCGCCGATTAGGGGCGTCCTATGAAAATAAAAAAGCTGAGCGCATTATTATTGTCCTTCCTCATCTCTTTTGGAGGATGCAGCAAGTCGGATGAAAGCTCCAGCGCCGGAGGGGGGCAGGTCACAACCCATGTTGTGACGGTCACAAAGGCGGGAACGGGAGCCGGAAGTGTGGTTTCCGCGCCAGCGGGCATCGATTGTGGAAGCAATTGTTCGGAAACCGTTGTTCCAGGAACCGTTTTGACATTGACGCCGACGGCGGACGCCGGGTCGACGTTTGCCGGGTGGTCGGGCGGGGGGTGTTCGGGAACGGCAGCGTGCACCGTCACCGCCAACGCCGATGTGAATGTTGTGGCGACCTTTACAAGCTCTGTGGCGACCCAGAAGAATCTGACCATTTCAAAATCCGGCACGGGATCGGGCACGGTGACTTCTTCACCGGCCGGGATCAATTGCGGGACGGATTGCTCTGAAAATTACAACCAAGGGACGACGGTCACTTTGACCGCGTCGCCCGGGGCGACGTCGCAGTTCAACGGCTGGTCCGGGGGCGGATGTTCCGGCACGGGCCCCTGTGCGGTGACGCTGGGGTCGGATACGGTGGTTATAGCCGAATTTGCGCCGTTGCCGCCCTCCACATACGCCTTGACCGTCTCCCGGCAGGGGACGGGCGGGGGCACGGTGGCTTCCTCGCCGGCCGGGATCGACTGTGGGTCGGATTGTTCGGAAACCTACACCAGCGGCACCGTGGTGACGCTCACCCCGACGCCCGACGCCACATCGACGTTCGACGGGTGGAGCGGGGCGTGTTCGGGAACAGGCCCCTGCGTTGTCACAATGAGCCAAGCCCGTTCAGTTTCTGTTTCATTCACGCGCATTACATATTCCCTGGCCGTTTCCAGGGGGGGCAACGGGGCTGGAACAGTGACGTCCGCGCCCGCAGGGGTTAATTGTGGGGCGGATTGCGGAGATGCTTATGTGGCGGGGGCAGCGGTCACTCTGGTGGCGGAACCGAGCCAATACTCGGATTTTACGGGATGGTCGGGGGCCTGCACCGGAGTTGGGCCTTGCGAATTGACAATGGATGGTCCCAAGGTGGTGACCGCGCAATTCGTAAAAAAGATCTTTCCCTTAACCGTGTCGTTGGAAGGCGATGGAATTGGGAGCGTGGTGTCCGCGCCCGCCGGTATTGACTGTGGGGTGGCGTGCGAGGAAACTTTCGACGCGGAAACCGTGGTGACCTTGACCGCCGTTCCCGACCCATACACCGATTTCGGTGGATGGGGAGGTGCTTGTTCCGGGACGGGGTCCTGTCAAGTGACGCTGCTTGCGGCATCAAATGTGACGGCCCAGTTCAACGAAAGGTACATCAATGAGCCGTCCATTATTTCATGGTCTTCCATGTATTCTTCCCACGTGACGTTCGTGTATCCGCTGCCGTACGGGTACCAACATTACGAGTCTGAATCGTACAGCCGGGATTTCACCAACACCTCTTCCGCGACCGCGCGGAACGTCCGACTCAAGATCATCTACAGTTCCGGGCCGAACGGATCCGGAACGTTGTTTGGCGAAACTCAGCAGGAATTCGCTCAAGTTGCTTCGGGCGAGTCGGCGACGTATTCTCAAAAGGTCACATTCAATCCGCCGGTGCTGGCTTCGACGGGTTTTTATCGCCTCCGTGTTGTGGAACAAGCGATCGTTCCGGCGCGCGCCTTGGGCGGGCTGGGGGTGTCGGCTCGGCCCTTGATGACTTCCACGGAATACATGAGCCGACCGGTGCCGATGCCCGGGGAAAAGGAGTTAACGGTTCACGGGAGGGATTAATGTTTTCGCCGCGCCTCCCTGGGGCCGGGGGGTAAAACCCCCGGCCCCGCCGCGGCGAATTTGTCGCGTTTTAATCGTTTATTTTGGGTTGACGAAAGGGGGTTTCATTGATTAAAATGCCTAAGACAACCCGGCTGGAACACGACTCCTTGATATCAAAATCGCTTTGGAGGCCTCCGCATGGCGCGGATGTTTTTCTCCGTCGATAAAGCTGTCCATTCCCTGGCCCGCCGCGCGCGCCGCCGGGGTCTTTCCATTTTGTCCCGGGCGTTGCGGCCGGGGGTGGCGGGGGTCTTCCTCGTCACCACGCTCTTTGGCCCCGCCTCCGGGTGGGGGCAAAGTCGGGCGTCCCAGATGTTGGCCGGGGTTCAGCACGACGAATTTTCCGCCGCCGCCGAAGACGGCGGGCATTTCAGCCCCGAACGTCTGCGGGCGCGCATCCTTTCCCTCGACATGATGGTCGCCGCGCACAACGCGCGGTTCGCGCGGTTGCAGGGCCGACCCTTCGCGGGCGGCGCCGGCGACGAGGTGGCTCCCCGGGTGTTCCAGGCCGCCCTGGAAAAGTTCCAGACCGCCGCTCAAATGAACGCCGACGTGGAAATGCGGCGGGCGCGGTTCTCCCAAAAATTCGCGGCGGCGGGCGGTTTCCAATACCGCACCTTCGCCGACGGCAAGCGGATGTGGTTCAAGAGCGGCCGCGTGAGCCGCATCGAGAACGAAAAAATCGTCGACGCCTTCGGCAACACCCACCGGCAAGACACCACCGACATGGTTTACGACAAGCGGGGCAACCTGCTGTCGTCCAAAACCGAAACCCGCGACGCCAACGGCCACATCACCGTCAAGCGCTGGCAGGGAACCTACAGCAACGTCCCCGGCCGGGACCGCTTGGCGTCCTTTACTGAGAGCGCCTGGGACCCCCTCGGCAACGAGAGCCGCCTGGAGCGCACCGACTTGCTGTGGGACGCCGAGGGCAAAAATCTTTTGTCTTACGCCGAAAAAGCCACCGACCCATACGGGGCGGTGTCCACCCGTCGGGTGTGGGATTCCAAACACGACAAAGACGGAAACCTCCTTTCCTTCAAGGAAGAATCCGAAAACAAAGGCGTCAAAAGTTTCCGGGAGTGGTTCGGGGCCACCTACAAGAGCGCCGGCAAGAAAAAGGGCAAGGACGAGTGGCAACTGACTTCTTATCAAGAAAAAACCACCGACGCCCAGGGCCGTGAAACCGCCCGCGAATGGGGCGACGCCAAATACGACGACAAGGGCGCGCTCCGCAATTACACCGAAAAAACCACCGGCCCGGACGGAGAAACGGCCACAAAAACCTGGGGAGACGCGGAATTCGACCGCTGGGGCAACCTCGCCTTTTTCCGGGAGACCATCACCGCTTCGACCGGCCGGGAGACGACCCGTGTTTTCCGCAACGGGCGTTATGATGAACATGGCCGTGCTCTGTCTTACGAAGAACTGACCAGCGAAAAAGACGGTCCGAGCGCCTTGCGGGTGTGGTCCGGCGGGCGTTACAACGAACGCAATGAACTGTTGGCTTATCAAGAAGCGATCACGGACTCCCACGGGGTGGCCACCACCCGCGACTGGCGCGCCACCGCGTTTTTCGGGGGGCAGCCGT
>Ga0268298_10001094_pt1 | contig 32964 bp, 33 predicted proteins | sample WWTPWeurt_MetaG_FD_194462 | JGI IMG/M metagenome (GOLD analysis project Ga0268298, IMG submission 194462) | Activated sludge microbial communities from WWTP in Nijmegen, Gelderland, Netherland - WWTP Weurt | ecosystem: Engineered > WWTP > Aerobic digester > Activated sludge | place...
GCCAGAACGTGCTCAACCCGGCGATGCTGGCGCGGGTCGCGCTGCTGGTGTCCTTCCCGCTCGAGATGACCGCCTGGGTGGCGCCGCAGCCGCTGTTCGCGGCCGCTTCCCCTGGCCTCGTGGAAGGCCTCGCGATCACCTTCGGCGGCGGTCCCCTGCCGGACGCGGTGAGCTCGGCGACCGCGCTCGCCCCGCTCAAGCTCGGCGGCGACTTCGCCGCCGGCGAGGCGCTGCTCGCGCTCGCGCTCGGCACGGTACCGGGCAGCCTGGGCGAGACCTCCGCGCTCGCGCTCCTCGCCGGCGGCGCGCTGCTGGTCGCCCGCCGCATCGTGCCCTGGCAGATCCCCGCCGCCCTGCTCGGCACCCTCGCCGTGCTCGCCGCGCTGTTCAACCAGATCGACCCCGCGCACTACCCGGGGCCGCTGCTCCACCTGCTCGGCGGCAGCGCGATGATGTGCGCCTTCTTCATCGCCACCGACCCGGTGGGCGCGCCGGTCACCCCGCTCGGGCGCGTGATCTTCGGCGCCGGCATCGGCGCGCTGATCTACGTGATCCGCACCTGGGGCGGCTACCCCGAGGGCGTGGCCTTCGCCGTGCTGCTGATGAACGCGGCCACGCCGCTGATCGATCGCCTCGTGCGTCCGCGCCGCTACGGCCGCCTGCGCACGGGCGCCCCCCTCCCCCTGGCCCCGAAGGAGGACGGCCGATGAGCTCGACCCTTGCCGCCGGCCTGCGCCGGCGCCCCGGGCTGCTGCTCGGAGCCTTCGCCCTCGGCTGCAGCGCGATGCTCGGCGCCGGCGACCTCGCCACCCGCGAGGAGATCCGCCTGCGCCAGGCCGAAGACCTGCGCCACGCCCTCGACCAGACCCTCTCCGCCGTGCCCCACGACAACAACCCGGCCGAGGACACGATCGCGGTCGAGGACGCGGGCCGCAGCGTCACGGTGTATCGCGCACGCATGGCAGGCGAGGTCCACGGCGTGGCCTTCAACTGGGTGAGCGAGGCCGGCTACGGCGGGCCGATCACGCTCACCGTCGGCATCGGCCGCGACGGCCGCATCGCCAGCGTGCGCGTGCTCTCGCACAGCGAGACGCCGGGGCTGGGCGACAAGATCGACGTGCGCAAGTCCGACTGGATCCGCGGCTTCGACGGCCGCGGGCTCGACACCGGCACGCGCTGGGGGGTGCGCAAGGACGGCGGCGAGTTCGACCAGTTCGCCGGCGCCACGATCACGCCGCGCGCGGTGGTGGCGGCGGTCCACGCCAGCCTGAAGTTCTTCGCCGGCCACCGCGAGCGCCTGCTCGCCGCGCCGGCCGGCACCGCCGCCGCGACCCTGTCTGCGGCGGCACAACCGGGGAGCCCGTCATGAGCGAAGTGCGCAGGGTCGTCCGCGACGGCCTGTGGGACAACAACGTGGTCTTCGCGCAGATGCTGGGCATGTGCCCAACCCTCGCCACCACCGGCAGCGCCACCAACGGGCTGGGCATGGGCCTGGCCACCACCGTCGTGCTGGTAAGCTCGGGCGTGCTGGTGTCGCTGTTTCGCAACGTGATCGCGCGCGAGGTGCGGATCGCGATCTACGTGCTGCTGATGTCCACCGTGGTGACCCTGGTCGACATGACGATGAACGCCTGGCTGCACGAGTTGCACAAGGTGCTCGGCCTGTTCATCCCGCTGATCGTGGTGAACTGCGCGATCATGGGTCGCGCCGAGTCCTTCGCGTCCAAGCGCGCCCCGGGCATGGCGGCCCTCGACGGCCTGATGATGGGGATCGGCTTCACCCTGGCGCTGATGGTGCTGGGCGGCGTGCGCGAGGCGATCGGCCAGGGCACGCTGTTCGCCGACGCCTCGATGCTGCTCGGCGAGCACTTCGCCTTCCTCGAGCTGCGCCTCGACGGCTACCGCGGCGTGCTGCTGATGATCCTGCCGCCGGGCGGCTTCCTCGCCCTCGGCTTCCTCGTCGCCGCCCGCCAGCGCATGCTCGCCCGCGCCCGGGCGCGGAGCCAGGGCGCGGGCGCCGCGATGACGGCGAGCACCTGAACGAGGCGGACTCGCCAACGCCGATGCACGGACAGCCTGGGAGAGAAGAAGAATGAAGATCAGTGTCAGCTATGCGCATCCCGAGAAGCCGGCGTGGATGCGCCTCGACGTCGAAGACGGCTGCACGCTGCGTGCGGCAATCGAGCGCTCGGGCATTCTCGGGCGCTACGACGACATCGACCTCGAGCGCAACAAGGTGGGTGTCTTCGGCAAGATCAAGCCGCTCGACACCGTGCTCGCCGAAGGCGACCGGGTGGAGATCTACCAGCCGATCGTGATCGATCCGAAGACCGCACCGCGCCGCAAGCGGGCGGGCCAGGAAGGCAGTGAAGGAGCGGACGGGGACTGAAGGGGATGAGTGGCTCCGCAACGGACGCCCGAACCCCTGGGCGCCCGCCGCTGGATTCCGGTACGCGCGGCTAGGCGCTTGGGCTCATGGTCGTCTTCGGCCCGGGTACGCGGGCCGCAATCGAGCGACGGGCCTCCTTCTCGGCCGCGTCGATCTCATCGAGGATTGCGCGGATGTCTTCCATCTGGCGTTCGAGCATTGCCCTGCGCGCGCCGAGCAACTCCATGAAATGCGACATCTGGGCCTGCTCGCCCGGGGCGTTGTCATAAAGGTCGAAGAGTTCGCGTGTCTCCTGGAGGGAGAAACCCAACCGCTTGCCGCGCAGGATCAGGCTCAGGCGCACGCGGTCGCGGCGGCTGTAGATGCGCCGGCTGCCGCGACGGGCCGGGCTGATCAGGCCCTGATCCTCGTAGTAGCGGATTGCGCGGGTGGTGATGTCGAACTCCTTGGCGAGATCGGATATCGTATACGTCGTTGCATTCGCCGATTCGCGCACCCGCCCGGTCCTTCCGGCGATCTCTTGGTCCATTTCGCTCTCCGTGTTGCGATGCGCGCTCATCCACCGTTCCGGTCTCGCCTTGGAAGGCTCTCCCGATGCGACTCACGCGGGCATCCCCTGCAATCGATGTCGATCAGGTATGGATGATTGCACAAAAGTTTCGCTAACGTAAACGTCAACATCGACAAACCACCATGTGTTCCTGCGCGCAGAGCGCGGGCCGGGCGGAGAGATCAGGGCCGCGCGGTCTTGGTGGCCCCATCCGGCAGATTCGCCGCTTCCGCTGCAAAGCCCGCGATGCCGTGCAGGAAGATCCGTGTCACCACCCTGGCCAGTTCGACATAGGATAACGCCCCCTCCGGGCGCAGCCAGGTGAAGGTCCAGTTCATCATCCCGAACAGCACCATCGCGACCGCCTTGTCGAGCGCAGCGCCGCGCAGGCCGGGCTCGACCTCCTCGACCGTCAGCGCGAAAGCGCGCACCACACGGCGCTCCTGCTCATGGATGCGCGCACGTTGCTCGGGGCTGAGGAACTTGACGTCCTGGATCAGCACGACGTGCTGCCGTCTCCCCCCCTCGTACGCCTGCATGAAGCGCAGGATCAGGCGCTCGAGGCGGTCGCGCGGCGACGCCGCGGCAGCCTCGACCTCCGCCACGATCTCGAGCAGATCCTCGACGTGCCCCGCGGCGATGTCGTAGAGGATGTGCTCCTTGTCGCGGTAGTAGTGGTAGAGGAGCGCCTTGGAAACCCCGCACTCGCGGGCGATCTCCGCCATCGACGCATTGTGGAAGCCCCTGGCTGCGAAGAGGCCCGCAGCGGCGTCGACGATCGTCGCGCGCTGCAACTGGAAGGTCGGGGCCTTGCCTCTGGCCATCGGGTTCTCGCTCCTGTACTGCGGTCGGTTCGTGATGTGCAAGCGCACATACGCCGACCCGGTTGTCCGGGACGCGCCACAGAGGGCGCGCCGTGCGCCCTCGGCGATCGTCGCGGCCGATCGGAAGAATCGCTCCCATCGCCTTGTCCCTGCATTCCTGCGTCTCGCGGGCGGTCGGTTGCGCGCGCTTGCCGATTGCAGGATTGTGCCCGGCAAGAAAACCGGCCGACCAGTCGATCAATCGTAATGTTGCGCCACATCAACACCCGCGCGATTTTCCTCCAGCCCTGCTTGCGTGCCCTGCCGCTCGCGTGCACTCGAAACCAAGACCCGCACGGTCCCGGCGGCCCACGCCCTGCAGGCGGCACTCCTGTTCGCGCCCGGGGCGCACCTCGATCGCGCGCTCGGCGCCCCGGACTCGGGACCCGACCGGCCGCGCATGCTGGTGAGCCACGCCACCCCGCGCACAGGCGTGGTACTGTCGCCGAGCCCGGGCGGCGCAGTGCTACCAGATCACTCGGCCGCCCTCTCCGACCACCCTCGCGTCGTCCAGCGCAGCCGTCACATCGACCGAGCGCAACGGCACGAGCCGCCTCCGCCCGGAACCAAGCCATGCCCTGCTATGAAATCGACGGCGTCCGTCCTGTCGTCCACCCCACCGCCTACGTCCATCCCGATGCCGTGCTGATCGGCGACGTGTTCGTCGGCGCCGGCTGCTACGTGGCCCCGCTCGCCTCGCTGCGCGGCGACTTCGGCCGCATCGTGCTCGAGGAGGGCAGCAACGTGCAGGACTGCTGCGTGCTGCACAGCTTTCCGGGCATCGATACCGTGGTCGAGGTCAACGGCCACGTGGGCCACGCCGCAGTGCTGCACGCCTGCCGGGTCGGGCGCAACGCGCTGATCGGCATGAACGCCGTGGTGATGGACCATGCCGAGGTGGGCGAAGGCAGCATTGTCGCCGCCGCCGCCTTCGTGAAGGCGGAGATGAAGATCCCGCCCGGCGTGCTGGTCGCAGGCGTTCCTGCCAAGGTGCTGCGCGAGCTGACCGAGCAGGAGCGCAAGTGGAAGGTGATCGGCACCAGCTGCTACCAGAACCTGGCCCGCCGTAGCCTCGCCACCCTCAAGCCCTGCGAGCCGCTGCGCGAAGGCGACCACGAACGTCCGCGTTTCGAGGCACCCGACGTGATGCCGCTGAGCGATGCACGCCGGCGTACCGACTGAACACCCGCCCGACCTCGGCCCGTCGGCTGCGGCGGCGACGGCCCGCCCCCTCGCGGCCCGCGACTGCCCTCGTCGGGCGGCTCACGAGAAGGGATAGGGCCACTCGTCCTGCTCCTCCGAGAACAAGCTCGCGACCAGCGTACGCAGCCAGCGGTTGCGCGGATCGTGGTGGAAGCCGCGGTGCCAGTGCTGGTAAAGCTCGATGCGCGGGATCGCCAGCGGTGGCTCGGCCATCCGCACGGTCTCGCCCATACGCGTGAAGTATTGACCGATCGCATGTGGCAGCGTCACCACCAGGTCGGAGCGCCCGATGATGCCGGGCAGGCTCATGAAGTGCGGGGTGCGCAGCACGATGCGCCGCTGGATGCGCAGGCGCTCGAGGTATTTCTCGAAGATCTCCTGGCTGCGTCCCTTGGCCCGCACCGCGGCGTGCTCGAGCGACAGGAAGCACTCGAGCGACAGCTGGTGATCCTGCACCGGATGATCCGCGCGCAACAGGCACACGAAGCGATGGCTGAGCAGCTTCTCGCGGTAGAAGCCTGCGGCGTCCAGGTCGGGGTGATAGCCGATCGCCAGATCGACCTCGCCATCCTCCATCGCGCGCATCAGCTCCCCCGGCGAGAGCGTCACCGAATCGAGCATGGCCAGCGGCGCGCGCCGGCGCACGCTGTCCAGGATGCGCGGCAGGAAGACCAATTCACCCACGTCCGAGAGCGCGACGGTGAGGTTTCCCTCGTACTTCGCCGGATCGAAGCGGTCGGCGACGAAGAAGTCCACCTCGAGCCGCGCCAGCATCGCGCGGGCACTGCTCGCGAGCGCATGTGTACGCGCGGTGGGGGTGACGCCCGAGGCGGTCTTGATGAACAGCGGCTCACCGAGCGCACGACGCAGTCGGCCGAGCGCACTGCTGACGGTCGGCTGGCTCAGCCCCAGGGCCTCGGCCGCGCGGCTGACGCTGCCGGCCTCATAGACCGCGAGCAATACGCGCAGCAGGTTCAGGTCGAAGTCGCGCAGACTCATTCCAGCTCGAGTGTTATTGATGAAAGAAATAAAGGTAATCCGTTCATTTGTATTGTGCGACATCAGCATGGGGAATTTAATGGCTCCAACAAAAAAAGAAATCCAGCCCCGCGAGGGGAGCCCGGTCGAGGAGACACACCGATCATGTTCTTCCACCCCCTTGCGGGCCACGAGCCCTCCAGTCCTCCCGCGCTTCGCGCAATCGCCTGCGGCGCAAGATCATGAACGCGGCCGAACTGCTGCTCTGCGGCGAGCCCGGGCGGATCGCGCTGATCGAGGGCGATGTCCGCATCGACTACGCCGGTCTGCGCGCCGACGCCATCCGCAGCGCCGCGGCGCTGCTCGACGCCGGCCTGCGCCCCGGCGATGCCTGCGTGCTCGCACTGCCAGACGGCATCGAATGGGCGGCCGCCTTCATCGGCATGCTGTGGGCGGGGGTGCGGCCGATCGCGATCAACCCGCGCACGGCGGCCGTGCAGATCGCCGACCTGATGCTGGACTCGGGTGCGGCCGCGGCGCTGCTCGAGGACGAAGCCGCGCGTGCGCTCGGCGACAAGCGTGCGATCGATCTCGGCGAATGGCGCCGCCGGGTGGAGCGCGCCACCGCGACACCCGCAGCCGCTCCGGCGGAGGACGACGACCCGGCCTTCCTGCTCTACTCGTCCGGTACCACCGGTCGGCCCAAGGGCATCCTCCATGCCCACCGCGCGATCCGCGACGCCCACGTATTCGCCCGCGACCTCCTCGGCGCACGCCCAGGCCACCGCTTCTATTCCAGCTCCAAGCTGTTCTTCGCCTACCCGCTCGCCAACGCCTTCTTCGCCGGCCTGCGCCTGGGCGCCACCGTCGTGCTCGATCCCGAATGGCCCGACCCGACGCGCATCGCGGCGATGGTCGAGCGCCACGAGCCGCACATCTTCTTCAGCGTCCCCACGCTCTACCGCCGCCTGGTCGATGCCGGCGTGCGTTTCCGCGGCCTGCACGCCGCGGTCTCCGCCGGCGAGGCCTGTCCCCCCTCGCTCGCACGCGAATGGCAGGCGATGACCGGGGTGCCGCTGGTCAATGGCTACGGCACCACCGAGACGCTGTCGCTGGTGCTCTACCGCACGCCGGAGATGGACGCCGCGCACCCCACGCCGCTCACCGGGATTCATCCGGAGCAGCTCACCAGCGGCGAGGTCGAGACTTGGCGGCTGTGGTTCTCCCACCCCGCGGTCGCGCTCGGCTATACGCGCGTGGTCACCCACGACAGCGCACGCTTCGCGGACGGCCGCTTCGCCCCCGGCGACGTGTTCCGCCACGCACCCGACGGCGAGGGCTGGCTGTTCGCCGGCCGCAGCGACCAGCTCGTCAAGGTGTTCGGTCGCTGGGTGGATGTGGTCGCGGTCGAGCAGGCCGTGCAGGAACGCATGCGCGGCAAGGCCGAGGAGGTGTGCGTGATCCCTGCGCAGGGGGAGGACGCCGACATGATCCGCCTGCACCTCTTCGCCATCCCCGGCGACTTGCCGCCACCGCAGGTGCTCGCCGCCGCTCAGGCCGCGATCGAGAGCCTGCCGCCCTACCAGCGCCCCGAGAAGATCCACTTGGTCGATCACTTCCCGCGTACCGACACCGGCAAGCTGCGCCGCAACGAGCTCGCACGCCGCACGGCCTGAACGCTCCCGTTTTCCGACAACAGGCGCCGCAGCACGGCGCCACCCGGCGGCCGCGCGGCTGCCATCGCCCGCCGACGGCCCCATCCGCCAGCGGGATCCGGCCAAGACTGCCGACCCGATGACGGGCGGCGGACCATCGACAGCAGATCGAGGAGACACTCATGCCGAAACTCCGCACCACCCTTCGTACGCTCACCGCCGGCCTGTTCCTGGCCGCAGCCTTCCCGGCCCACGCCGGACCCGAGGTCCTGCGCGTGCATCACTTCCTGCCCACCGGCTCGACCGCCCACGCGAAGTTCATCACTCCCTGGTGCGCGAAGATCGAGGCCGAGTCCGCAGGCGGACTCAAGTGCCAGATCTTCCCCTCGATGCAGCTCGGTGGATCGCCAGCCCAGCTCATCGACCAGGCACGCGACGGCGTCGCCGACATCGTGTGGACGCTGCCCGGGTACAGCGCCGGCCGCTTCCCGATCGTGGAGGTATTCGAGCTACCGTTCATGATCACCACCGCGGAGGCCACCAGCCGCGCCGTGTGGGATTTCGTGCAGCAGCACGACCGCAAGGAATTCGAGGCGGTGCACCCGATCGCCTTCCACGTGCATGGCCCCGGCCACTTCTTCATGGTCAAGAAGCCCGTCCATGGCCTGGAGGACATCAAGGGCGCCAAGCTGCGCGCACCCACCCGGCTCACCAACCTGATGCTCGCCTCCCTCGGCGCCAGCCCGGTGGGCATGCCGGTGCCGCAGGTGCCGGAGGCGCTCTCCAAGGGCGTCATCGATGGCGCCATCCTGCCCTACGAGGTGGTGCCGGCGATCAAGGGCCACGAGCTGACGAAGTACGCCAGCGAGGGCGATCCGGGGTTCGTGGGGATCTACACCACGGTGTTCGTGTTCGCGATGAACAAGAGCCGCTACGACGGCCTGCCCGAGAACCTGCGCAAGGTGATCGACGCCAACAGCGGTGGCGAAACCTCGGCCTGGATCGGCAAGGTGTATGACGAGGCCGACGGTCCCGCGCGCGCGAAGCTCGCGGGCAACGGCAACGCGATCAACACCCTCCCCGCCGCGGAACTGGAGAAATGGAAGGGGGCCAGCGGCAGCGTGGCCGAACAATGGGTCAAGGACGTTTCCGCCAAGGGCGCCGACGGCGCCCGCCTGCTCGAAGCGGCACGCGGGCTGATCGCCACCCACAGCCGGTGAACCTTATACGCCGGTGCTGCCCCGTCACCCTCCCGGGGGCGGAGCACCCGGCGCCCGCAATACCGTCCCACCAAGCGGAGAGCACCATGAACAACAGCCCGCCCCCGCCTCTCAAACGCCCGCGCGACCGGATCGGTCGCGCGCTCGACGCCGTCTGCCGCAGCTTCGCGATCGGAGGCGGCTTGGTGCTTGCCGCCATGGCGCTCATGATGGTGTTCAGCATCGCCCGTCGCGCCCTGGCCGGAATCCCGGTCCAGGGCGACTTCGAGCAGGTGCAGTACGCGACCGCGATCGCGGTGGCGATGTTCCTGCCCTTCTGCCAGATGGTGCGCGGCCACATCATCGTGGACTTCTTCACCATGCGCGTGGGCGAACGCCCGCGCGCCGTGCTCGATGCGCTGGCCGGCGTGCTGCTTGCGGTGGCGGCCTTCCTGGTCGCCTGGCGCCTCGGCGTGGGGATGGGCGAGCTGCGCGGTAACGGCGACAGCTCGATGATCCTCGGCGTGCCGACCTGGTATCCCTACCTGGCGATGGTGCCCTCCTTCTTCCTGCTCGGCTGCGCGGCGCTGTACACCGCCGCCGAGGGTCTCTTGCGGGTGCGCCCATGAGCGGCATCGAATACGGCCTGCTGGCCTTCGCCTTCCTGCTCGTGCTGCTCGCGCTGCGGGTGCACATCGCGGTCGCGATGCTGATCACCGGCATCACCGGCTACGTCTCCCTGGTCGGCTGGACCCCTCTGCTCGCCTACCTCAAGAACGCCGCCTTCGCACGCTATTCGGTATACGACCTCGCGGTGGTGCCGCTCTTCCTGCTGATGGGCCAGTTCGCCCTGCGCGGCGGCCTGTCCAAGGGGCTCTTCGACGCCGCCAACGCCTTCGTCGGCCACTGGCGCGGCGGCATCGCAATGGGCGCCGTGGGCGCATGCGCAGGCTTCGGCGCGATCTGCGGCTCCTCGCTCGCCACCGCAGCGACCATGGGCCAGGTCGCACTACCCGAACTGCGGCGCCACGGCTATGCCCCGGGGCTCGCCACCGGCGCGCTTTCCGCAGGCGGCACCCTGGGCGTGCTGATCCCGCCCTCGGTGGTGTTGGTGATCTACGCCATCCTGACCGAGCAGAACATCGCCCGACTGTTCCTCGCCGCCCTCGTCCCCGGCATCCTCGCAGCGATCGGCTACATGCTCACGATCATGGTGTTCGTGCGGATCAACCCCACCGCCGGCCCGGCCGGTCCGCGCATCCCGTGGTCTGGCCGCCTGCAGGCGCTGCTGCGGATCTGGCACGTGCTGGCGATCTTCGTGATCGTGATCGGCGGCATCTACGCCGGAATCTTCACCCCGACCGAAGCCGCTGCAGTGGGCGCCGTCGCCACCGGCATCGTCGCCCTGCTTGCCGGCGGCCTGCGCGGCGGCGGCTGGCTGGCCTGCATCTACGGTACCGCGCAGGCCACCGGAATGATCTTCCTGGTGCTGCTCGGCGCCGACGTGCTCAACGTGTTCCTCGCGCTGACCCAGCTTCCCGGCGAGCTCGCCGCCTGGGTCGGCGGCTCGGGCCTGCCGCCGCTCGCGGTGTTGTTCTCGATCTTCGCGATGCTGGTGGTTCTCGGCTGCATCATGGACAGCCTGTCGATGATCCTGCTGATGGTGCCGATCTTCTTTCCGGTGGTGATGGGCCTGGAGCTATTCGGGCTGGGCGACACGGAGAAGGCGATCTGGTTCGGCATCATGATGCTGATGCTGGTCGAGATCGGCCTGATCACGCCTCCGGTGGGCATGAATGTCTACATCATCAACAGCCTCGCCGGTGACGTACCCATGAGCACCACCTTCCGTGGCGTCGTGCCCTTCCTGATCTCGGACGGCATCCGCATCCTGCTGCTGGTGTTCGTGCCGCCGATCAGCCTGTTCCTGGTTCGGATGTTCGGCTGACTCCCGTTTGAGCCAATGCGGAGCGGGGCAAGCGCGGCCCCCTTCCGCGAATGACACCGATCCTGGAAGGGTCAGCTGCGGGGCACGCTCGCATCCTCGCCCAGCGCGCGCTCGACGCTGGAGATCTTGTCCTCCATCGTCTGCTCGCGATCGGTGCGCGTACCCAGCCGGATCGAGGTCGTGATCCGCGGCGCACCCATTGCATGCACCACTTCGTGGCAACGCTTGACCGCGGCCATGACCTCGTCCCAATCGCCTTCGATGTTGGTGCCATAGGCGTGGAGCTGCGACTTCAGGCCCGCCTCGCGGATCACCCGTTCGCACGCCGCCACATGGGACGAAACGGACAGTCCCACACCGAGCGGGACCACGCACAGATCGAGGATGACTTTCACGGACGGCTTCTCCAGCGTTGATCGTGGGAGCCCGATTCTAGCGCCGCGGACGCTCCCTGCGCGCTGTGGCCGGAACGCTCGAGCCCGCCATCGCCGCGAGTTCCTCGCGGGCCAGTTCCCGCCACGCGCCCACGTCCAGGCCGTCCAGGCTCCACGGTCCGATCGCCACCCGGATCAGACGGAGCGTCGGATGGCCGATCTTCGCCGTCATCCGGCGCACCTGCCGGTTCTTGCCCTCGCGCAGCACGATCTCGATCCAGCGCGTCGGTACCGACTTGCGGAAGCGCACAGGAGGATCGCGCGGCCACAGCCAGTCGGGCTCCGGCACGCCGCGAGCGGCGCACGGCAAGCTGCGGAAATCGCCCAGGTCCAGCCCGGCGCGCAAGGTGGCCAAGGCCGCCTCGTCAGGCTCCCCTTCGACCTGGACCAGATAGGTCTTGGCCAGCTTGTGGCTCGGGTCGGCGATGCGGTGCTGCAGCGCGCCGTCGTCGGTGAGCAGCACCAGTCCCTCGCTGTCGGCATCGAGGCGGCCCGCGGCATAGACGCCGGGCACGGCGACGTAGTCCTTCAGCGTGGCGCGACCGACCTCGTCGGTGAACTGGCACAGCACGCCGAAGGGCTTGTTGAGCAGCAAGAGGCGCGCCTCGGCCGGTCCATCGGGACATGTGTCGGATCTTTTTTCACTCGATGAAGCCGCACGCCGGGGCATTCGATTCTCTCCTTTTACGAGCCGTGCTCGTTCGCCGCGGCCTTCCCGACGATCGAGCACCCCAAAAATTTCGACAAGGTCAACTGGCTGCCGAACCAGCACTTCACGGCCGCTGGCACCTACACGATCACCACAGCCCACGCAGCGCTGTGGACGCTGCTCAACGACGCCGAACAGGTTGCCGAGCAATCTCCGGACCGCGACAGCAAGGCGTCGGCGCGCTTGTGGCGATGGCCGAGCACCACGCAGCGTTGGTGCCTGACATCACCGATAACGACCCGAACAACGACGAAATCGGCGTCTTTCTCGACCCGCAGAAGGACGGCAGCGGCAACAACCTGTGCGAACCGCGCGAAACGCGCCAGCAGCCGCGCATCATGATGATCAAGTCGGCCGCGCTGGGGTGATCGTGTTTGGCTCGAAGTGAACGCCGACGACATCCAGAACGCCCATGGAGGCGGAGCCTACACCGACCCGGGCGTGGCCGGCGCAGTCATGCTTCTGGTGCGGGACCTCGACGGCGACGGCGCCTTCACTGGAGCGGGCGAAGTCCTCGCTACCCCTACTACCGACGCGGACCGCGACTACGCCTTCAAGGGCCTCGCGTCGGGCCTGGATCACGAGGTGGAGTTCTTCGCCCCACCGGATTCGACACCGCGAGTCCGCGCCATTAGGGCGGCAGCAACGCGGTCGACAGCGACGCCGGTCTCTACCCTGTCGCCCTCGGCATCGCCTTCGAAGAGCTCTCCGACGGCATCGATGCGCCCCCCCACCGACTCGATCCTGCTGACCGGCGCCACCGCGAACACCAAGCCGACCGGTATCACGCCCGACCCCACCGGCCAGTCAAAGAGCCTGTGGATCGTCGACGAGACAAGCGACACGGCTACGAGTATGGGCGCGCGCGCAGTCTGACCTCCGGTACCGGCACAGTCAGCGCGAATTTCAAGCTCGCGGCGAGCTACACTGCGCCACAGGGCATCGCCGACCCGCTCTCTACCTTCCCCGATGCATCCGAGGTCACCGCCGCTTCCTCGGTGCAGGGTCTGGACACGGCACTGGTCGATCCCTACGCGGGCGAGTTCGGTAGCATGCTGTTCGATGATGCGATCGCCTTCCACGACGTGGGGCTCGTGGGGAACAGCATGCAAAGCGACACGAGCCTGGCACTGCTTCACGGCTGAGCCCGGATCGCCTGCGTTACCATGCTCCTCACGCACCGCAACGGTCGGGGCTTTCCCCCGGCCGTTGCGGTGCGTGCGTTCCTTCCACTCGCGGGGCGTCCGAGCGCCCCGCACGGTTTGGGCCGCCCCAGCCACCGCGCACGGTAAAGACAAATCCGATGACCGCCCAGACCCGAGGCAAACCGCCCGTCAACGAGCTCAGCGAGGCGCTGCGCGCCCTGCGCAACGCCTTCACCACGGTGGGTATCTTCAGCGGCTTCATCAACCTGATGATGCTCGCGCCCGCCCTCTACATGCTGCAGGTGTATGACCGCGTACTCGGTTCGCGCAACGAGACCACACTGGTCATGCTCACGGTCCTGGTCGTCGGAGCGCTTCTTTTCATGGCCGCGCTCGAGAGCGTACGTGGCTGGATCCTGGTTCGGGTCGGCGCCCGCCTGGACGCCAGTCTCAACGCCCGTGTCTTCACCGCCGCCTTCGAGCGCAATCTGCAACAGGCCGGCAGCAACACCGCGCAGCCCATCCACGACCTCAACGCGGTGCGCCAGACCCTTACCGGCTCGGCCCTGCTCGCCGCCTTCGACACCCCCTGGCTGCCGATCTACCTGGTGGCGATCTTCATGATGTCGCCGCTGCTCGGCTGGTTCGCGCTCGCCGGGGCACTCATCCTGCTCGTGCTCGCGGTGGGGAACGAGCGCATCTCCAAACCGCGGCTGGACGAAGCACAGAAGTTCTCCATGCAGTCGCACCAGGCCCTCGTCAACCACCTGCGCAACAGCGAGGTCATCGAGGCGATGGGCATGCTGCCAGCCATCCGCAAGCGCTGGCACGCGCTGCACCACCAGCAGATCCACGCCCAGGCAGTCGCAAGCGACCGTGCCGCTGTTCTGAGCGGAACGACCAAGTTCGTGCGCATCGCCATGCAGTCGCTGATTCTCGGTTTCGGTGCCTTGCTCGTGCTCGAGGACCAGATCACCGCCGGCATGATGATCGCGGCCTCCATCCTGCTGGGCCGCGCCTTCGCGCCAATCGAACTCCTGGTCGGAAACTGGAAGCAGATCGTCTCCGGACGTCAGGCCTACGCCCGCCTGCGGGAACTGCTGCAGCGCCAGCCCGCGCGCGAGACGGGCATGAGCCTGCCGCGGCCGCAAGGCCACGTCACCGCCGAGGCGGTTTCGGCGATGCCCCCGGGAACACGGCGGGTGGTACTCAAGAACCTCAGCTTCGCCATCGCTCCGGGCGAGGTCGTCGCGGTGGTCGGCCCGAGCGCCTCGGGCAAGTCCTCGCTCGCCCGTCTGCTCGTCGGCGTGTGGGGGCCTGCGGGCGGGAGCCTGCGCCTGGACGGCGCCTCGATCTACGACTGGAACAAGGACGAGCTCGGCCCCGCCCTCGGCTACCTTCCGCAGGACATCGAACTCTTCGACGGCACCGTGGCCGAGAACATCGCCCGCTTTGGCGAGATCGACGCCGAGCGCGTGGTCGATGCGGCCCGCAAGGTCGGCATGCACGAGCACATCCTGCACCTGCCGCAGGGCTACGACACCCCGCTCGGCGCCGAGGGCAGCAACCTCTCGGCCGGCCAGCGCCAGCGCATCGGCCTAGCGCGGGCGCTCTACGGGGATCCGGCACTGATCGTGCTGGACGAGCCCAATTCCAACCTGGACGAAGCTGGCGAGAAGGCCTTGCTCGACGCCTTGCTCGGCCTGAAGGCACGCGGCGCCACGGTCGTGGTCGTGACCCACCGAATGTCGACCCTGGCGGCCGCGGACAAGGTGATGGTGCTCGCGGACGGCGCCCTCGCCGCTTTCGGCCCACGCGACGAAGTCTTCAAGCCTGCCCCCGGCGCAGCGCCCGCGCAGCCGGCCTCCCCCGCCGGAGCAAGCGCTACGCCATCCAGCCGTCGGGTTGTAAGCGTGGTCCCCGGCGCTCCGGTTCTCTCCCCCGGCAGCGCCGCGGGTCGCTGAGCCAGCCTTTCATCCCAGCCACCGCCTCCACTCCGGAATCCGCTGATGCGCCCTCCCTCTCCCGATTCCAGCCCCGCCGCCGGCACGGCTGCCCACATCGAGCTCAGCGACTCGCACGTGCGTCGCTGGGGCTGGATGCTCGTGGTCGTCGGCTTCGGCGGCTTCATGGCCTGGGCGACCCTCGCGCCGCTCGACTCCGGCGTCGCCGCCCCCGGGACCGTGGTGGTCTCCGGCAACCGCAAGGCGGTGCAGCCGCTGGTCGGTGGCAAGATCGCCGAGCTCGCGGTCCGCGACGGCGACGAGGTACGGGCCGGGCAGATCCTGGTGCGGCTCGACGACACCCAGGCACGCTCCCAGCTCGACGTCGCGCGCGGCCAGTGGTTCACTGCCAGCGCGGTCGAGGCGCGCCTGGTCGCCGAGCGCCTCGGCCACCCCGAGATCGAGTTCCCCGCAGCGCTGCGCGAGGCGCACGCCGATCCGCGCGCCAGCGCCGCGATGGCGCTGCAGCGCGAACTCTTCGCCACCCGCAAGCGCGCGCTGGCGAGCGAGCTCGCCATCCTCGAGGAGAGCATCCGCGGCCTCGAAGCCCAGCTCCACGGGGTCGAAGCCTCCTCCCGGGCGCGCCGCACCCAGATGACCCTGTTGCGCGACGAGATCGCCCGCCAGCGCGAGCTCGTCGATGAAGGCTTCTATCCGCGCAACCGCCTCTCCGAGCAGGAGCGCGGCCTCGCTGCGCTCAACGCGGCGATCGCCGAGGACGCCGGCAACACCGGCCGCATCCGCCAGCAGATCGCCGAGACCCGCTCGCGCATAATCGCGCGCGAGAACCAGCAGCGCCAGGAGGTGGAGTCCCAGCTCACCGACGTGCAGCGCGATGCCGGCGCCCTCCTCAGCCGCATCGGGGCGCTCGAGTTCGACCTGCGCAACACCGAGATCGCTGCGCCGGCCGACGGCCTTGTGGTCGGCCTCGCGGTGCACACCGTGGGCGGCGTGGTCGGCGTCGGCAACCCCCTGATGGAGATCGTGCCGGCCGACGAGCCGCTCAAGATCGACGCGCAGATCCCACCCCACCTGATCGACCATGTGCGCGCGGGCCTGGAGGTGGATATCCTGTTCCCCGCCTTCAACCGCGCCACCACCCCCAACGTCGCCGGACGCGTGCTGCAGGTGTCCGCGGACGTGCTGGTCGAACCGCAACAGGGCATCCAGTATTTCAAGGCGGTGATCGAGGTGACCGTCGAGGGCATGCAAAAGCTGCGCCAGCACGAGATCCGCCCCGGCATGCCCGCAGAGATCTTCGTGCGCACCGGCGAGCGCACCTTGCTCAACTACCTCGTGAAACCGCTGACCGACCGGCTCAAGAGCGCCCTGACCGAACCATGACGCGCATCGTCCCCCTCCCCCTCGCGCTCACGCTCGCACTCGCCGCGACACCCGCACCCGCGCTCGCCGCCGGCGCCTTCAGCGCGGCCTTCGAAGCCGCACGCGCTCATGACGCCGCCTATCGTGCGGCACGCCACGAGCTCGAGGCCGGTGAGGAACTCGTGCCGATCGCCCGTGCCGGGCTGCTGCCGACGGTGACCGCGAGCTATTCGGAGTCGCGCGTGCGCGGCGAGCGCAAGTCTGCAGTCGCCCCGACGCAAGACCTCGACTACCGCAACCCGGTCGCCGCCCTGCAGTTGCGCGCGCCCCTGTTGAATCTCGATGGGCAAGGACGCTACGCCGCCGCGCAGGCGCAGACCGAAGGCGCCCGCGCGCGCTTCGCCGCCAGTGGCCGCGACCTGCTCGACCGCCTCGGCCTCGCCTACGTACAACGCCTGTTCGCCGAGGAGACGCTCGCCCTCGCGCAAGTGCAGGTCGATGCCCTCGAAACCCAGACGCAGATCGCCCGCCGTCGCCTCGGCGCCGGCGAAGGCACGCGGACTGAGCTCGCCGACGCCGCGGCCAGCCTGGCCAGCGCTCGCGCCGAACGGATTGCCGCCGACGACCAGCGCAAACTCGCGCAACGCGCGCTGTCGCGCATGACCGGGAGCGAAGCACTCGCCCTGCGCACCCTGGCCACGGACGCCGCCCCCCTGTTCCCGATGGCACGCACGCTGGACGAATGGATCGCGCTCGCGCGCGAATACAACCCGTCGATCGCGGCAGCTCAACGCGAGCTCGATGCACTGCACCACGAAGTCCGCCGTAACCGCGCCGGCCACTATCCGCGCGTGGACCTGGTCGCGAGCGCAGTCAACGCCGAGAACGAATCGATCAGCACACTCGACCAGGAAACCAGCCAGTACAGCATCGGCGTGCAGGTGAACATCCCGATCTACGCCGGCGGCGGCGTCGACGCCTCGGTGCGGCGCGCGGCGGCGGAACTCGCGCGTACGCGCGCACGCCTCGACGACGATCTGCAAGGCCTGCAACTCGACATCGAGCGCCAGTTCAGGACCATCGAGAGCGGCCACGCACGATTGACCGCGCTCGACGACGCCGTGGCGTCGAGCGATCTCGCCCTGCAAGGCGCGCGGCGCGGCCAGAGCGCGGGCGTGCTCAGCTCGACCGACGTGCTCGACGCCCTGCGCCGTCACTACACCGCCCGCCGCGACGCCGCGCAGGCGCGTCACGAACTGCTGGTAGCGCGAATCCGCCTGCAAACGCTCGCGGGGGTCGCTGAAGAGGAGATCGTCGCCGACATCGACCGCCTGCTGACCGTCGAGCTTACGGACGATCGGCGCTGAAGGCGCCGGCTTCGGAGTCAATCGACAGGAATGAGAGGTGCGCGGGCCGGACTGCCCCAGGGAGTGGCGGAGGCGGTGAGATTCGAACTCACGAGGGGCGCAAACCCCTGACGGTTTTCAAGACCGTTGCATTCAACCGCTCTGCCACGCCTCCGCAAGGACGCGAAGTATACCACCGCGGCGCGCCCGCATCGGCGGGCGATCGCCAGCCATCACACCGCCCCGCTGCGGCCCTAGAAATCGCGCTCGAAGAGGGCGGCGGACTCGACATGCGAGGTCTGCGGGAACATGTTGGCGATGCCCGCCGCAGCAAGCCGGTAGCCTTTTTCGTGCACCAGCACGGCCGCGTCGCGCGCCAGCGTCGCCTGGTTGCACGACACATAGACGATGCGCGACGGCCCGCGTGAAGGGTCGATCGCCTTCACCACCGCGATCGCGCCCTCGCGCGGAGGATCGATCAGCAGCTTGTCCAGGCGACCGAGCGCGGCGAGGCTGTCCTCGGTGGTCTCGAACAGGTTGGCGGCGTGGAACTCGCAACGCCCGCCGAGTCCGTTGCGTGCCGCGTTGGCATGAGCGCGCTCGACCAGCGCCTCGCTGCCCTCGACACCGACCACCTCGGCGCCGAGCCGCGCGATCGGCAGGCTGAAGTTGCCCAGCCCGCAGAACAGGTCGGCGATGCGCTCACCCGGCCGCGGATCGAGCAGTTGCATCGCCCGCCGGATCAGCAGGCGATTGATGTCCACATTCACCTGGGTGAAGTCGGTCGGGCGGAAATCCAGACGCAGGTCGAACTCGGGCAGGGTGTAGAACGGCGGCAGTGCGTCCGCGGGGTGCAGTGCCCGCGCCGAATCGGGACCGGCAGGCTGGATCCAGGCCTGGACGCCCTCGGCGTCGGCGAAGGCGACGAGCCGCTGCTCGTCCGTAGCCGAGAAGGGCAACAGGTTGCGGAACACGAACACCGTGCTGTCCTCACCCACCGCGATCTCGACCTGAGGCAGGCGGTCGGCGATCGACAGCCCGGCAAGCAGCGTGCGCAGGCGCGGCAGCAGCGCCGAGATCGCCGGCGGCAACACCGGGCAGGTGCGCATGTCGACGATGTAGCTCGAACGGCGCTCGTGGAAACCGACGCGCAAACCGCCCTTGCTCGGTACCATGCGCACGCCCAGGCGCGCCCGGTAGCGGTAGCCCCATGCAGGGCCGTGGATCGCCGGCAGTATCCGTCCGGCGCGCAGCTTGCCGATGTGGCGCAGCGCGTCCTCGAGGATGCGCTGCTTCACCGCAGCCTGCGCATCCGCATCCAAATGTTGCATCGAGCAGCCGCCACACACGCCGTAATGCGGGCAGCGCGGCACCGTGCGCTGGGCACTCGGGCGCAGGACCTTAACCGTCTCGCCCTGCTCGTAGCTCGGTTTCGCGCGCCGCACCACGTATTCGACACGCTCGCCCGGCAGGGCCCCCTCGACGAACACCGCCTTGCCATCCACACGGGTCACCCCGCGGCCTTCGTGGTCCAGTGAATCGATCTTGGCTATCGGCATGGTCGTGCGGAAGGGGTCGGAAAGCGCGCGATTCTACCGCGCCCCGCGTCTGTCGATGTCCGATTCCGGCAACGTCCGCTTACCTTTCCACCTCGTCTGTACGCCGCTCCTGCATCCGGACGACATGAGCCTGCATGCTAGAATTCTTGTGCATCGCGGCATTCCAACCGGATACCGGAGCCTTCCGGCTTCCGCAGGAAGGAGCCGTGCGCACCCCAACTCCCAGAACAAGGAAGACAGACCATGAAGCATGCCATCCTCGCCGCCGCTCTCGTTGCGCTCGCCGTCTCCGCCTGCGGGAAGAAGGAAGAGCCGGTCGCCGTACAGCCGGTTCCCTCCGCCCAGGAACAGATGAAGGAATCGGCAGCCCAGGCGGTGGAAGCCGCCAAGGAAAGCGTGAAGGCCGCCGGCGATGCGGCCGCTGCCGGCGCGCAAGCGGTCAAGCAAGAGGCCGCCGCAGCGGTCGAGGCGACCAAGGACGCCGCCACGGCCGCCGCTGCGAAGGCCGATGCGGTGGTCGACTCCGCCGCACAGAAGGCAGAGGTTGCTGCCGGCGCAGTTGCGGAGAAGACAGATGCCGCGGTCGAGGCGATGAAGGATGCCGCGACCGACGCCAAGACCGGCACCCTCGACGCAGCTGCCGAAGCCAAGGCGGCAGCCGAAGCCGCGGTGAATGCCGCCAAGGAGCCGGCCGCGAAGTAAGAACGCGTTTGGCGCACAAGACGTGAAAAAGCCGGCATAACGCCGGCTTTTTCTGCGCACGCAGTCCCCGAAAGACGGCCTATGCGGGCAGTTAACGCAGACCTCGCGAAACCTGCCCGCTCCACGCGTTCAGCGCAGCTGCTCCTGCAGCAGGCCGAGCATGCGGCGTGCCGTATCGGAGTTGTCGAGTCCGCCCTCCCGGGTGAGCACGCTGACCCGAGAGACCTCGCCCTGCCCCTGTACGCGCAGACGGTACTCGCTGCCACCCGAGGCCGGCTTGTCGTCGCTTCGCCAGAACGCCAGGCGTGACAGGAAGCCTTTATCCGTGCTGCGGTTGTCAGCGTCGGGGTCGACGTAGCGCACGAAGTAGAGGCCCTGCGCGCGATCGCGGTCCTCGACCGTGAAGCCGATGCGATCGAGCGCCAGGCCGACACGACGCCAGGCGCGGTCGAAGGCCTCGTCCATCACCAGCATCACCTGGCCATCGGCGGCAGAGGCGATACGCGCCCGCTCCGCCGCCTGCTGCGTCGTCGCGATCGCAGCTTCGGCGCGCGCTTCCTCTGCACCCAGGCGCACCATGAGGCGGCGCAACATCTCGGCCTCGAGCTCCGGATCGGCGGGCCGCGGCTGCCAGATCGTCGAATCCTTGGCTTCCGTGGGATAGATTTCCATCATTCCACGGTGGGAGATGTAGACCTCGACGGTGCCCGAATCCTTGCCCTGCTCGAGGCGGGTGCGGAACTTGTCGCGCTCGGGGGTCGAGAACAGACCGTCGAGCACCTTGCCCACGGTCGAGCGCACGAAATCCTGTGGGATCTTGGCGCGATCCTCGGCCCAGTCGGTTTCCATGACGCCGATTTCAGGACTGTCGATGTTGAGGATGAAGCCGAGCTCGAGCCAGAAGTCCTTGATCTGCGGCCACAGCTCCTCAGCCGTGCCGCCCACCACCAGCCAGCGCTGGGTGCCCGCGCGCTCGATGCGCATCGTGTCGGACTTGGCGAGCACCTCGGGACCGCTGGAAGCCTGCGCAGGCTGGCCGGCACGGTCGGCCGTGTAGGCAGAGTAGGTTGCGACGCCGCGCGGAGCGACATCGGGCACGGCGAAGCGGTCGTCGCGCTGCGGTGCAGTGAGGTCGGGCGGAATCTCGAGCGGGCGCTCGATCTGTTTCGCGCTCTTGTAGTCGATACGCTTGGATTCGAGCAACGATCCCGAACAACCGCCGAGCGCGATCGAGAGCGCAAGCAGGGACAGGGGGGTGCGCTTGGAACGGATCATGGAAGTCCTGGGCAGATAGATTCGTTTCAGACCTGGATGCCGGCCTTGCGCATCGCCGCGCGCACGCGCTCGTGATGGGCTGCGGACAGCGGAGTGAGGGGCAGGCGGATACCGTCGCCGATCAGGCTCATGCGCGCCACCGCCCACTTCACCGGGATCGGGTTGGCCTCGCAGAACAGGTCGCGATGCAGACCAGTGAGCCCGGCGTTGGTTTCGCGCAGCGTGCGCATGTCACCCGCCACCGCAGCCGCACAAAGCGCATGCATCGCGCGTGGCGCTACGTTGGCGGTCACCGAGATGACGCCATGGCCGCCGAGCATCAGGAAGGCGGCGGACGTCATGTCGTCGCCGCTGTAGAGCCCGAACTCCGCCGGCGCGCGCTCGATGAGGTCACAGGCGCGGTCGAGGTTGCCGGTGGCGTCCTTGAGACCGACGATGTTGGGGACCTCGGCGAGGCGGAGGACGGTGTCGTTGGCGAGATCGGCGACGGTGCGGCCCGGCACGTTGTAGAGGATCAGCGGCAGCTCGACCGCCTCCGCGATGGTGCGGAAATGGCGGTAGAGACCTTCCTGGGTGGGCCTGTTGTAATAGGGCACGACCGACAGGTGGGCGTTCGCGCCGGCCTGCGCGGCGAAGCGGGCGAGCTCGACCGCCTCGGCGGTGGAGTTGGCGCCGGTCCCGGCGATCACGGGGACGCGCCCGGCACTGTGCTCGACGGCCACGCGGATCAGTTCGCAGTGTTCGTCGACGGTGACCGTGGGCGATTCGCCGGTCGTGCCGACGATCACGATGCCGTCGGTACCTTCGGCGATGTGCCAGTCGATAAGGCTGCGCAGGCGGGGGAAGTCCAGGCTGCCGTCGTCGTGCATGGGCGTGACGATGGCGACAAGCGATCCGGTAATCATGGCGTCCGACAGTGAATTAAAGCTGGGATTCTAACCGATCGCCGCGCGCGGTCGAGTCCGCCGCTGTTACAGGACGCGGCCGGCAGGCCCGTTGCGCGGGCGTGCCGGCCGACGGCAGCGAAGGCGGCGTGGGGAGCGGGGCTCAGAGATCGGCCAGGGTCTTGATGTGCGCCACCACCGAGCGCGCCAGCGAGGAAAGCGAGTAGCCGCCCTCGAGCACGGAGACGATGCGCTTGTGGCCACAGGACTCGGCGACACCCTTGATCTGCTGCGTCGCCCAGATGTAGTCGGCCTCGAGCAGCCCGAGCGAACCCATGTCGTCCTCGTAGTGCGCGTCGAACCCCGCGGAGATGAAGATCATCTGCGGATTGTGGCTGCGCAGCGCGGGCACGACGATGTCCCCGAACACCTGGCGGAACGCGTCGCCCCGCGTACCCGCGGGCAAAGGGACATTGCACATGTGCGCCGGCGGATTCTCGGTACCGCAGTATGGGTAGAAGGGATGCTGGAAGATCCCTGCCATCATCACCCGTGGGTCGTTGCGGAAGATGTCCTCGGTGCCGTTGCCGTGGTGAACATCGAAGTCGACCACCGCGACGCGGTCCAGCCCGTGCACCTCGAGCGCGTGGCGAGCGGCGATCGCGATGTTGTTCATGAAGCAGAACCCCATCGCCTTGGCGCGCTCGGCATGATGGCCGGGCGGACGCACGGCGCAGAACGCGTTCTCGATCTCGCCCTTCATCACCAGGTCGGTGGCGTACACGCCGGCACCCGCCGAGCGCAGCGCCGCCTTCATCGTGCCCGGGCTCATCGCGGTGTCGGGGTCGAGGTGGCGGATTCCGTGCTCCGGCACGCTCTCGAGCAGGTTGTCGAAATACTCGGCCGGATGCACGCGCAGGATCTGCTCGCGCTCGGCCAACGGCGCATCGAAGAAGGACACGTACATGTCGAGCCCCGAAGCGATCAGGCGATCATTGATCGCCGAAAGCCGGTCGGGACACTCGGGGTGCATCGTGCCCATGTCGTGCAGCCAGCAGTCACGGTGAGTAATGAATGCCGTCGTGGTCATGCTCCTCCCTCTCGCCTCGTGGACGACGGACGCGGGGAACAGAACCCCGCGCCGACACTGGCGGCCGCCGACCATGTTGCGCCCGATCGTCGGGCCGCTCGCCTTTGTCGTCTATTATCACCGCTTCCCGGCCAATTTCACAGTGCGCCACGATGCCCCTGCACCATGCGAATCGTCTGCTCGAAGCCGCATCGCGGATCATCCTCGGCAAGGAGCGCGAGTTGCGCCTCGCGCTCGCCTGCCTGATCGCGCGCGGCCACCTGCTGATCGAGGACGTCCCCGGCGTCGGCAAGACCACCCTCGCGCATGCACTCGCCCGGCTGATGGGGCTGCAGTTCCAGCGCATCCAGTTCACCAGCGATCTGTTGCCTGCGGACATCCTCGGCGTATCCATCTTCGACCGCGACACCGCCGCCTTCCGCTTCCACCCCGGTCCGGTGTTCGCCCAGCTCATCCTCGCCGACGAGATCAACCGCGCCACGCCGAAAACGCAGAGCGCACTGCTGGAGGCGATGGAAGAACGCCAGGTCACCGCCGACGGCCAGACCTGCGCGCTGCCCGAACCCTTTTTCGTGATCGCGACGCAGAACCCCGCCCACCAGGTCGGCACCTTCCCGCTGCCCGAGAGCCAGCTCGACCGCTTCCTGCTGCGCATCCGCCTCGGCTATCCCGATCCGCAGGCCGAGCGCGCGCTGCTGATGGGCGAGGACCGGCGCGGCCTGCTCGAGCGCCAGCCAGCGGTCATCGGCCCGGCCGAACTGCTCGAGATGCAGCAGGCGGCCCAGGGCCTGCACGTCGCCGATGCCCTCGTCGCCTACGTCCAGGCCCTGCTCGCTGCGACCCGCAACAGCACGGAACTCGCCGGCGGACTGAGCCCGCGCGCCGGCCTCGGCCTGCTCGCCGCGGCGCGCGCATGGGCGCTGCTCGACGGTCGCGACCACGTGCTGCCGGAGGATGTGCAGGCCCTGTTCCCGCACGTCGCCGCACATCGCCTGCACCTGGCGGGAGACGGCCGCCCGGCACCGCCGGCGACGCTGGTCCGGCTGCTGCAGGCGGTCGCCGTGGGCTGATGGAACGCAGGACCGCAGCATTCGCCGCAAGCCTGCGACGCGCCGCAGACCGCTGGCTGTTCCGCATCGGCGCCCCCGAGCCTGTGCCGATCCGCCTCGGTCAGCGCCGCATCTACGTCCTGCCGAGCGCAGCCGGCCTCGGCTTCGCACTCGCCCTGCTGGTGATGCTGCTGGCGTCGGTCAACTACAACCTGAGCCTCGGCTACGCGCTCGTGTTCACGCTCGCCGGCAGCGCCGCAGCCAGCATGCTGCACGCATTCCGCAATCTGCATGGCCTCTCGATCCGGCCCGGGCGCTGCGCGCCGGTGTTCGCCGGAGACACAGCCGCATTCACCATCCTGATCGACAACCCGGCGCAGCGCCGGCGCCCCGCCCTGCGCCTCGGCGCGCATGGACACTGGAGCGGATTCGAGCTCCCCGCCAAGCAGGAGAGCGCAATCACCCTGGCCTGTCCGGCGCCACGCCGCGGCCGGCTCGCGCTCGGGCGCAGCGTGCTCGAGACGCACTGGCCACTCGGCCTGATCCGGGCGTGGAGCGTGTTCATCCCGGACGCCGAGTGCCTGGTGCTGCCCACCCCGGAGACCGACCCGCCGCCCCTTCCCGCCGATGGCGACGACGACCGCTTCGGTGGCCGCCGCAAGCGCGAGGGCGACGACGATTTCGCCGGCCTGCGGGCGCATCGCAGCGCCGACTCCCCGCGCCACGTCGCCTGGAAGGTCCTCGCGCGCGGCGGCCCGATGCTGACCAAGGAGTTCGCCGCAGGGCAAGGGGGCGAGTTGCTGCTCGACTGGGACCGCCTGCCGCCCGAGCTCGACGACGAGCGCCGCCTGTCCCGGCTCACCGCATGGGTGCTCGCCGCCGAGCGCGAGGGCATCCGCTACACGCTCGCCCTTCCCGGCGTCCGTGTGCCTGCCGCGCTCGGCGGCGCCCATCGCGAGCGCTGCCTGCGCCTGCTGGCACTCCACGGACTCGCCGATTTGGCGACGGAGGACAACGCATGAGTCAGGGTCGCACGCAGCGCCTGATCGCTCGCCTCCGCCCCGCCGACCACCCGAACGGTGCGCGCGCCAACCCGCCCGGACCCGCGCTGCGCCGCAACCAGGGCGCATGGCTGCTTGCCGCAGCCGCAGCTGCGATCGGCCCGCATGCGGGCTGGCTGCCGACCTGGGTCGCGGCGCTTGGCCTCGGCCTCCTCGCGTGGCGCGCACTGCTGCTCTGGCGCGGAAGCCGGCCGCCGCCGGGCGCCTTGCTGCTCACGCTCGCACTCGCCGTGGCCGCGACTGTGCGGGCGGAGTTCGGGCATTTCTTCGGGCGCGAGCCGGGGGTGGCGCTGCTTGTGCTGCTGCTCGGCCTCAAGCTGCTCGAGACGCGCGCCGCACGCGACATCCGTGCCGGGGTGCTGCTCTGCCTGTTCCTGCAGCTCGCGCTCTTCTTCGAGGATCAATCCCTGCCGGTGGCCGCGCTGGTGCTCGCCGGCAGCCTGCTCGCACTCGGCGCCCTGGTCGCGCTCGCCGACCCCGAGGGAGGCGAGCGCGAGCACCTGCGCACCGCCGCATCCCTGCTCGCTCAGGGACTACCCTTCATGCTCGTGCTGTTCGTGCTTTTCCCCCGCATCCAGGGGCCGCTGTGGGGCCTGCCGGCGGACGCATTCTCGGCGCGCACCGGGCTTTCGGACACGATGCGCCCCGGGTCGATCAGTGCCCTCGGGCAATCCGACGAAATCGCACTGCGCGCCGCATTCACCGGTCCGCCGCCCCCACCGGCGCAGCGCTACTGGCGCGGCCCGGTACTCGGCCGCTTCGACGGCCGGGAATGGCACGCCGAACCCGCCACCGAGTTGGCTGTGCCCGCCTACGCGCCCCAGGGCGAGCGCATCGACTACCTGCTAACCATCGAGCCGCATCGGCGGCGCTGGCTGATCGCCCTCGAGCACCCGGCCGCGGCGCAGCCGGCGGTCCGCTACACCAGCGATCTGCGCGCGCTCACGGCAGAGCCCTTGCGATCGCGGGCACGCTTCACGCTGAGCGCATACCCGCACACGCCGGTGGGCATGGACGAGTCACCCGTTGTGCTCGCTGCCGCCACCGCCCTTCCCACGGACAGCAACCCGCGCAGCCGCCAACTCGCCAGCAGACTCGCGGCCGGCGCACGCGACGATGCCGAGATCCTCGAGCGCGTGCTCGCCGAGCTGCGCGCGCTCCGCCTTGCCTACACCCTGCGCCCACCCCTGCTCGGGCGCCATGCTGCCGATGAGTTCCTGTTCGACAGCCAGCGCGGCTTCTGCGAGCACTTCGCCTCCGCCTTCGCCGTGCTGATGCGCGCCGCCGGCGTCCCGACGCGGATCGTCACTGGCTACCAGGGAGGCGAGATCAACCCGATCGATGGCCATCTGGTGGTGCGCCAGTCCGACGCACACGCCTGGGCCGAGGTCTGGCTGCAGGGACGAGGCTGGCTGCGGGTGGACCCCACCGCACTCGCCGCACCGGAGCGCATCGACGGAGGACTGGCCGCAGCGCTTGCCGACGCGGGCGAACTGCCACTGATGCTGCGTGCGGACATGGCATGGCTGCGCGGCCTTCGCCACCGCTGGGAAGCGGTCGCCAACCTGTGGAACCAGCATGTCCTTGGCTACAATCCCGAGCGCCAGCGCGAACTCCTCGCGCGCATCGGCCTCGGCGCCGGCCGTACTGCACAGACCCTCGGCGTCCTGGCGGGGGCGGTGGCTCTGCTGTTCGCCACCCTGTATGCCTGGAGCCTGCGCCGCCCGCGCCTGCAGGACCCGCTCGCGCGAACGTGGGAGCGCTTCTGCGCGAAGATGGCGGACGCCGGCCTTGCGCGTTCGCCCTGGCAAGGGCCGCAGGCCTATGCCGAGGAGCTGGCAGCGCGTTTCCCCGCGCAAGCAGGGGAACTGCACGAGATCTGCGCGCTGTACGCCCGCCTGCGCTACGGGCCGCACACCCCGGAGCAGGACCTCCGGATTCTGCAAAACCGCATCGCCTCACTGCGACTGAAATGACCCCGACCTCCGCTTTCTCCCGCTGCCGTCCCTCGTCCGCGCGGCCGCTCCATCGCTGGTACCGCCCGTTTGCGGGAATCCTCGCCGCCGTCGCGATCGCGGCCGGCCTCCCCTCGTTCGCCCAGGCCTCCTACGCCGAGCGCGAGGACGCACGCGCCTTCGCCACGGAGATTGCCAGTCGGCATGCGTTGGACGCTGGCGAAATCGAACGTGCGCTCGCCGGCGCCCGCCACGACCCCGAGGTCATCCGCCTGATCACCCCGCCTGCCCGCAAGGGCGCGCGCTCCTGGCGGTCGTACCGCGCGCGCTTCCTCGATCGCACCCGCATCGACGGAGGCCTGCGCTTCTGGCGCGATCACACCGACACCCTCGCGCGCGCCGAACGGGAGACGGGCGTCCCGGCCGAGGTGATCGTCGCGATCATCGGGGTGGAAACGATCTACGGCCGCAACACCGGCAACTTCGAGACCCTCTCCACGCTCGCCACGCTGGCCTTCGACTATCCGCCGCGCGCCGAGCTCTTCCGCCGCGAACTGGAATCGCTCTTCCTGCTCGCGCGCGAGCAGGGACGAGACCCGGCGAGCTACTACGGATCCTTCGCCGGCGCGCTCGGCTACCCGCAGTTCCTGCCGAGCAGCATGCGCGCCTACGCGCTCGACTTCGACGGGAACGGCAGCATCGACTTCGATTCCGACCCGCTGGACGCGATCGGCAGCGTGGCCAACTACCTGCGCGTGCATGGCTGGCAGCCGGGCGCGCCAGTGGCCGACCGGGCACGACTTTCGCCCGTCACCGACGCAGCCGGCCTGGTCGCGGCCGGCATCGAGCCGAAGCTCGAGCCCGACCTGCTCGCCGACCAGGGCGTCACCACCGCCGACGGTCGCCCCGCCGCCGCCGCCGCAACCCTGGTGGACCTGGAAACCCCCGGCGCCGCCACCGAGTACTGGCTCGGCTACCGGAACTTCTACGTGATCACGCGCTACAATCGAAGCAGTTTCTACGCCATGTCGGTGTTCGAGCTCGCCGAGGCGTTGCGTCTGGGCAAGCTGGTCGAGGAGATCCGCGCCGAACGCCGCTGAGGGACCCGCCCATGCCAGCCAGCGCTTCGCCCCCGTCCGTCGATCCTTCCACCCTGCGCCCGGCGCCGCTCGGCCTTGCCGACCTCGGCGGAGCACTGCGCTTCGGGATCGCGCAGTTCCGCACGATTCCGCTGCTGAGCATGACCTTCGCCCTCCTGTTCGTGGCGATCGGCACGTTCCTCTTCGGGATCCTCGAGTTCGGCGCGATCGCGCCGATGAGCCTCTCGCTCGCCGGCGGCTTCATGCTCGTGGGCCCGGTGCTGCTCGCCGGCTTCTTCGCCGTCTCGGACAAGCTGCGCAATGGCCGCAAGCCAAGCTTCGGTGACATCTGGAGCGGTTTTCGGCAGATGCCGCGGGGCGGCTGGGTGATCTCCTTCGTATGCGGCCTGCTGTTCCTGATCTGGATCACCGACGCCGGCATCCTCTACGGCTTCATGGTGGGCCGCGAGCCGATCGGCTTCCTGCGCCTGCTGCAGATCGAGCAAATGGTGCTGGAATACGCCGGCTACAGCGCGATCATGGGCGGCGTGCTCGCCTTCATCCTGTTCGCGGTATCGGCCTTCTCGATCCCGCTCATCTACGACGGGCGCGCGACCCTGGTCCCGGGCGTCGTGGCGAGCGTACGGGCGGTGTTCGGCCGCTTCGGCGTGATGATGTGCTGGGCCTTCCTGCTCGCGGTGGTGATCATGGGCAGCATCATGGCGCTGCCGCTATTGCTGGTCAGCCTGCCGGTGATGGCTTACGCGAGCAGGGAGCTCTACTTCCGCGTCTTTCCCGCCCGCTGAGCGGGCTTCTCCTGACGCCTAGAGCAGCGCTTCGCGCGGGATGCCGCGGCGACGCAGGATGCGGCGGAGCTGACCGAGCGCCTCGAGCTGGATCTGACGCACCCGCTCACGGGTCAGTTCGAGCCGCTCGGCCAGTTCTTCCAGCGTGAGCAGTTCGCACTCGTCGATGCCATAGCGGTGGCGGATCACCATGCGCTGCTTTTCGTTGAGGATCGAGAGCCATTCGCGCACGAGCTGTTCGACCTCGGAGCATTGGATCTGCAGGTCGGCGGACACCTGCTGCTCGTCGGCGAGCGACTCGCCGATCGAAAGCGAAGGGTCGATGTCGAGCGGCGCATCGAGCGAAGCGGTGTGCTCGCCGAGCGCAAGCAGACTGCGAACCTCTTCGATCGTCTTGCCCAGCCGGTTCGCGATCTGCTCGAGCGAGGACTCGCCGTTGCAGTCTGCCTCGATGTGCCGCTGCGCGCGCAGCACCTGGTTGAGCTCCTTGACCACATGCACCGGCAGCCGGATCGTGCGCGACTGGTTCATGATCGCACGCTCGATGTTCTGGCGGATCCACCAGGTCGCATAGGTCGAGAAGCGGAAGCCGCGCTCGGGATCGAACTTCTCGAGCGCATGCATCAACCCGAGATTGCCTTCCTCGACCAGGTCGAGCAGAGGAATGCCGCGGTTGAGGTAATGCTTGGCGATATTGACGACCAGGCGCAGATTGCGCTCGATCATCGTCTGTCGGGCATCGAAATCGCCCATCCGCACGCGGCGAGCGATCATGAGTTCCTCATCGGCAGTCAGCAACGGATTGGCGCCGATCTCGTTCAGGTAGAGCTGGGTGACGTCGCTGAAGAATTCGTTCTCGACAACGGGCGGCGCCTGGAACGAGAACACCTCCACCTCGGGCGGAAGATCCGGTTCCTGCTGACTTTCCAGTTCATCAAGATTGACCGGCTCTTCCATCCTCGCCCTCCTCAGCGCGCGGGCAGATATCCGGTCGGGTCGACCGCCTTGCCCTGCTTGCGGATCTCGAAATGCAGCTTGGGCCGGTCGGTTTCCGAACTGCCGAGTTCGGCGATCTTCTGGCCCTGCGCGACCTGATCGTCTTCCTTGACCAGGAGCTTGTCGTTGTGAGCATACACGGAGTTGTACTCCTGATTATGCTTGATCACGATCAATTTGCCATAGCCCCGCAACCCGCTGCCGGCATAAACCACCTTCCCTGGCGCCGCCGCATAGATGGGGTCTCCCACCTTCCCGCCGATGTCGAGCCCCTTGTTCGAGGCCTCGTTGAAGCCTGCGACGACCGTACCCGAGGAAGGCCATTGCCACTGTCCTGCCATCGCGGAGGGCGGCGTGTCGGTCGCGGCAGGAGGCGGCGTCTCCACCGCAGCCGGCTCGGCGACCGGAGCACGCCCGCCGACCGGTTCGCGCACGGTCGGAACGGTGCCGGCCCCCGATCCGGTGGCCGGGATCGGCGTGACAACGGCGCCGCCCGCTCCTGGAATTGCAGTTGCAGAGGCCGACGGCGACACGCGCAGTGTCTGGCCGACGTGGATCTGGTCCGGATCGGTGATCCGGTTCCACGACACCAGGTCGGGAAGCGTGACGCCGTACTGGCGTGCGATCCCGAGCAGCGTATCGCCGGGACGGACCGTGTGATAACCGGAGACCGGCGCAACCGTGGCCGCGGGAGCCGCGGCAGCGCCGCTGCCGTCGCGCACCGGCGCGGTTCCCTGCGCAGCGCAGCCGGCAAGGATCGCGGCGGCAACGAGGGTGATGAGATGATGAGCGTTCTTGTGCATCCAGGAATACCGTAGTTCAGTCAGTACCAGCGATCAGGGGAACGAAGCGCACCGCCTCGCACCAGGTCTCGCGGAAGGTGTTGCCCTGGCGTTCGATCAGCAACAGGCGCTGCTCGGCTCCGCCAACCGGAATGATCAGCCGTCCGCCCGGGGAAAGCTGTTCCTTGAGCGCCGGCGGCAAACCGACCGCTGCAGCGGCGACCACGATGCTGTCGAAAGGCGCCGCTTCTGGAAGACCAAGACTACCGTCGGCAAGTTTCAGGCGCACGTTTGGCAGACGCAAGGGCCTCAGGTTCGCGCGCGCGCGATCGAGCAGGCCGCGGATACGCTCGACCGCGTAGACCTCGGTGGCAAGCAGCGACAGTACCGCGGCCTGGTAGCCGCAACCGGCCCCCACCTCGAGCGTGCGCCCGAGTTCTCGTCCGCTGCGCAGGAGTTCCAGCATGCGCGCCACCACGAAGGGTTGCGAAATCGTCTGCTGGAAGCCGATCGGGAGCGGAGTATCGTCGTAGGCGCTGAAGGCCAGCCCCTCGTCCACGAAGGCGTGGCGAGGCACTGCCTGCATTGCTGCCAGCACGCGCTCGTCGCGGATACCCTGGGCGCGCAACCGCTCGACCATGCGCGCGCGCGCGCGCGACGCCTGCCCAGGGTCGGATGCGCGCACGTTCACCGCTGCAACCAATCGAAGACCGGCGCGATCAGGCCGGTGTGGGTGAGATCGATCTGCAACGGCGTGACCGACACGAAGCCGTTCGCCACCGCATGGAAGTCGGTGCCCTCGCCCGCGTCCGCGGCGCCGCCCGCCGCCCCCACCCAGTAGACCGTCTCGCCGCGCGGCGTCTCGCTGCGCACCACCGGCTCGGCCTTGTGGCGCTTGCCCAAGCGAGTCACGCGGATGCCCTGCAGGCGCTCGTAGGCCACGTCGGGTACATTGACGTTGAGCAGCACCGGGCGCGGAAAGGGGTTGCGCATGAAGCGCTCAGCGAGGTCGCGCGCGACACGTGCGGCGGCGGTGAAATCGGTAGCCGACTTGCTCACCAGCGACACCGCGATCGAGGGCACGCCGAGCAGGAAGCCCTCGGTAGCGGCCGCCACGGTACCCGAATACACCGTGTCGTCTCCCATGTTGGCGCCATGATTGACGCCGGAGACGACCATGTCGGGCAGGTGGTCGAGCATCCCGGTAACCGCGAGATGGACGCAGTCGGTCGGGGTGCCATTGACGTGGTAGAAACCATTGGACGTCCACCGAAGCGAGAGCGGGCGGTCGAGCGTCAGCGAGTTGCTCGCACCGCTGCGATCGCGCTCGGGCGCGACCACCGTCACCTGGCCAAGCGTGCCGAGCGCCTCGGCGAGCGCCGCGATGCCGGGGGCGAAGTAACCGTCGTCGTTGCTGACCAGGATGCGCATCTTGATTCCGTGCGGTTGGCTGCGAGGGGTTGCGAGGGCCTGCAAGGGGCGCCGCATGCCGGCGGAAGCGGGGATATTAGCATGGCGTACCGGCGGGCACGCCGGCGAGCGATGCAAACAAAAAAACCGGCCTGAGCCGGTTTAGTTGATTGGTCGGGGCGGCGGGATTCGAACTCGCGACCCCTTGCACCCCATGCAAGTGCGCTACCAGGCTGCGCTACGCCCCGACACAAGCCGCCATTATAGCAGCGGTTTTAAGAAATACCAGTTTTTCCGCTACAAGACGCTCGTCGAGTGCTGCGCCTTCCAGGTCAGGCGCGGAGCTCCCGCAGCATGGCCGCGATCTCGGCGCGCACCTCGCGCAGCGTGCCCTTGCAGTGCTCGAGTTCCACTCCGTTCTCCTGTTCCTGGATCGCCGACTCGCCCAAGCGGTTGCGCGCACCGGAGATGGTGAAGCCCTCCTGGTACAGCAGCTGGCGGATACGGCGGATCAGCATGACCTCGTGATGCTGGTAGTAGCGCCGGTTGCCACCGCGCTTGACCGGCTTCA
>Ga0268298_10001095_pt1 | contig 32964 bp, 23 predicted proteins | sample WWTPWeurt_MetaG_FD_194462 | JGI IMG/M metagenome (GOLD analysis project Ga0268298, IMG submission 194462) | Activated sludge microbial communities from WWTP in Nijmegen, Gelderland, Netherland - WWTP Weurt | ecosystem: Engineered > WWTP > Aerobic digester > Activated sludge | place...
GAATGACCCACGGCCAGGGACTTGGCGGCAGAATCGTGGCCGGTCGTGCCCAGGGTCAGCGGGACGCCCAGCGCGAACAGCGAGAGAGCGAGCCGCGGAGCGCCGGGCGGGTAGCGGAACCAATACCGGCGAGTCAGGACACCGAGACCGAAGCTGAAGGCAGCGAGCAGGTGCCGCCAGGGCACGTGGGGGTCGAGGGGCGGGTGAAGGCGCACGGCGAGCCGGAGCAACGCCCAGACGACGAAGCCGCAGGCGGCGAGGCCGGCGACGTGGCGAGAGACCGAGTCATCCTCGCGCACTTCCCGCCGCGGGAGCAGTCGTCCGAGTCCCCAGGCGAGCGGTGCCAGCACGACGAGAAGGAGCGCCGACAGCGTCAGATCCAGACACAAGAGCGAGACGACGACGCTGGGGCTCGAGCGCGCGCGAGCGCTGGCCAGGACGATGACCCATTCGCTCGTCGCGAACGCCAACACGCCGGCGGCGGCGGCGCGCAGGCTTTCGTGCGACATCGGCGCTCGGCTCTCAGTCACCGGGGCATCCTTCAATCGGAAGGGCGCTTCTTCAAGAGCGCGCGGAGCGGCTCCACCAGAGGCTCGTTCGGCACGACGCTGCCGCCTTCCGCGGGCACCTCGTAGACGCCCACTCGGCCATCGGCGTAGCCGAGAATCAGGCTCGTTTCGCTCCGAGGCACGACGGCCACGATGTCGCTCTCCACGCCGGGCTCGAGCACGCGACAGCTCTCCGCGCACACGACCAACTTGGGGCCGATGGCTCCCCAGGCCTGGAAATGGTCGGCGGTGCCGACCGCCATCGGGCGCGTCGCGGGCGGCAACGTGACCGCACCCAAACGTCCGAGTAGGATCGGCTTTTCGCCGACTCGGATCAGCGCGGCCCCTCCCGCTTGCCAGCTCTCGGCTGCGATGGCGGTGCCCGAGCCCGGTTCGGGCCTGGCGTCTTCGCCCGCGACCGAGTCTGCCTTGCCGATCCGCAGCCAGCCCGCTCCCGGTTTCGGATGCTGCACGACCGGCTGCGCGTCCACCGCGCGGCCGAAGCGCGTACCGCCGGGCAGCGGCAGCGGAGTCGGAAGCCACGCCGCCCACAGCTCTCCGGCCGAGAGGGCCAGCAAGAGGTCGGGATCGCCCGGGAGCGCCGACACCTGCTCGAGCTTCAGGCATGCGGGCTTCCGCGTGACCGCCAGCGGAGACAGCTTGGGCAGTGTGGGGGGACCGAAGTCGTGGATGCGCATGCCCTCCCAACCGACCGGGCTTCGCACGTGCGCGCCGCAGCTCGGATCGATCACTGCTTCGTGGCTGACCCAGAGCGCGTCCTTCTTCAGGACTTCGCGCGCGCGGGCCACTTGCGCGCGATGTGCATCTTCGGACCGTTTGAGCTCCGAGTATCCGACCGTGCTGCCTCCCGTTCCGTAACCGGTCTCCTTCCCCAGAAGGACAGCGTAGGTGTTGGACTCGGGTACCTCACCCGACAGCCCCCGCACGATCACCGCGGGGCTGGTCTTGGGAATGCGATCCCCGGGAGGGAGCGTGCGCTCCTTCGTCAACGCCTTCTCGCCCGCCGGCCAGACGACGTAGCGACGAAAGCCGTAGGTGAGCGCGATGACGACGGAGCCCGAGGGCTCTAGCGCTACGTAGTAGGTCCCTCCGAGGACCTTGGATTCGGGGAGCTTGTCCAGGATCTCGATGGGGCCGTTGCCGCGCCGTCGCACCGCGCGCCCCTGACAGGTTCCGAACAGCCAGTCTTCGTACGCCGTGAACTCACCTTGCCCCGAACAGGCGAGCGCCTCGGTGAGCTCGCGGGTGCCTTCGGCCGACTCCCTCGTCTCTTCGGCGTTGCAGTCACGAAAGCAGAGCTTCGGACCGCCGAAGCGGCCGAGCTTCGTGCGAAGCGAAGTGAAGTTCCGCTCTTCGCTGAAGCGCTCCCCGTCCCAAGTGATGAACCCGAACGTGCCGAGCACGTATTTGCCGGCATCCCCCATCCACAGCCGGCAGTCGTCTCCCGTAGCGACGCTGGGCGGCAGTGATTGCTTGCTGACCCGACCCTGCGGGTCGATCCGGAACACCACCTGCTCGCGCGCGCGAACGCGCTTCTCTTCCCGCGTCTTCTTCCGGTCGTCGACCTGGACCACCAGCTGCTCGTGGTCGGCGTCGGCGACTCCGGACAGCAAGATCTCCCCGTCGCGCGCGGCAGCGCAACCACGGGTCGCCACCCCGAGCTCTCGCAAGAGCCCCGAGCGGACCTCGCCGTCACGAACGACCACGTCGGGACCGCTCGACCCGATGGCCACGTAGGCGCGCGCACCGTCCGTCGCTTCCGCGCTCGGCCACTGCAAGGTCGAGGAACGCGGATCGAGAAAGCGCACCCTACCCTCGGAACGCGGAGCCGGTGGGCGCACCAGCAGAATCGGTATCCCGTCTTCGGTGCGCTCGATGGCCGGCGGAGGACCGAGCGGAGGCAGGGAGGGCAGCGCGGCCAGGCTCGCGTCTGCGGCACCCGATGAGGCCGGCGCCGGGTTCGTGGTCGCGCGCTGGCAGCTGGAACCCGAAAGGAGCAGGAGTGCCAACACCCCGAGCTTCGCCGTACGCCCCATCGTCATCCACCTGCGAGGCAGGATAGCGCATCCCATCAGGGCCACTCGACGTCGTAGAGCTCTGCGTTGTCTTGCCCGCCGAACGTCTCGGCGTCGGCGAAGAAGCGCCGCTCGTGGCCCGCCATGGGTTCGACGCCATACAGACGAGCCTTGGAGATGAAGCGCTTTTCCCCGCGTTCGAGGTCGTAGACCATCATGCCGGTGCTCGAGCCTTGGGCCAGCAGCTTGCCGCCGTAGGCCAGCGTGGGAATGGCGCCGGTCTTGGGTTCGAATCCGACGATTCTCCTCAGCTCGCGGGTTTGGAAGTCGGCGATGAACGTTTCGCGTTCGATGTTTCGGCCGTCGACGCTCTCGCGGTTGCTGCCGAGCAAGGCGCGCCGGCCGCTCGGGTCGAAGGCCACGGAAATGTAGCGCCCGCCGACGAGCACCCGCTCGACACCGCCGTCGGTCGTGCGCGTGCAGACGAGGTCGTTCAGCTCTCCTCGCTCTTCCACGACACAGACGCGGTCCGCGACCGGCGAGACGAGCGTGGTCCCAGCCGGCTCTCGGACGAGCACACGACTGCGACCCGACTTGGCATCGATGAGGGCGATCGGCGCGGGGAACAGCGAAACGTAGCTGGAAGCGTCGGGAGAGATGCGACACTCGCGGACGAAGCGCTTGGGGCCGACGCGCTCGGGCGGTCCCTTTTGCAGGCTCATCCGCATCGCCGACCCGAGCCAGTCGTTCCACGCTCCCGCCTCTTCGTGCCAGTGAATGAAGCCGTCGGCCGAGAACCCGATGGCGCAAGAGGATGTGTCGACCGACAAGCGCACGCGGCCCGTCGCGACGTCGAGCAGCGAGAACGCCCCGCTGTGAACCAACACCAAAGACCCGTCGGCGGAAAACAACGCTCCCGACGCGGCGTGCGCGTCCACCGTGTAGCCAGCCGGATGGCTCGGCGTGACGAGTCGTGCGGTGTTGTTCTCGAGCAGCACGTAGCTCTTGCCGTCGGGCGAAAGAGCGAGAGCTTCGGCATCTTTCGCGATGAGCTTGGCGCTGAGTGCTCGACCGGCGCGAAAGCGAATGTCGCTCCCTTGCGGGAAGGCGGTCACCTGGCCGGCTCCTACCGGCGGCGGCAGCGGCGCGTCACTCGCGCTCGGTGCAAGCGCGACCGGCGCAGGAGGCCCGGGCACGGGAGGCGGAGGGTATTGATAGCTCCGTGGCCGATCGCAGCCGACCTGCAAGACACTCGTGACCGCCAGCGCGAGCAGCCCGAAGCAGCGTCCGGCCAGCATCACGGGCTTGTACGGAACGGGTACCCGCCATCTCCCCGCTGAGCTCAGTGGGGCGCGCACGTGGAAACTCCCGCGCCGACCACCGTCTGGTCGAGCTTCGCAACCAGGGAAAGCGCTCCCGTCGCCAGGTCGTAGCGAGTGACCTCGGTGGCTTCGCCCGCGTCTTTCGCGACGAAGAAGTAGAACGCGCCGGCCCACCACGCGAACGCGAACGACGAGTTCGGCTCGCCGAGGCCCGGCGCGACCTTCGAGAGCAGCGCGCCGTTTGTCTCGTCCAATTCGGCCAGCGTCGCCGGATGTAGGGCCGTCGGGAGACCGAACGCGAAGAGGCGCCCGTCGCCGGTGCCCGTGAGCTCCACGGCGTGGCCGATGTCCTCGGTGTAGGGCGCTACGAAGTCGAGGCTGAGCGTCGACAGATCGAGGGTCGCGAGCCCTTGGGATGGCGCCGCGTAGTTCGATTCGGTCACGAAGAGCGTGTCCTTCGAACCGACCGGGTCGAAGACGAAGCCCATGCCGAAACGTTGCCACCCGAGCTGGTTCGGCACGAACGCGGTCGGCACACACGCGGCGGTTTGCGTGTCCACCTGCAGGAGATAGCCGCCTTGGTTCAACACGAAGGCGATGCCGTTTCGCGCCACGGCCATGGAGAACGGCGCATACAGCATTCCGCAGTTCAACGTCCCCACATAGGTGAAGGTCGCGGTCGGCGGGTCGAATCGATGAAGCGTCGACTGTTGAGTGACCACGTACACGCTCGGCGGCCCCGAATCGTCGCAAACGGGAGGAGGGACGTCGAACGCGACATCCGGGGTCGTCTCGAGCGCGTCGGCGACTTCCGGAGCGGCGTCAGACGGAGCTGCTTCGACGCTCGCGTCGGAGGCGTCCACGCGGAGGCCCGACTTGGCGCCGCAGGCCACGACCCACGCCAGAGCGAGCAAAAGCGCAAGCACCTGGATGGCCCGCGCCATGACTCAGAATGGGCTCGCGCAGCTCGCCATGCCTGCATCGCACTGACTCGCCGGGAACTTGTGACCCTCGAGGGGCGTACCGTTCGGCGGCTGCGTGATGTTGGCAGCCAGAACGGCTCCCTTCACCGCGGCCGACGCGGGCCCGAAGCTCTCGAAAGTGAGATCCGCAGCGATGCCGGTGCATCCGCTCGGCAAGGTGAGGTGTACGTTCCAGAGCTTGGCCGAGAAGAGCCAGCTGCCCTTGCCGTTGCATGCAAAGAAGGGTGAGTTCGCCGGCAGCGTGGCTCCGTCGAGCACGTCGGCGCTGAAGTCTGCGTTGAAGCGCACCCAGGAGTAGTGGTTCATGCCACCCGACCAGCCGATGAGCCACACCCCCTCGAGCGCACCCGGCTGCATGACGTCTTTGGGACCGCAGCCCAGGTACTTGCCACCGCCACACGCGCAGGAGCAGTCCGGCTCGCACGGTTCCACGCCGCACGGACAGAAACAGGTTTCGGCGAACACCTGACAGCTCCCGCTCGCGCTCTTGCAACCGCAGTAGTCGAGTCCGACGCAGTTGCCGGCGCCGCCACCAGTGCCACCGGCTCCGCCGGTCGCGCCACCACTGCCGCCGACGGCGCCGCCGCCCCCACCGACCGCGCCACCACTGCCGCCGACGACGCCGCCGCTGCCACCGACCGCGCCACCACTCCCGGCGGCGCCTGCCCCGCCGTCCGCGCCGCCGCCGCCGGTCGACGAGTTCGAGTCTTGATCCGTGCTCCCGCCACAGGCGGAAAGCGCGAGCGTGAGGGCCATGGCGAAGCGAGCATTCATGTCGACACCCAGCCGATTTCGTACGCCGGTCCGTGGCAGATGTAAAACCACGCTGGGCCTGCAACGCGGGTTCTTGGCGAGGACACGAGGTGAGCCGCCGACGGGCCGCGCGGGCACTTCGGCGCCATGGCGAGCTGGAAGAATGTCGGGCCCCTGATGCTGGTTCTGGGAACGGCGAGCGCATGCAGCGCGAACTCCGCGAGTGATCCACGTCCCTCGACCCTCGCCGAGACGGGCGGAGCGGGCTCGGGCGGACAAGCGGGGGAGACCAACGCCGGCGGCGCGACCGCAAGCGGCGGCGCCTGGAGCGCGAGCGGCGGCAGTGGCGGGACCTCGGCGGACCCTGGCTGCAGCGCCGAAGCGAAACACATCTACTTGGTCGGACATGACGTGGGGACGTTCGACCTCGCTCTCTTTCGGTTCGACCCGGCCGCGCTCTCGTTCCAGGGCGTCGCGCCCATCGTCTGCCCCGGCTTTGTCCAGTCGCCGTTGGTGCTCGGCGGCGTGGTGAGCCGTTCGGGTGAGATGTGGTTGGCTCTCGCGCCGGGGCTTTCCGAGAGCGGCACAGGGGGCCTCTTCCGCTTGGCCGTGAAAGACGGCAAGTGCTCCAAAGCATCATCGGTGACGCCGAGCCAGTCGCTGTTCGGCTCCACGTTCTCGACGGTGAGTGCTGGCTCGAACGCGGAAGCGCTCTACGTTCCGGTCCCCTTCGGGACGTTCGACCTGACGACCGAGATCCACACGCCGCTCGGCCCGACCCCCTGGGTTCACGACAAGTGGATGATGGTCTTGGCAGGCACCGGGAATGCCGAGCTCTTCGGGCTCGCGTGGTGGGGCGGCGCGACGCCCAAAGACCAGCCCATGCCGCCGCTCGAGCTCCACACGCTGGACAAGGCCACCGGCACGTCCGTGTCCAGCAAGAAGCTCGACGCGGAGCCGTTGCGGAGTGCGGTGGCATCGGCCTTTGCTCCCTGGGGAGGGTCGCTGTGGGCGTTCACGAGCCTGAGCGGGTCGGGCACCGTCGTCCAGCGCTACGACATGGCGAGCGGAAAGCTCACGCAGGGCGTCGCTTCACTGGACGACATCCAAGTCAGCATCGCCGGGGCATCGACCTGTGCCCCCCCTACCATCCAATGACTCGTCACGGGCAAGTGCGGCCGATGAGGAGACTCACGATCTGCACGTCCGCTTGGGTCACGCTCTGATTTCGGTCTACGTCCGCGAGCTGGCATTTCGGCGCGGCAGTGCCGACGGCGCAGCCAATCTCAGCCGCGACCAGGGACTGATCCGATGCCTCCACGGTCCCACTATCGTCCACGTCCGCAGCGCACGGCCAATACGCTGGAGCCGGCGTCGCGCCGCTGCACGACGTTCCTTGCACCGCAGACAGAATGCCCACGTCGACTTCGTCGACCGCGCAATCGAAGGTGAGATCGGCGGCATCACACGCGGCATCCCCCGTGCCTGGAGCGCAGCCGATTTGCGCGAGCAAGTGCGTCAGATCATCGAGGTCGATGCTGGCATTGGGTACCAAGTCGGCCACACACGCCCACGCGCCGACCGGTCCGCCCCCCTGGTCCGTGCCCGGCTCGCAGGTCGAGCCGGGCTTCGTCGCCGCCAGGATGGGCTCGCCACTTTCGGTGCCACATGAAAGCAGGAAGAGCACTGGCCAGATGTGCTTCACCATCGCACGCCTCCGGTGACGGCGCCGCCGACGAGCGGTCTGCCCACGCTGGCAACGCGCTCGCCGGCAAAATTCATGGCGAGCTCGGGCAGGGTCACACCGCCGAACGCGAGGGCCCGGAGCTCGACGTTGCGCGAGAGATCGATCCTCACAGCCGCACGCGCGAGCCCGAGAATCGCCCAGAGCGCGACATTCTGGTCACGGTTGGGCGCCGTGGCGTGGCCTTCCATCCGCATGGAAAACGCGGCGATCTGGGCACCCAGGCTGGGAACGACCGGACCCTCAGCGAGCTCCCAATCCACGCTGGGCCCGAACGCAGCAAAGCTCACCGCCGCGCAGCCCGCCGCCGTACAAACCTCGCTCGGCAGCGTGGGCGCGATCAGCACTGCCGACAGCCGGAAGTCGCCCCAAAGCGCGCCTCCTTCGACGTAGGTGTGAACACTCGCCGGCACTCCGCCAGGCGCGGCCAAGAGCAGCGGCCCCAAGGCCGCGAACACCGTCTGGCGAGGCACAGGCGCGGGCACGGGTTTCGGTCGATCCCGCGCCACGACGCGCCGCACGACTCGAGGCGGCGGCACTTCGCCCCTGGCTGGGATTTGGGAATCGACCTCGAGCAAACTCGCGCGCAAGAGCTCGACCGCGCGAATGGCCAGCACGTCTTCGCCCATCGAGCTCGCGTCGTTGACGGTCCGTCGCGAGGTCTTGCCCGTGACACGGTCGACGATCACGACTTCGGCGTCTCGCTGGGCCAGGCCGACACCGACGAGGGCGAGCACGTCGAGCTTCCGCGCGAGCTCTTCCAGCTCGCTGGGGCTCGCGTCCGCGACCGAACGGGCCTCCAGCACCGAAAAGCCGAGCGCCGCGAGCTCGGCGCGAAGCCGCGGCACGATGGACTGCTTCGAGCTGGGCGTGACGATGGCCACCCGTCGTTCCTCCTCTGCGCGAGCGCGGAACGAAAAGCAGAGCACGAGCAGCAGACAGACCCACCGGCGCATCAGTCCTCGCCGGCCAGACTCCGCGCGAGCGGGGCGTGGGGACCGTTGGGGTACGCCGCAAGGTAGCGTTTCGCGGTCGCCTGCGCAGCGCTCGTCGCTCCCGATCGCTGATGACACTCGAGGAGGCGCCCGAGGGCGTCTCGCGCGAACGGTCCCCCGGGCTGTTCGCCGAGATAGGTCGAAAACCAGCGGGCGGCTTCGCCGTAGTTTCCGCGCCCGTCGAACGCCATGCGCCCGAGCTGGAAAGCCGCCTCCGCCGCTCGCGGGTGCCCCGGGAAGCGCGACCTCGAGAGTGTGAACGCCGTCATGGCCTTCGCGGGTGCGCCCGCCAGCCGAGCCAGATTGGCGAGCTCCATCAGCTCGTCGGGCCCGGCCGCGCGGCAGGCGGCTTCGAAGTCACCGACCGCGTCCAACGCGAGCTTGTACTTGCCTTGACGGACCAGCGTCTTCCAGGAAGGCGGAGCTGGTGCACTGGCGCTCGGCGCTGGAGACTCCGCGGTCGGCGTGGGAAGCGGCGCGTTCTGCCTCGAGGCGAGAGGGGGCGCGAGTTCCTCGACGCGACTCCCGCAAGCGGCCGGGTCGGCCTGGCAATCGATGACGTAGCTCTCACCCGCTGCGACGGTCCGCTCCGAGCCCGCGCCACGCGCGCTCACGCGCACTTTGCCCTCGGTCACATCCAGAGCGAAGCGGCGTCGTTCGCCGTCCCAACTCACGTCGAACCGAGTCCCGGTCACGACGACTTCGACGGGCCCAGAAGTGATCCGCCAGCGCGTGCGACCCGCGCTCTCGACGACCGCCCGCATCCTTCCACGCTCGAGCTCGAGCTCCACCACCTGGCTTTCCACACGCGCGACCCGGAGCCGGGACGTCGGTTCGAGCACGAGCTCCGAGCCGTCGGAAAAGGAGAGTCTCTCTTGGGTCTGCCCTGCCTCGATTCGGGTCGAGACAGCGCCAGACAGCTCGCTGCCAGCATGACGGAGGACCAGTTGCCCGCGGCCGAACCAGAGCCAGAGCGCGAGCGCGGCCCCGAGCGCCGCGGTCGCGAACGACAGGGCGAGCACTCCGCGCCGTCTCTTCTCCCTCGGCGCCTCGAGCAAAGAAGCTCTCACGTTCGCGTAGCCACGCGGGCCGAGCAGGGTCGAGTCCTGCTGGCGCGCGACCTCGCGACCGAGCGCTTCGAGGTGGTTCAAGTCGCCCATCGGCGTCCCTCCTTCACCCAGTCCTCGAGCACCGGATCGCGTCGAGCCATGGCTACGAACCGCTGCTCCGCCTTCACCAGACGCCTCTTGATGGTGGCGAGCGACACGTCGCATGCCCGCGCAACCTCAGTGAGCTCCATGCCGTCGACGTAGCGTAGCGCGAAGGCGATGCGTTCGTCGGTTGGCATGCGATCGAGAACGGCATACGTCCGGCGCAATGCTTCCGTGTCCTCGCGCCGGGGAGGCTCGCTCGGAGGTTCCGGAACCGCGTCGGGGGCAAGGAACATGAGCCATCGGCGACGCACACGGCTTCGAATCTTGCGTCGCGCCGTGAACACCGCGATGGAGCTCAGCCAGGAACGGAGCGCGTTCGGGTCCCGAACGTCTTGGATACTGGTGAGAGCCTCGACGAAAACGTCCTGGAGCACGTCGGCCAGATCCGGATCGAGACCTAGCACGCGGCGTAGCACGCGCTCGACGTGGCCTGCGTAGCGATCGAATAACAGTCCCTTCGCCCGGGTATCGCCTTGGCGCAGCGCCTCCAGCAGCGCCGCGTCGGAGCCAACCGGCGCGGACGCGACTCCGGCGCCACCGGCCAGCCCCAGGCCGGGTGGAGTGTCGGGGGGGACGCTCACGGACAGCAGGGTACACCTCGCCGTCCTTCGAGTGCCCAGAGGGCCTTGCGGCGGCTCAATTTTTTTTCGGCGTCTTTTGCGAGCCGTTGGGCAGTGTTGGGGGCACTCGCCGGATATGTCCATGCAGACACTCGGGCTGATGGCGGCGCTGTTTGCTCTCGGCTGCGCCGGTGGAGAGGCAGGGCTCACGCCATCGGACGGAGGCGCGGAACCGGACTCCGGCACGGGAGGCGCTTCGGCGGGGCCCGCCTGCGCGGCGAGCGAGAAGGCCTGCGCGGGCGCCTGCGTCAGCGTGAACGACCCGGAGCACGGCTGCAGCGGGACGAGTTGCTCGCCCTGCTCGACCCCCAACGCCACGGCGGGCTGCACCAAGGCTGGCTGTAGCATCGCGGTCTGCAACGCCGGTCATGCCGACTGTGACGGAGAGCGGGCGAACGGCTGCGAAGTATCCACCGCCGACGATCCCGCACACTGCGGCGCGTGCGGGCACGCATGCTCGACCGCCGGCGGTAGCGCGAAGTGTGTGGCGGGCGTCTGCGCGACGGCCTGCGACCAAGGCCGTGCAGACTGCGATGGCCAGCCAGAGAACGGCTGCGAGACGGAGCTGCTGACGGACGCACAACACTGCGGCGCTTGTGGGCACGATTGTCAGGGAACGAGCTGTTCCGTGGGCCTATGCGCCGCCACCTGGCTGACCGAGGAGCCTGCCGGAGCGAATTGCGCCGGGCCGCTCGCCGTCGACGGCGGCGACGTGTTCTTCGTGTCCGGCGACGGCGCGTTGAAGAAGGTGAAGACGGGCGGAACGCCGGAAGTGCTGCTCCCGGGAGGCGGGCGCACGCTGCACGACATGGCTCTCGATTCGACCCACTTGTACTTGCTCGATACCTTCAAACGTGAAGTCCTACGCCTGCCCCGACTCGGCGGAGCTTCGGAGAAGATCGGGAGCTTCACAGACTACTTCGTCAAGACCACCAACGTGTATGTCGTGACCGACGGCACCCAGGTCTTCTGGCTCGATCACGTCTCGGGCGTGGTGAACGACATCAAGCGTTACAAGTTGCCGGCAGGGCCCGAAGTCGTCTGGCGGAGCGCGGGAGCCCAAGCCACTGTGTTCGACATCGCGCTCTTCGGCGAGTACCTGTATTGGATCGAGGACGACGCCATCTGGCGCGCCAAAGCAGCTCAGGCCAACGCGGTGCCCGAGCTCGTAGCCCCGTCGATCGTGGCAAGTCGCCTGGCTGTGGGCGGAGGCGCGCTCCACTGGATTGGGCAGGCGAGCAAACAACCGACCGAGAAGCCGGGCGTGGTCCGGTTGGGTGCCGGCGGAACACCCGAGCTCCTCAGCGAATCCGCGAACGTGATCGCTCTCGCGCCCGAGCCGAGTGAAGTGTTCTTTCGAACCGGCCTTCCTCTGTCCGGCGACACACGCCTCCTGCGAGTGCTGCCTGGGCAAGCCGACGCCCTGCCGATCGTCACCGACAAGTCCAAGCTCGGAGAAGCGTTCTACGAGCGCTCCATCGCCGTCGACTCGAAGTTCCTGTACGCGAACGTGCCCTGCAAGAAGGGCGTGCTCCGGGTGGCGCGATGAGGTGGCTCGGACTCCTTTGGCTCGCGCTCGGGACCGCGTGCGGAGACACGAGCCGGGCGAGCACACCGCAGACTCCAGCCGGCGGCACGAACGGCGGCGGTGCCGCGGGGGGAAGCGCGGGCTCCGGGTCCGGCGGCAACGACGGGGGCATTTCGCTCGGGTGTTTGGACGCGAACGGAGTGGACGACGACGGCGACGGCGTGAGCGAGACCGACGGCGACTGCGACGATTGCGAGGCCTTGGTGAACCCGGGGGCGTTCGATGTCGCAGGCAACGGCGTGGACGAAGATTGCAGCGGAAAGCCCGACGACGAGCCTTCCGGATGCGACGGCCCGCTGCCGCTGGCCGCCACCGACCCCGTGGACCTGGCGCGGGCCATCGGACTCTGCCGGCTCACCACCGCCGACGCAAAGGGTGGAGAGCGCACCTGGGGACTTCTGAGCGCCAAGCTCACGGAGACCGACGGCACCTCTCCGACCGACCCACTCTTTTCGGGAATCCTCGTCGGCTATGGCAAGAACAACCATCCGCGCGAAGGCAAGCAGCTCTTGGCGTTGTCGTCCGGGACCGCACGGGGGCCGACCGATCCGGGGAGCATCAGCCCGAGCGGCAACGGCTATGCACGGCCGGAGCTGGAGTCGGCATATCCGCCGGGGTTCCCCCAGAACGCCCAGGGCTGTCCCGAGCCGTTCACCCAGACGGCGAACGATTCGGTGCGCCTCGAGCTCGAGATCCGCGTGCCCACCAACGCCAATTCGTTGGCCTTCGACTTCTCGTTCTTCACCACGGAATGGCCGGAGTGGATCTGCTCGGAGTTCAACGACACGTTCGTCTCGCTGCTGGAGACCCAAGCGCCTCTCGACCCGAGCCACCACGGCAACGTCTCGTTCGACGCCGCCGGGAATCCGGTATCGATCAACGTGAGCTTCTTCGGGATCACGAGCGGGCCCGTGCTCGCCGGCACCTGGATGGCCGGGGGCCTCGGGGGCGGAACGGATTGGCTCACCACCGAGGCGCCGGTGGTTCCCGGAGAAACCATCCGGCTTTCCTTCGCCATTTGGGACACCAGTGACCACAAGTTCGATTCGCTGGTGCTGCTCGACGCCTTCCGCTGGTCCGTGAAGACAGTGCCAATGCCCGAGACGCGCCCGACGCCGCGCTGAATCTCAGCGCTTCTTCGCCTTCTTCGCGGGCGCCTTCTTCGCGGGCGCCTTCTTCGCCGCCGCCTTCTTCGCGGGCGCCTTCTTCGCCGCCGCCTTCTTCGCGGGCGCCTTCTTCGCCGCCGCCTTCTTCGCGGGCGCCTTCTTCGCCGCCGCCTTCTTCGCGGGCGCGGGCGCCTCGCCCTCGGGCAGATGACATACGGCTTCGATGTTGTTGCCGTCGGCGTCGAGCACGAACGCGCCGTAGTAGTTCGGGTGGTACTCCGCGCGCAGACCAGGGGCACCGTTGTCCCGAGCTCCCGCCTTCAGCGCCGCCTTGTGGAACGCGCGTACGGTGGCGCGATCCGCGGCGAACGCGACGTGCGTCGGATTGACGGGCTGGTCCGTTGCCGTGATCCAGAAGTCCGGTTTGCCACGCGCGCCGAGACCGGCGGCGCCAGGGAACTGCATCACGACGGCGTAGTCGAGCGGACGCAGTGCTTTGGCATAGAACGCCAGGGCCTGGTCGAAGTTTTTCACCCGAAGACTGATGTGGTCGATCATGGGCGCGAGGCTACTCTTGTCTGCCTTGGTCATCGACCACCAATTCAGCGGGCGCCCTGCTACCCTCGCCCCATGTCGAGAGCTTGGGTCTGCGCCCCCCTCTTGTTGTTCCTGGCCTGCTCCTCCGACGAAGGCGGCGAGCCGAAAGCAACTGGGGGCGCGACCACGGGGGGCACCGCGGGCGGCTCGGCGGGGGGCGTTGGCGGCGCCGGGGGGGGTAGCGGCGGAGTGGGCGCTGGCGGGAGCGTGGCAACGGGCGGCAGCGGCGGGGGCCCGAGCGGGTACGACTGCAAGAACCCGCATCCGGCATGGCTCTTGTGTGAGGACTTCGAGGGCATGAGCGCGGGCTTTTCGGCCTGGCTCGCTGCTTCGAAGTGGACGGATCACATCGGCGGGGACGACGCGGGACGCATGACGACGAGCAACGAAGCCCATGGCGGCGGCTTTGCGCTCTACCTGCCGGCCGCAGCGAGCTCCGGCTACCAGGGCGCCGACCTGCTTTTTCGTACGTGCCAAGGGCAGAACCAGCCGGGCTGCGCGATGGCGGGGTACGACAGGCTGTTTTTCCGTGCCTGGTTCCGGCTCGCACCGGACCACCAGAAGGTGCACCACTTCCTCAGCATCCTGGGGAGCGAACAGTATTGGGATGCCTACGGAAACGCTGGCTGCCGCCCCGACGGCACGCGGCACATGGGCACGACCGTGGACTTCGAGGGCGCGGCACGGAACACGTTCTTCTACACCTATTTCCCGGAGATGAGCTGCGACACCGGAGCGAACTGCTCGAAGTACGCCGACCCGACCCAGATCTGCGCGGACTGCGCGCAGAAGGGCATGCCGTGCGCGAACGGCCCCGAGTGCTGCTGGGGCAACGAGTACCATCCGTCACCCGAGGTCACGCTGCCGCTCGATCAGTGGGTGTGCCTCGAGATGAGCATGAAAGCCAACGACCCCGGGCAGAAGAACGGGGAGATGAGCTACAGCATCGACGGCAAGCTGGCCCATCAGGTCACCGGCATGTCCTTCCGTACGAAGGAGAGCTTGAAGCTGAACGGCGTGAGGCTCCAACACTACCTCACGACGGAGGACGCCGCGGGCCACTCGAACCGGATCTGGTTCGACGACGTGGTCGTCAGCACCGAACCCATCGGCTGCTCGTGATCGATCCTAGCGAGGCGCCCTTCGCTCGCACGGGCGCGCCAGGGTGAAGAGCGTGCTCGCCTTGCCTCGGCCGCCGTCGACCAACACCGCAGCGAAACCAGGCCGCACGAGCGGCCGCGCACGAAAGCCGTCGCTCAACTTGCCTTCCTTCCCGCTCTCGGGAAGCACGTTCCACGCGCTTGCCTGCCAGCGGCCCCTCTCCTGGGAGAGCAGCGCGGCGCGGCCATCGAAGCTCCACACGTGGTAGTAGCGGCGAATCCCCCGGCTGTCGGTCGGGCTGTGCATCATTCCGCCTCCCACCTTCTGCTCGACCAAGAGGGCACCGTCGGTCATCGGCGTGAGCGTGACGTCCGGGTACGCGACCCGCGGAAGCACCTCCGCCGCACCAACGTCCTGGCCGTTCCGCACGGGCACGAACTCGAGGGCCGAACCCTTCGAGGTCACCAGCAAGCCGTGGCGGCCACCGAGCTCGACGTGGGTCAGCGACGGACACTCACGACCGTTCGGAATCAGCTTTCGTTTCCATCGGAAGCCCTCGATCTCGATGCTGTGGAGCTCGAAGCCGGACTTGCGCGGACGCGCGATCTGCCAGTGATCGCCTTCCTGCCATTCGGCGAAGCCCATGCACTCGCCGTCGAGCGCGTCGAGGAGCTCCGAGCCGGTGTCCGTCATTCCGTAGAGCTCGATGGGCGGACCGATTCCTTCGCGCGACGCAGCGGCGACACAGCGACCCTTGCGACACGCGGCCCGCCAGGCGGTTACCGGGAATTCGGGGCTCGTTCGCTTGCCGTCGGGCAGCGAATGGAGCGCCGTCTCACCAAAGTAGCGCGCGGGCGTCACCGAGTAGTCGATCTGGTAGCGCCCCACGAGCGCGCGCGTACCATCCGAGGCGAATGCCTTCGGCGTGCCGGGGTGCCTGAGCTCCGCTACCGGCTCGGCAGACGAAACCTCGGGCGCGTCCGGACGCGTGAGGTCGAGCGTGAACCAGCGCGGTGGATCTCCGTCGAGCATGAAGCGCAGCTGCGTAGCCGACTCCTGAGCTACCTGCTCGCTACGCCCCGGGATCGGCTGCGTGCTCGGCTCGCCGCTGGTGCCGAGCCACAGGAGCACGTCTCGTCCGTCGGCGTCCGATGCGAAGTAGTAGCTGCGGCCCGCGAGCTCTGCCACGTGGAGCAAACTCCGCCACGGGACCGCCGAGCTCTCGGGCTCGGAGAGGGCGCAGGCGAGCTTCGCTTGGGGAGCAGACGGCGGCGCGGGCTCCACGCTGTCGGCCGGGGGCAGCTCGACGTCGGGCGGGGGTCGTGCTCGCTGCGAATGGCCACAGCCGACGAGCAGACTGACGGCCACGATGCCGCGCGGAGCGAAACGAACTGCCATCTGCCCGCACCAAGCTAACGCGGGACACGACCAGCGCCAAACGGCCTGAAGGACGCGTCCGCGACGCAGCGAGTACCGAGGTGCTTTTCGCCGAGCGCTCTCCGGGACAAGCTCCGCGCATGGCGGGTCCGAGCTACTTCGATGCGTCGTTCAAGGCCGAGGTGAAGCGCGCCGTCGCCGACGTCGAACGCGAGACGAGCGGCGAGGTCGTCGTAGCGGTGCGCCCGGTCTCGGGCAACTACCGCCACGTCGACCTGACCGTGGGAGCGGTAGCAGCTTTGCTGGCGCTCTTGGTCTTCCTCTATCACCCAGAACCGTTCGAGTTCACCTACCTGCCCGTCGAGCTCGGCGCGACGTTCGCGCTGGGAACGTTGCTCTCGATGTCCCTCGCCCCTGTGGGTCGCTGGTTCGGGAGTCGCCGCCGGCGGCGCGATGCAGTCGAGCTCGCCGCCAGCGCCGCGTTCACCGATCTCGGTGTACACGCCACCCGCGAGCGCACGGGCCTGTTGATCTTCGTTTCGGTGTTCGAACAGGAGCTCGTCGTGCGCGCCGACGTCGGCGTGGGACAGGTGAGCAAGAGCGCCGAGTTCGAGGCCTGGCAAGCCGAGCTGCGGCAGTGCGCGTTCGGTGGAGGCAACACGGACTTCGCGTCGACGCTGCGCAAGCTCGGCCCGATTCTCGCTGCGCCCTTGCCACGACGCACCGACGACGAGAACGAGCTCGCCGACGGCGTGGCGGAGGTGGTCTGATGCGTCGCGCGGCCTTCCTCGTCGCACTTCTCGCGAGCCTGCCAGCCTGGGCGCGCCCCGGCGGCGGGCAGAGCTTCCGGACCGGCTCCACCTCCAGCGGCTCGTCGTCTTCGGGTTCGAGCAGCTGGGGGTCGAGTGGCTCGAGCCGTTCGTCCAGCGGCTCGAGCTGGTCGTGGGGTTCGAGCGGTTCCTCCCGCTCGTCGTCGAGCTCGGGAAGCTGGGGTGGTTCGAGTCGATCGAGCTCCGGGTCGACGTATTCGAGACCCAGCTACTCGCCGCCCGCCATGGACAACGACGAGCTCGATCGCATCACGGAGTGGTCGCACTGCCTCACCCGGTGCACGTCGGATCCCGAGCGCTCGAGCCAGTGTTTCGCCGAGTGCGAACGGAAGAAGAACGCGCCTCGGCCGAAGGTCGTCATCGACGAGTCCGCCAGCCCTCCGCCACCGCCCGAGCCCGACCGACCCATGAGCTCCTACTTCTGGGTCCTCGGCCTGTTGCTCGGTGTGGTCGGGGTGGGCGGCGGGATCCGCCACATGCAGCGGAAGCGCGATGAGGCATTCTGGGCCACAGCCACGGAGGACGTCGATCGCTGGGCGGCGCTCCGCGCCGAGCAAGAAGCCGCAAAGGAGCGCTTCCCGAGCGTTGCGGCGGCCATCGAGCGACTGCGCGGGCAAGACCCGGGTTTCTCGCGGGTGCTGTTCGAAGACTTCTTGCACGCGCTCTACGTCGAGGCGCAGACCGCCCGCGGTGGCGACCCAGAGGTGCTTCGGGCATGGCTCTCACCGCCAGCGCTGGAGAGCCTCGTGCGCCTACGCGCCGACGAAGTGAAGGCCGTAATCGTGGGCTCGCTCGAAACCTTGGAGGTGACGGTGGACGAGACCGCGCGGAAGCTCGTGGTGCGCGTGGCATTCGACGCCAACTACACGGAGCTGAAGGGGCAGAAAGAGGAGAGCTTCTACGCTCACGAGATCTGGACACTCGAACGGAGCGCGGACGCCAAGTCGCGACCTCCCGCCCGAGCGCGGGTGCTCGACTGTGCGGTTTGTGGCGCACCCGTGGAGAAACTCGTCGGTGGAACTTGCGGCCACTGCGGCGCGTCGCTCGGCGAGGGCAAGAGCGACTGGCTGGTACGCAGCATCGCCATCGAGAACCGCGAGCTCCGCGGCCCCCTCCTCACCGGTACCACGGAGGAAGAGGGCACCGACCTTCCCACCCTGGTCGCGCCCGACGTGAAGAGCGAGTTCGCGGCGCTCACCGCCCGCGACCCCGAGTTCTCCTGGTCGGCGTTCACGACGCGAATCGAGCTCGTGTTCCGCACGTTCCACGCCGCCTGGGCCGAGCAGAAGCTCGGCCCGGTGCGCGCGTTTCTCTCCGACTCGCTCTTCGAGCTTCAGCGCTATTGGGTGCGAGCGTACGTCGCGCAAGGGCTCCGAAACGTCACGGACGAGCCCCGCATCGTCAGCGTCGCCCTTTCACGCGTCGTCCGCGATGCCCACTTCGACGCGATCACGGTGCGGGTTTTCGCCGAGTGCAAGGACTTCACGCTCGACGCCAGCGGCCGCGTCGTGGGCGGGAGCCGAGAACGCGTGCGCCAGTACAGCGAGTACTGGACGTTCATCCGCTCGGTCGAGCGCCGCGGACCTGCCCGCGGCGCTCCGGAGTGCCCGAGCTGCGGCGCGCCGGCCGACGGCATCGACATGGCGGGGACTTGCGCGAAATGCGGGGTGAAGGTCACGACCGGCGAGTTCGACTGGGTGCTCTCGCGCATCGAACAGGACGAGGTCTACCGGCTCTGAGCCGACCGGGCAACGCGCACGCCGCGCCCCGCAGAGCCCGAATTTTTTTCCGCGACAGCCGGCTCGGGGCCGCGTCTCCTTGGTGCATGGACCTTCCGCTCCCCCCCTGGTTCGGTGACCTGAGCGCAGACCCGACTCTGACCGAGCTCGGCATCCGCTGGCTGGATGCGTCGGAGCGCCAAGGCGTCCGCGAGGGCTCCCTCGGAGTTCTGCGCGCGCAACCGGGAGAGGCCACTTGGAGCACGCGGGGCACCGAGCGACTCGAACGCTGCACGCCTCTCGGCTTGGCACCCGAACGCAAGAAGCGCTTGCACGGGGAGGCAGCGTCCACCGCTCTGTTCTTCGATCCCGAGCGCCCCGACCAGCTCTTGCTCTCGCTCGGCCCCGCCATGAGCCCGCTGACGTGGGCCGAATGCCAGGCGACCCCGGACGAGCTCCGGGCGCTCTTCGCGCGCTATTTCCGCGACGACGCCCCGAGTGTGCAACGACTGCCCAAGGTGTTTCGCTCGGTGGTCGAGCTGGGCGACGTCAGCCGTGAACAGCTCGAATCGGTGCTTTCGCGCGGACACCCGCTGCTCGACGACGCGCACTGGTACAGCGCGCACGTCGAAGACCCGTGGTCGGCGGACCTCGGGAGCGAAGGCTTCGGCTTCGCTCTCAGGGTCTCGGCTGGGCTCCGCGACGCCGAGAAGGAGCATCCGACTCGACTCCCGTCCGTGAGCCGTCGAACTCTGTTCAGTCGCAGCATCGTCAAGCTCGAGCAACACCCCGATCAAATATGGGTGGTGGAGATTCGCTACGCGCCAGACCCCAACGCCGCGACTGCCATCACCTGGGTGAACGAGATCTTCCGCTGCCACTTCCCTCCGGACCTCCCCGCGGACGTGGTCGGCTCGGGCATCATGCTCGGGGGGCACTTCGGCCTCGCGGACGTCGCGGAGCGCGAAGCCAGAGGCTTCGACCGATACGCCATGGCGGCGCGACTCGCCCTCGAGCCCACGGAGCCGGCGACCCAGCTGGCGCTCCGGATGGCCATCGAACGAGTCGCGGACGTTCCCGCCGAGCTCGAATACCTGGTGAACGTGGCGGCCAAGTACCGGCACCTCGGCAGCGTCGCGGAGATCGCGCTCCGCGTGGCGGGATCGGACCTCGGAGACGCGATCTTGGAATACCTGCGCCCCGAGACCAAGAAGCTGCCGTCGGATCCCGAGTCCGACCACGACGCCGGCGAGGACGACGATCCCGAAGAAGACGACGATCCCGAAGACGACGACGGTCTCGAAGACGACGACGGTCTCGAAGACGACGACGATCTCGAGGACGAGGAGGAAGAATCGTGATCGCCACGCTGATTCTCACGCCGGACATCGACGAAGCGCGAGTCCTCGACTGGGCCGCGAAGCAGGGGCTCGACGTGACTTCGCGCGCCCCCGCCACGGGCTCGCGTCGGATCATCACGTTTTCCGGCTCGCTGGGCATGGCCTCCTGGTTGATCCGTGCCGGCGCTACCCACCCGCTGCTGGTGATCGAAGGCGAAGCTAGCGGGGTGGAAGCTCTCGCGCGCGCGGGCCGTGACGCGCTGGGGGTGCTCGGGCTGGACGACTTCCTGGGAAAGCTCTCGGGTGCGACGAGCGCCATCGATCGAGTGCGCGCCATGCACGACGTCGCGATCTTGGCCGAGCTCGCGCCTTGCGACGAGCGCACTCGAATGCTCGACCTCGTGGCCGCCCACCTCGTTTCCGACGACCGCGCGCTGCGCTACCTCGCGGCCGAGGTCGTGAGCCTGGCCATCGACCGCCATGGGGCCGAGCTTCTGGCTCGAGCCAGCGAAAGCTTCCCCGATCTGGCGCCAGCGCGGGATCTCGTGCTCCGCATGTGCGAAGCCGAAGCGGACGGCACGTTGGGGGACGCGCCGACCGATGACTGGTGGGAACTCGAGCAACGCGCGCGGGCGGGCGCCGCTGCCGGCCAGTGGAAGCGTGTCGTCGCCGCCAGCGAAGCCCTCCTCGCGAGCTCCGCGGACCACGTGCAGGGGCTGTACTACCGAGGCCTGGCCCACGAGGCCTTCGGCGAGCCCGTGCTCGCGTTGGCCTACTTCGGGGCGTGCGCTGCCGAGCTCGAGCTCGAGATCTCGGTCAACGCGGACGACGACGACGATGGGTTCGACGACGGCGGCGGCGACGACGATGACGATGACGAACAGCGCGAGAACCGCGCACTCCTGAGCGACGCGCGCTCCAAGATCGCCTCTCTGCGAGAGCGAGTTCTGTCGACCTCCGAAGCGGAGCGAGCGGCCGAGGAGGACGCCCTCGTCGCCCGCCTGCTCGCCTGGCAGGACGGAGAGGCAGGCCTGGCCGCGGGCGCGGCGGATGCACTCGCGGGCGTGTACCCGACGCTCGACCCGTTGTTCCTGTTCTTGCGGGGTTCGTACCACTCGAACCTGGAGCTCGTCGATCGCGCCTACGAGACGGCCAAAGACTCCCTGGCCGTCGAGCTCCGCCGCGCAGAACTCTTGCGCAAGTCCGACCGACCGAGCGCCAAGCTGGCGTTCGAGGCCTTGCTCACCAAACTTCGCCGAAACGGCGTTCACGAACCCTCGTCCTTGGCGCGGCTCATCGCGCGATTCGCCGGAACGCCCGCCCTCGCCGACGTGCTCGAGCAGCTCGCGCGTGTTTCGCTGGAAGAGGAAGACCGCGTGCGCGCGCTCGAGCTGGCGGAGGAGCTCCTGAAGTTGAACCCGGACTCGGCGAGCGGTTGGCAGGTGCGCGCCCACGCACTCTTGTTCGAGCACCGCTACGCAGAAGCGGCCGAAGCCTATGCCGACGCCATCGCGGAGCTCGGCCGCATCCGCGAAGAGGGCGAGTCTTCCGGTTCGCTCTTCTTCGGACAGGATCCGCGCGCGATGCTGCACATGAACCGCGCGTGCGCGTTCGGCCGCATGGGACAAAAAGCAGAGACCCTGGACTGCCTGAGACGCGCCGTGCGCCTCGATGTCCAATACGCCGAGAGCGCCAAGACCGAGGACTGGATCGAGTGCGTTTGGGGCACGCCGGAGTTCGAGGCCATCACGCGCCAAGAATCGCGGGCGCTGGTCACGAGTGAAGAGCTCGAGCCCGCGCACGTCGCGAACCTCATCTCGCAGTGCAAAGGACGCTTCTATCGACGCGAAGTGGCCGCGGCGCTCGAGGCAGGCGAACGCGCCGCCGAGCTCGCCGGCTACCGCGGCGATCGCGCGCAGCGCATCGAAGCCATGTCCGCGCTGGCGTTCGCGCTGGCGTTTTCGGGCCAGGCCGGACGCGCCGTGGAGCTCATGGCAGAGGTAGTGGCCCTCGCCCAGGGCGGCACGCCCGAAGAGCGAGCGGATGCACGAGCGCACCAGGCGTTGGCGCTGCAAGCCCACGGAGATCTGACAGGCGCAGAGCGGGCGTACCTCGACGGAATCGAGCTCCGCCGCCAGGTCTACGGCGACGATGCGCCCATCCTCGCCAAGTCGTACGGCGACCTTGCGCGCCTCTACCTCGACCAGGAGCGTCCGGGGCGCGAGGTGCGGGAAACGACGGAGAAGGGCATCGCGATCCTCGCGCGCTATCTCGAGAACCACACGCACGAGCACGACGCTTGGGCCGAAGCCATCACCGACCGCGCGACGCTGGAAGGCAACCTGGCCCACATGTTCGCGCGCGAGGAGCTCTGGTCCGAGGCGCTCGACACCCTGGATGCCGCCAGCACCACGTTCACCCGAGCGTCGGAACACGCCCTCGTGCAGGCCGGGGTCCTCGAGAGCGCCGAAGAGCTCGCGCGGCGCATCGCCAGTCGAGGCGGTACCGGCGCCTCGCGCGCGCGCGCCATCGCCGAGCGCATCGGCCTCGTGCGTTTTCCGGGTTCCGCTGCGGTGCGCCGGGAGCGGGCCTTCTTCGCGGGCCTCGAGCGCCTCGTGGCGCGCATGCGCGCCCAGGGCGTGGCTGACGCTGCGATCGCCCATGCGTTCCGAGAAGCAGCCAAGGGCCCGGACCGACTCGACGAAGACTTGCGCCAGGTGCCCGAGCTCGCGACGTTGGCCGCAGAGCTCGCGAGCCGTGCCGCGCGCTGGCCCACCTTCCTCGTCACGAGCGCCATGAGCATGGAGCTCCTCGCGAACGATCTCGATTCCGGCTTGGCGGGGCTGCGCGATCTGGCGGTGAGCCACGCCGAGGAGGCGGACGCGGCGAACGAGACCTGAGGGTCGAGTCGTCGGCCGCCCTTCCCAGCGCAGATTGTGCGCGCCCGCGTCCCACCGGCGAGCTGGGCAATGGCGAGACCGTGCTCATCGTTGGTGGAGATGTCCGACGGAACGCGAGCGGCCGCCGAAAACTGGCACGCCATGACCGTTGCGGAAGCTCAGGCCTTGCTCGGTGCCGATCGGAGCCAAGGCCTCAGCCGGAGCGAAGCCGCGTCGCGCTACGCACGAACCGGTCCGAACACCTTGGTGCGCCGGCGCGGGAAGCCCGCTTGGCAAGCGTTCCTCGACCAGTTCAAGAGCCTGCTCATCGTCGTGCTCGGCTTCGCAGCGCTCATGGCGCTGGCCATCGGGGACGTGAAAGACGCGGTGGTGATCTTGGTCGTGGTGCTCATCAACGCCACCCTCGGGTTCCGCCAGGAGCATCGCGCCGAGACGGCCGTCGCAGCACTGAAGCGGATGCTGGCGAGCTCGGCTCGCGTGCGCCGACAGGGAGCCGTCGAACAAATCGACGTCACCGAAGTGGTACCCGGAGACATCGTTCTGGTCGAGGGCGGGGATCGGATCCCCGCGGATGGGTTGGTGGTGGAGAGCCATGCGGTGGAAGTCGACGAGTCGGCGCTCACCGGCGAGTCGCACGCAGTGGAGAAGTGCGCTGGTGTGGTGCTGCCCGCCGACACGCCTTTGGCCGAGCGCTCCAACTTCGCCTTCATGAACACCAGCGTGACACGAGGGAGGATGGAACTTCTGGCGACGGCGACCGGCATGACCACGGAGATGGGCCGACTGGCCAGCATGCTGGAAACGGCCAAGCCTGCGCCGACTCCGCTGCAGACGGAGCTCGATGTGCTGGGCAAACGCCTGGCCCTCATCGCGCTCTCCGTCGTCTCGCTGACGCTGTTCATCGACGTGGCGCGGGGCCAACCGTTCTTGAAGGAGGTGATGGACTCCATCGCGCTGGCCGTCGCCGCCATTCCGGAAGGTCTCCCGGCCGTGGTCACCGTGACGCTCGCGCTCGGCATGCAGCGCATGGCGAAGAATCGCGCCATCGTGCGCAAGCTGGCCGCGGTGGAAACCCTGGGCTCTACCACGGTCATCTGCTCGGACAAGACGGGCACGCTGACCATGAACCAGATGACGGCGCGCAGGTTGTGGTTCCGGGGCGAACACTTCAGCGTGTCGGGGGAGGGCTACAGCGGGCAGGGCGAGATCTCGAAACCGGACGGCGGCACGGCCGACCTCTCGCGCCTCACGCGCGCAGCGCTCCTGTGCAACGAGGCACGCATCGAAGGAGGCACCCTCATCGGTGATCCCACCGAAGGCGCGTTGCTCGGCCTCGCACACAAGTCGGGGCTCGACACCCCTGCCGCGCGACAGCGACATCCACGACTCGACGAGCTGCCGTTCGACTCGGTGAGCAAGCTCATGGCGACCTTTCATCGGGACGAGGACAGCCTGCTCGTGCTGGTGAAAGGCGCACCCGACGTGCTCCTCGCGCGGAGCAGCGCACTGCTCGGGCCGGCGGGCGTCGAACCCTTGGACTCGAGCGGGCGGCAGCGAGTCGGTGAGGAGCTCGATGCCATGACGTCGAGGGCCATGCGCGTGCTTGCGGTGGCGGAGCGCCGGCTCGACCCCGACGCGCTGGACGGTCGGAAGCCGTCGTTGGACTTGATCCAGGAGCTGACTCTCCTCGGGTTGGTCGGAATCGTAGACCCGCCGCGGCCCGAAGCCCGGGCTGCCGTCGAGCTGTGCCGCCGCGCTGGCATCCAGGTGAAGATGGTCACCGGCGACCAGAAAGGCACCGCCGAGGCCATCGCTCGCGAGATCGGCATCGAGGGAAAGGCGGTGTCCGGCACGGAGCTCGAAGCCCTCAGCGACGAAGAGCTGCGGGACGTCGCCCAGAGTGCCAGCGTGTTCGCGCGCGTCTCACCGGAGCACAAGCTCCGGATCGTGGAGGCACTTCGGGCCACCGGACACGTGGTTGCCATGACGGGTGACGGCGTCAACGACGCGCCCGCACTCAAGACCGCCGACATCGGCGTCGCCATGGGAGTCACGGGGACCGAGGTGTCCAAAGAGGCCGCTGCGATGGTCCTGGCCGACGACGACTTCGCGACCATCGTCCGCGCCGTCGAGGAGGGCCGCACCATTTACGAAAATATCGTCAAATTCGTGCGATTCCAGCTCTCCACCAACATCGGCGCGGTCCTGACGGTGACGGGCGCCTCTCTCTTCGGCCTGCCCTCGCCGTTCACCGCCATCCAGCTGCTCTGGATCAACATCATCATGGACGGTCCACCGGCCATGACGCTCGGACTCGACCCGCCGCGCCCGGGCATCATGAACGTTCCCCCGCGCCGGCGTGATGACACGATCTTGCCGTGGCGCAGATTCGGCCAACTCTTGCTCTACGGCACGGCGATGGCGACCGGAACGCTGGTCGTATTCTGGCACGGGCTCGTTACTCAGGGCGAGCGCTACGGGCTCACGCTGGCTTTCACCACGTTCGTCTTCTTCCAGGTCTTCAACGTGCACAACGCTCGCTCCGAAGGCAGGAGCGCGCTCAGCCGTGCGACATTGGAGAACCGCCACCTCTGGCTCTCACTCTTCGGCGTCGTTCTGCTCCAGGTGCTCATCGTCGCGCTCCCGCCCGCGCGCAGCCTGTTCGACACGGAAGGGCTCGCGGCGCGCGATTGGATCTTGGCGATCGCCGTTGGCTCCACGATTCTCTGGTTCGAGGAGCTCCGCAAATGGATGGGCGCGAGCCGTCAGCGCCCGTTGGCCGCGGCGGCTCGAACCCCAGCGGGCCGCACCTGGTGAGGCGACGCGGAGTGCGGTATCCTGCGCCCCTATGATGCGCCGAGCGGTGGCTTGGGTGACCTGTGGCGTGCTCGCAGCGTGCAGCTCGACGAGCGTGAACGAGGGTGGAAGCGGCGCGAGAGCGGGTAGCGGCGGTGCGCAGCCCACCGGCGGGAGCGCCGGGCAACCGGGCGGGGGCGCGACCGGTGGCGCTGGCGGCAGCAGCGCGACCAGCGGCAGCGGCGCGAGCGCTGGCACCGGCGGCGGCGGCGCGATCGGTGGCAGCGGTGGCAACGGCGCAAGCGGCGGCAGCGGCGCGAATGGGGGAGCCGGCGGTATTGGCACGGGTGCTGCGGGAGGCAGCGGCGGCACCGCCGCCATGGGCGGGACGGGGAACACGGGCGCCGGCGGGGCAGTGGGTGGGACAGGCGGCACGTCCGCGAGCGGGGGCGCCGGTCCGGGCGGAGCTGGTGGCAGCGGAGGCTGCACCCCGACGAGTTGCGGCGCCCAGGGAAAGAACTGCGGCACGGTCGACAAAGGGTGCGGGCTTGGCACCGAGAACTGCGGCACTTGTGGGTGCAGTCAGTTCTGCAATGCGGGGACTTGCGACGACAAGGCGTGCTTGGCGCCGGGCGCGGCTTGCTCGTGTACCGAAGAGTGCTGCAACGCTGCGACTTGCACCGACACCAACAAGGGCGCGAAGACCTGTGGCTTGCCGAGCGGTTCAGTCTGCAATTCTCCGTTGAAGTGCGCGAGCGGCGTCTGCTGTGGATATCCGGACGCGTGTACGCCGAGCGGAAAGTGCCAGTGACGTGCTCGGGAACTGAGTGAGCCAAGCTGGGCCACCTGGCTGGTACGCCGATTGCTTTGCACCCACCATGCGCAAGTGGTGGCCAATCCTGGGGTGCTTCGTGACTTTGCTGGGTGCTTGCGGAGCCGAGGACGAGGAAGACACGGGCGTCAGTCCGGCAGGCTACTGCGCCGAATACGTGCCGCACGAAAACGCAGCGACCTGCCGGAGCGAAGAAGACTGCACGGGCAAGATGGAGCATTGCGTGGCGTGGAACGGCTCGCTCGGCTGCCCGTACCCACCCCAGTGCTATTCCGACTCGAGCTGTCCAGCGGGGGAGATTTGCGTGAACGACGGCTGCCAAACCGCGTGTGGGCCCAAGTGCACGGCGGACTCCTGCCCCGCCACCACTACCTGTGGAGCGGACGGTCATTGTCGCGCGATTTCGTGCAACGAAGGGTTCGACTGCGGCGCGCTCGCCGTCTGCGATCCGACCTCCTCGAACGCCGACGGCCGGGGCTGCGTCCAGGCGACCTGCAAGCAAGGCAGCGACTGCAAGTGCGGCGTGTGCATGAAAGGGTTCTGCAGTGCGGGCCCGGGCTGGTGCAGCCCCGTGCCGCAGTGACCGACGTGTGTATCCTCGCCAGCGATCCGGCGAGTGCGTCTGTGCTAGTACTTGCCCATCGGCATGACGCCGTCCCCGCACGAGTGAATGTGTCGCGGGCAACTACGCGAACGAAGCGAGCCCGCCGAAGGCGGCGGGGGGAGCGGTCGCAGCAGCGAGCCGCGGGGGCCAAGGACCCCCATTCCTAAGGATGCCATGCTCGGAGAGAACTCGTTCGTCGGTCGAAGCGGTCTGCTGACTGAGCTCGAGGCCGAGCTCGAACGCCAGCGCTCCGTCGTGCTGTTCGGCCCGCCAGGGGTGGGAAAGACCCGACTCGCCAGTGAATGCGTGAGGCGAAGAGGCGGCGCCTCGGTGACCGTGAAGCTGAACGACGTGCGCGACCTCGACGGGTTTCTCACTCGGATGGCCCATTCAGTCGGAGCAAGCGTACCGGCGACCACCCGCAGCGAGATCGTGGGGCGGATCCAACGGAGCTTGGCTGGGCGCGCCGCCGACATCTTCGTGTTGGACGGCATCGAGCGCCTGCCCGCGGAGGCCGAGCCAATCATCGGCTCGTGGATGGGCGCGGCTCATCCGCGGTTCATCCTCACCAGCCGGCGCCGCGTCGCAATCACCTGCGTGAGCCTGGACGTTCCGCCCCTCGGCGTGGAGCCCGAGAGTGGGGAGGGCTGGTCGGACGCGGCGGAGCTCCTCTGCAAACGCGCGGTGGAGCTGGCGAGGGTTCGCCTCGAGCCGGCGGATCGCCAAGCGGCCCAGGCCCTCGTTCGAGCCCTCGACGGCTTGCCGCTCGCCATCGAGCTCGCTGCGGCGCGACTCGGAGTGCTGAGCGTCGAGCAGCTCCTCGGGCGACTCACGGACCGCTTTCGCACGCTCGCCGAACGCGAAGGCGAGACCGGTCTCGGCAGCTCCATCCGAGCCTCCTTCGAGCTCCTGGATGCGGACGCCCGCGCGTGTCTCGTGGCCTGCGCCGTGTTTCGTGGCGGCATTCGCCTCGAAGCGTTGGAAGCGGTCGCACCCGCCGAAGTCGACGTCATCTCCGCATTGATGGCGGCCCGCAATCACTCGCTGTTGGAAGTCGTCCGGCACGGTGACTCGCTCCGCTACCACCTGGCCGAGAGCGTGCGCGACTGGCTGGAGGATCACGCATGCGGTGACGCTTCCTGGGTGAACGCGCGGCGCCGGCACGCGGAGTATTGGGACCGTTGCGCTCCCGCCCTCCTCCGCGATCCCGAGCGCGCTCGGCTCGAGGTCGACAACCTCGGCGTAGCGTTCGAAACCGCAAAGGGAGATTCGATGGAGCGCGCAGCGCGTTTGGCCATCGTGCTGGCGGATCCGCGACTCTGCTCTCCCTACCGCGCCTGCATCGAGCGCATCCGAAGCGTGCGCGAGGGCGCCGCGAGTGGTGGGCTTCCGCCTGCGCTGCTCGGGCGACTCGCGCTCGGAAGCGGCACCATGTTGCGTTTTGCGTCCGACTTTGCTGGCTCGTCGGCGGAACTCGAAGACGCGCTCGGGCACGCTCGGTCGGCGTCGGATTCGGAGCTCGAAGCAGAGGCGCTCGTGGGGCTGGGACTCACCGCGTCGGCGCGCGGCCTCTGGCACGACAGTCGGGCGTACCTGACCCGTGCACTGGAGGTACACCCCGAGGAATCGAAGCGATCCTTGCCTCTGGCGATGATCGCCAACACCTACGTGAACCAAGAGCGGCTCGATGTCGCAGAGGCGCTCTTGCGCGAGAGCATAGCGCTCGGACTCCAGCACGCCGACCCGTTCGCGGAGGCGTTCGCGCGCCTGTCCTTGGGAGTGCTCCTGGTGGAGCGCGGTGATTTCGACGAGGCGTTTGGAGAGCTCCTGGATGCGATGAGCCTGCTCGAATCCGGCCAATCGGTTCGATTGATGCACGCTCGGCACCTGTGCGCGTTCGCCCTGACCCACATCGCCCGCGTGCGCCAGGAATCGCGAGACCTCGCGGGCGCGCTCGTGGACTATCATCGCGCCCGGAGCATCGCGGCCGAAGAAGGCGCGCGCCGTGCGGAGACCTTCGCCGTTTGCGGGTTGGTCGGCTTGCTTTTGGAGATGCGCGAACTCCGCGCAGCGGAAGACGAGCTCGCGCGAGCATTGCCGCTCATGCGGGAGAACGGCAAGGACTACGAAGGCGTGATGGTCGCGATGCGAGGCGTGTTGTTCGCAATGCAGGGCGCGACGCTCGACGCGGAACGCTTGTTCGCTCACGCCGAGAAGTTGCTCGCTCTGGCCGACAAACGGGTCTTCGGCGCCGCGCTCGAGGTGCTTCGCGGGCGCACGGCGCCACTCTCTTCCGAGCTCGAGCGCGCTGCCGACGTGCGCCTGGCACGCCGCCTTCGCGAACAGTTCTCGAGCAGGCAGCCGGAGAAGCCCCTGCTCATCGCCCGCGATGCCTCGTTCTTCAGACTGTTCGGTCAAGAGCACGGCGTACCGCTCGAGCGGCGACGCGCCGTCCGCGAGGTGCTGCGTGCGCTGGTCGAAGCCCGCTCCCGTCAACCCGGTGTCCCGGTATCGGTGGAAACGCTCGTGGCAGCCGGCTGGCCCGGCGAGCGGATCCTGCCCGCCGCCGCCGCCGGCAGGGTGTACACCGCCATCTCCACGCTGCGTCGCCTGGGCCTCCGAAACGTGGTGGAGCAGAGCGGGACGGGCTATCTGATCCCAGCCGAAGTGCCCATCGTCTTTCATGACCAGCCCGACGCCGCGCGCGTTTCAGGTTAGTTTCAGGAGCCGAGCGCCCGGTCTCTTGCCAGGCTCGGGCCATGAAGCCTTCCGCGAGTGCCTGGCTCCTTGGGAGCCTGATCCTGGGTTTTTCGCTCGTTGCGTGCGGCGAGGACGAAGACACCGCCGAAACGCCCGCTTCGGGCGGAGCCGCAGGAACGGGCGGAACCGCAGGCGCCGCCGGCAGCACCGGTGGTGCCGGCGGTTGCATGGAGCTCCACCCGAGCGACACGATGCTCTACTTCGGGAGTCTCGCTTCGTTCGGCGTGACGGCGCGCGTGGACGCGCCGCTGCCGGGCTACGCCAAGACGCGACTGGCACTCGAACTCTACGACGAGGGCAGCGGCCTACCGCCCGGCAGCTTCGACCTCGGCAAGCCACCGGAAGACAATTACGGCACGTGCGAGCACTGCGTGTTGCTCGTCGCGTACGACGAGCTCGGTCAAGCGCGGCGCGTGTTCTTCCAAGAGTCGGGCAGCATGACCCTCGACGAGCTCGCCCTCGACCAAGGTCTGGTGGCGACGGGCAGCGTGAAAGACGTGAAGCTGGTCGAGGTGACTCAGGAGCTCGATCTGAGCTGGCACGAGGTCGCCGGGGGAGCTTGCTTCGTCCTGCCGTCGTGGTCGTTCGACACGAAGCCGGTGAACGGAGGCGACTGCGACTCCGCGGAAGACTGCCCCAACGAAGCACTGCAAGTGTGTGACGTCGAAACCAAGAAGTGCGTCACCGGAGAGTGCAGCCTGACCTTCGACCCACCGCTTTGCCCGGAAGGGCAACTCTGCATGTCACAGATCGGTGCCCTCATCGAGCGCGACGAAGGCGGCGTAGCCACCGGCGCGTGCTACGAGAAGTGCTCGCCCAAGGGGTCGAACACCTGCGGCTCGGGCCAGAAGTGCTTCCCGCTCGGACCGACGCAGAGCGCAGGGATTTGCCTCGCGTCCGGCGGTCCCAAGCTGGGCGACGCGTGTGAACCGAGCGACCTCGGGACCAGCTGCGCCGACGGCGGGTATTGCACCGGCGACCCGCCGCGCTGCCAGAAGACGTGCGCGTACCTTTCGCCTCCAGCCGGCTGCCCCGACGCCACGTACTGCTCGTCGCTCAACCTGTGCGAGCCGCTCTCGGCCGGCGACCCCGCTCCAGTCGGAACCCCGTGCCAGCCCACGAGCCCGCTCCTCCGAGACTGCGGACCGGAAGGCGACATGTTCCGTGGCGCCTGCATCGACTGGTTTCCTGAAGCCGCGACGAAGACCTGCGAGCGCTACTGCAAAGTCGCCGACCCCAAGTGCGGCCCGGGCCAGAGTTGTCTCGCGACCTTCGACAACCCGACGGTAGGGATCTGCCACGACAAACCCACTTGCGGCGACGGCGTGCTCGACGTCATCGGCGGGGAACTCTGTGACGACGGCAACACAGCATCGGGCGACGGCTGCGGGAAGGACTGCAAGACGCAGGAGCTCGAAGCGTTGTGCCAGCAGGCCACACCGCTCATCCTCGGCGTGGACTTCTCGACCAACGTCGGCGCACCAACCGGATTTCCGTCGCTGTGTGATCCGTACATCGCGAATCCAGCGAAGCTCTACAGCTTCCTGCCGCCCGGCCCAGGCAAACTCGACCTCGTGCTCGAAAGCTCGGCAGACCTCGGGCTCAGCGTGCTCTCGGACTGCGCGGCGGGAGCCACGGAACTCGGATGTCACAGCTTCCCGGGCAAAGACACACTCCATTTGAACTTCGCGACCGTGCCCGCGAAGCCCGTGCTCGTGACCGTACGCTCCGCTTACCCCCTCGCGACCGGCTCGTTCGCCCTCTCTGCTGCTTTCGTGCCTGCCGTGTGCGGGGACGGAAAGGTCGGCGGCGCCGAGCACTGCGACGACGGCAACACCACCTCGGGCGACGGCTGTTCGGCGGATTGCACGAGCGTCGAGTGGAGCAACGTGTGCAGTGCGCTGCCCGTCCTGCAGCTCGACACCAAATTGAGCGGTAACGTCGACGGCGGAACCTCGTACTTCGACAGCTCCGGTCTCTGCGCCTACCAGAGCGGCAGGGAGCGAGCTTGGACGTGGACCGCCAGCGCGACCGGCAAGCTCCAGCTCAGCCTCGAGTCGGCATCGAATCTCGACGTCTTCGTGCTGTCCGAATGCACTGCGGTGAGTCCGGAGAAGCTCGCGCAGTGCGCCAACAGCGGGCAAGCGAGCCAAACCGAAGCCATGGACGTTGCGGTTAGCGCGGGACAGAAGCTCACCGTGGTCGTACAGGGCCATTCACAGGACGACGGTGGAGCTTTCGTGCTTTCCGCCAAGCTCGTCCCGTGAGTCTCGAGTCGGGCAGGCCACATCCGCAAATCCCCTGACCCGCCTCGGGCGCCAAGTCTCCGTCGGCGTGAACCGCGTCGAGAATTCGCGGTTGCCGCCGGCGTCGTCGTTGTCGCCCGAGCCTCGCGGGCGTACCGCCGAGTCGTGGAAGCGAAACGAGCGCGCTTCTGGTCGTTGGTCGCCGCGACGGCGGCTGCCGTTCTGCTCTTGGGCGTCGGCCTACCGCTCTTCATCTACGACTACGCACAGCCGCCACCCGGCGCCCCGCTGGCCACGCTGGACGTTCGTTCCGGCGAGCCCTTCGAGTTCCGCTTCACCTCGGATGGTCGGCCCGCGCGGGTCTTCTTGGACATGGAGTGCGAGAGCTGTTCTTTCCCGGTCACTGGCGAGATGAGCTTCGCCATCAACGGCGACGTCTTCGAGAAGAACGCGATCTCGACCGGCTCGGGCGACTGGGGCGGAACGGGTCGCCAGCTGGAAAAGCAGCTCGTCTTCAGCGCACCGGAGCGGCCCGCTGGAGCAGAGATCACGCTGCGTGGCTCGCTCGTCGTCGAGCGACCTCGGAGCAAATGGAACAAGGCGCCCATCGAGAGCGCCCCGCCGCCGCGTGTCACGCTCCTGCGCGTCACCGTCGCGCACTGAAGCGACATGCGCGGGTGACGCGAGCGGAGAGGCAACTGCCGGATCGGGTGTGTTCAGTACGTGTAGGTCACGCTGTAGGGCGTGCACTGCGCTGCCGCGCCGCCATCGACGCGTAGATACACCTTGGCGTTGTCATTGATGCCGCTACAGTTGATGTCGAGCGCGACGCTGCCGCCGTTCGGCGTCGTGCAGCAGCCCTGGAGCCCCGACACCGTCGAGGTCGTTCCACTCGAGCAGGTCAACGTGAGCCCGGTACACGAGGCGTACATGCAGAGCCTGACCTTGGCGGTC
>Ga0268298_10001098_pt1 | contig 32901 bp, 28 predicted proteins | sample WWTPWeurt_MetaG_FD_194462 | JGI IMG/M metagenome (GOLD analysis project Ga0268298, IMG submission 194462) | Activated sludge microbial communities from WWTP in Nijmegen, Gelderland, Netherland - WWTP Weurt | ecosystem: Engineered > WWTP > Aerobic digester > Activated sludge | place...
GACGGGCAGATCCTTTACGGTGACACGCCGATTTCAAGTCGTGAGTCCCGACGCGGATCTCGTCTCGGAAGACGGGGAAACCGCCTGGCCGAAGATTTTGGGGAGCTATACCAATCTTGACGGGTCGACATCGGATGATGTGAGTAAGACCTCATTTGAAGGCATTCCCGGGTCGACTGCGAAATTTTCCGCGGTCTTCCGTCCGGAAATACTGGGAACCTTTATTCTTGACGGCATCAAAGCGGGCGACGACCAAAATGAAATGATTTGGTCAATTAACGGCAAGCCCTTCAAGTGGAACGATACCGGACTCTCGCTCGCGCTCGACGGCACTGTGGGCGATATCTATACCGTCACCCTCTCCGGCGCCTACAATCAGCCCCGCGAGCTCAGGAAAGCCCTCTATGATATCTGGAAAATATCTCCCTTTAATTCCGAAACCGTGCGGTTTTCGAAAGAGATACAAATTCGACTGGTAACTGCCGGAGAGAGTCCTTACGCGAAGGGAGGGGCAAATACTTTCTTTGCCTCGCTCATTTCCGCCGTGCCGCCTCTCGTGTTGTTCTCGGTTCGCCTCATCCTCTCGATGGGTCTCATTCTCCTCGTGGTCGGCGTCGCTTTTTCGGCAATGCCGGAGAGGAGACGGGAGTAGCGAGTATTTTAGTATCTAGCAATGTCGTATGAAATTTCTGAAACAGAGCGGGAAAATGTTCGTTTTTTTGTCTGTAATTGCGGTTGTCTTTGGTTTCTTTGGAAATTTGTCTTTTGCTGCGGAACCAAACAGTGATATCACCTGCAATGCAAAGCCTCTTGACGGTGTCTGCAAGGAAGCGGGAAAGGAGTGTACGCCAGGTGCTGGATATCAAAAGTATGGGCATTGCGATAAGGTGGATGCGCCCTGCTGTGTGCCTGATGCGAATGTTCCGAAATCTGGATCAACACCCATTACGACCAAGACTGAGTGTGAAGCCACGAAAGGATCTGATGGAAAGAATGCTTACTGTATAACGACGGTCGGTCAGAATTGCTCAACTTTTTCTTTGGATCAAATCGGAACATGCGCCGACCTTGGTTCAGGCACGGCGTGTTGTGCTGCAAAGGGCACCCCTGTTCCTGGCGGTAGTACCTCGTCAACTCCTTCTTCTAGTGCTAGCTCGCTTCAGTATGCCCCACTTGAGAATTTGCCGGGGTTTGAGGGGGAGAGTGGGGACTTTGCGACGTATTTCAAAAATGTATATCTCTTGGCGCTCTGGATTGTGGGGATATCGGCGCTCTTTATGCTCGTCGTGGGCGGGTTCCTCTACCTCTCGAGCGCGGGGAATACGTCGACTCTGGGCTATGCCAAAAAGACGATCTATGGAGCGCTCATCGGGCTCGTCATCGCGCTCATTTCATGGCTCCTCCTCAATACTATCAATGCCGATCTCACCAATTTGAAATTGAGTGGATTGTCGGGAGTAGCGGGACTAGGCGGTGGGTCGTCAACGACGACTACACCACCATCGGGAAATGCTGATCCGGAGGGATGCAAGAATTTGAAAAATCTCCGTTCTGACATTGCAAATCAGTGTAATCTTGCTTCAAAAGAGTTGGTTGCCATGATGTCCTGCATGGAAGGAAAGGGTATAAAAAATACATGGACGTCAATTTCCGCCAGTAATATTGGGGGGGATCAAAATGCGGCGGCGGCGTGTTGCGGAGATTCGCGACCAGCTTCGTGTAAACATTCAAAAGTTACTTGCCATTATGGATGTACCTTTGGAACGAAGGGGCTTTCTTACGGAGTTGATATTGGAGGGTTAACGAGTGCATCGAGTGATGCTACCTTGTGCGCCGTAGCGAGTGCGGCTAAATCTTGCGGAGGGGGAAATATATGGGGGCCTCGGACACTAAGTTGCGGTGTGACATATCAGGATGGCCATAATGATCATCTTCATGTTAGTGTTTCTGGGTGCCCACATTGATTTTTTATGAAGAAGTTCTTCATCGCTACTTCCGTTCTTTTTGGAATTTTTCTCCTCTTTTTCCTCATATACAATTTTTTGTTCAAGCACAATCCGTTCGAGGGGAGGGTGCCCAATACGGCGGTGATACCAAATGAAACCGGATCGAGCAAAGAAGAGATAGAGGAAACGAAAGCAATCGCGAACGTGACGGATGAGGAGGTGGTGGCGCCGATATTTGATGTCGAAGATCAGGCGATCCTCTATCTCGTGCCGGAAGAACAGGCGCTCAAAGAAACCTTCCTCGTGACCAATGCGCCGCGCACGGTCGCGCGGTTCTCTTTTGTGCCGAGAAATATCATCTGGTCGCCGGATAGGAAGCGGGCGCTCGTCAAAAAGAGCGATACCGAATGGGCGCTCTTCACGCGCGAAAAAAAGGGAGAGGCGAATGAGGGTTCGCCCGTACAAATGCTGAAGCCCGGCATCGAAAGCCCCGCGTGGACGACGCTTGGGGACAAGATTGTTTACAAATACTACGATCCGGCATTGGAAACGCGCACGCTCACCCTCGCGAATCCCGATGGGACGGATTGGGAGATGATCGGCGAGACGACATTTCAGTTTTTGGAAATACAAGCGGTGCCGAAGAGTTCGCTCATTGCGTTTTGGAATTGGGGGAATGCTTTTGAGGAGACATCGCTCTCGGTTGTGGGGGCGATGGGGGGCGAAGTGAAAGAAATTTTTTCCAAACACTATGGCGTCGACTACGCGATCGCGCCAAATGGCAACACGATACTTTTGAGCAATACGATCGAAAAGGGTGGGACGGCGGTGACGCTTGCGACCATCAATGTAAAGGGTGGCAACTACCGTAATCTCGCCATCCCGACTCTCGCCGGAAAGACCGTCTGGGCCAAAAACAGTCGCGTGATTTACTACGCGCTCCCGGGCGCCATCCCCGCGGGGAGTATTCTGCCCAATGATTACTACCGGAAACCGATCCTGACTGCCGATACGTTCTGGAAGATGGATATGGAGACGAATGAAAAATCTCGCCTTGTTGATCCGGCCGATATCGACCGGAGCTATGACGCCGAAAACCTCGTCCTCGATACGGACGAGACCACGCTCTTCTTCCGCAATCGCCACGATGGGAAGATATACAAAATCAACCTCTGAGTTTTTCCACCCCTCCTTTGCAAGGAGGGGAGCGGGGTGGTTCCGGTTTGCGGCTCCGGCTTCAAACCCCTTTGTCTCGAGCCCGAGCCACCCCGCCTTTGCCAAGGGGATGGCGAAACCCCCATAAAAAACACGATCCAGAAACTATACGCGAGCCCGAGTCGCCAGTAGGTGGTGTCAACGAGTCCGTGAATGAGTACTGTGAGCATTATTGCCGTGAGTGCCGAGAGAATCAAGTGATTCTCTTCTTTTTTTATTTCAAAAAAAACAGTCCGGAACCACCAAACAACCAAAAAGCCGAATGCCAAAAGCCCCATAAGACCGCCTCCGAGCCAAAACGCGAGGAAAATAGTGTGCGGCTCCGGCACCGACCACTCGAGGTAGGGCGGGAAGTATTGTTGATACGCGAGATAGCAGGATTGGAAATTTCCGGGTCCCACGCCAAAGAGAGGCGAATTGGCGATCATTGCTTTCGCTGATCGCCAAATCATCAGGCGTGAGGCGAAAGAAGAACGCGAATCGGGATCAAAAAAATGTTCAAAACGCGGAGTGTTCCACTGGGAGAGAATGATTATTCCTGAAAATACAAGAAACACGGCGGTGTATCGTAGGGGCGAATAATTATTCGCCCGTACCCCTTCTCGTACCCATCTAGTTCGCGTCATGTATTCAAACAAGAAAATCCCAATCGCAACTGCGATCCACGCGGAAATGGAATGGGTGAGGAAGAGAAGGAAGGAAAGCAAAATGAAAAATGAAAAATGAAAAATGAAAAATTGGGAACGGGAAATGCGGGAACGGAAAAAGTACCATAAGAGAATGATGGCGGGGGTGAGGTGCATGGCGAGGGCGTTGGGGGAATTGAATATTCCGGAGAGACGATGGTCATAGGTCATACCGCTTCCAAAAATCCACCCAAGAAGCGAGAGAATGGAAATCGGGAGGAACGATACCGTGAAAATGAAAAGGAGTTTTTCGCGCGAAAAATACCGACCGGAGGCGCGAAAAAGAATCCACCCGAAGAGTATTGGAAATGCAAACCACGATTTCAGAATACCGAGCGCTCGCAGGAGTCCTTCCTGCGACATTGGACAGAGAGCATGACGTGAAAACGCGGCAACGAGTGTGGAGGAAAGAACGCCGAGAAGAAGGACAACCATCCCAATGTGTACGGGCGAATAATTATTCGCCCGTACGAAGCGCATTGATGTCAACATCATTTTTCCCCATTGTTTTCCCTTTATTCCTCCCGTTTCTTCCTTCCTTTGCGCTCCCTTTCTCCACCCTTCTATGTTTTCAATTCTTTGCGAAATCTCCCCCTTTTGTTTTCGTGTCCAAAACAGCACCGCCGCTGACGCTATCACTCCCATCTCGACCATATATATCGGCACGCCGAATAGCACCACTTTTGCGTTTTCAAAGTGGAGGAGGAAGAATGTCGCGGCGAGGCTACCGAGCAAGTATGGTCTTATGCTCATACGAAGAAAATGCGAAGAGAACGAGGAGGAGTGGGAGGATGTGCACCGAATAGATCGGCGTTTCAAAAAGGGAATGAGCGAGGAATATGAGGAGGGAAAAACCGACGGCGAGTTTGAGCGGTTCGAGAGATGCGAGGGCTCGGGTGATTGAGATAGTGAGAAGGAGGAAGAAAACGATGCCGTTTACGATACCGGTTTCGGCCGAGATATCAAGGAAAATATTGTGCGCGTAGCGCGGTTCGCGATACTCCGCGGAGGGCTTCACGGTATTGGAATAGTTGCCGAGTCCGACGCCGGTTACGGGGTGTTTGGCGATAATGTCGAGGGCTTCGTTCCAGATGGCGAGGCGGCCGCTCGTTGAATGGTCGGCGGGGTCGAGAGAAGAAAGGAGTCGCGAGGCGATAGGGTTCGGGATGAAGAAGAAGGCAAGGAGAAGAAGAAAACAGAAGAAGAGTGCCGGAATATATTTTTTGAAAATCAGTGAAGGGAAAATCGCGAGCGAAACCGCGAGCGCCAGAAGAAGCGCGAGGTAGCCGCCGCGTGAAAAGGTGAGTATATCGGCGATGAAAATGAATATGGACGCTATTATGAAATAGAGTTTCGCGCGATGGGTGGAACTTTGAGTGAACGCGAGCGCCAAGGGGAGCGTCATCCCCCAGAAAAAAGAGGCGATATGCGGATCTGGGAAAAAAGCGCTCGCGCGCAGGAGATTCCCGCCGCCGACATTCGCCACCATGCTCGAATATTCCGAGACGACGCCGGAAAAGGTTGTTCCGGAGAAAATCGGGAGGATATTCTTTTGCCAGAAAAGAAGCGTCGGATCGAGTCCGATCGCGAAGGGGAGGAGAAACTGTACGATGCCGATTCCCGCCGAAAGCGCGGAACCCGCGACAAGCCACTCCGCGAATTGTTTTCCATATCCCTTCTCTTGAAACACGGAAAACGCGACGAAGAAGAGAGGAGTGAACGAAAAGAGAAAGAGAAGTTTTCGAATTCCCCATGAGACATTCTCTGCAAAAAAAAGAGAGAACGCCGAGAAAAAAAGAAAAGAGATAAGGAGGAGTGTTTCGGCGCGCGCCGGGAGTATGAGCCTCTGTCGGAAGAGCGAGATTGTGATCCAGAAAGACCCAAGTCCGAGCGCGAAGAAGCGAGAAATATGCAGATCGATCCCGGGCGCGGGACTCAACGCAAACTGAAACGGCAGGGTCGCGAAGAAGAGAAGAAAAAGGAAGCGCATGAAAGAATGGTGAATGGTGAATGGTGAATGAAGAATATAGGAAAGAAAACAGGAACGATTTATTCCCCATTCTTTACTCCCCATTCCCCATTCTTGCTACTCCCCGTAGGAATTTGAGAAGCTTTCCCTCGTACCATGGTCGATGGAGGGAAAAATAGCTATCTTGAGACGTGCGATAGGCATTTTTTTGTTCTTTCCGTGATGCGTCTGTACTTCCACCACCCATATGGAGAACGCAAATATCCGGAAGAAGGAGAATTTTTTTGCGGAATTTTTTCACTCGAGCGCACAGGTCCGCGTCCTCATAGTAGAGGAAGAATCGCTCGTCGAATCCGTGTACGCGAAAGAAAAGCGCGCGAGGGATGGCGAGGGCGGCGCCACTTACCCACGCGACCCTTCGAGGCGCTTCCGATTTCCAGAGTGTGGCGCTTCTTGGAAACCCGCTATGGTTTCGAATGAGGTCGAGGAGGGTGATATCGGTGCCGACGCCCCACGGCTGGGGCATTTCCGGCTCAATGAAGAGCTTGAAACCGGCGATGCCGAGCGTGGAATCTCGCTCGAATTTCTTTAAGACGGCGCTCATATCTCCCGAGAGGAAGCGCGCGTCTGGATTGAGGAGGATAAGTATGGTTCCCTGAGCGCGCTCGGCCGCTCGATTGACGGCATATCCGAAACCGCGATTTTCAGTGAGAGTAATGAGGGTAAAAGGAAATCGCTCTTGTAATGTCCGAAGCGTCACGGTTTCTTCGGGGTCGTTGTTGACCACGAGGCACTCGTATGGCGCGGGGAAGGTGATATTTTGAAAAGATGAAAAACACGCGGGCAAGTGAATTGCGCTTCGGTAGTTGACGATGATGAAGGAGAAACGCGGTGCGTTGTTAGTATCCATATTTCCAGAAATCTCGAAAGGCGTCTCGGACGGATCGGGCGGTGGCGTCTTCGGGGGAGGAAACGACGCGGAACATATTCCAGAGCTTTCGGAACGCGAAGGAGATCCAGAAATAGGGCTGTCCCCAGAAGGGGAAATTTTTCCGAAAGAAAAAGAGTCCCGATCGGACGAGCCAATACGTTTTTTCAGGATTTCTTTTGCTTTCTTCGGAGTGCGTGATGGTGGCTTTCGGATGAACGACAATGGGAAATCCGGCGCGTTTCGTTCGGATCGAGAGGTCGGCATCTTCGTAGTAAAGGAAAAAACGCTCGTCGAAGAGTCCGACCATACGGAAAACCGGAACCTTGACGAGCGGAGCGCATCCAGATAGGAAGCCGGTTTCAAATGGAATGGCGCGACTTCTTGGTTTGGTATGAAGGGCTCGGAGGCGAAACCAGGCTATTTTCCCGCCGCCGAACCATATCCTGCGTCGCGAAGGTGTAAAAATGATCGGGGAAGCGATGCCGACGGACGCGTGATGCTCGAGGAGTTCGACCAAACGATGGAGGGACTCCTTCGAGACGATCGTATCGGGATTGACCAACCAAACATACTCGGCTCGTTGGTCGAGAGCGAAGCGAATACCGACATTCATACCGCGCGCGAAGCCGACATTTTCGGAATTTCGGATGAAATGCGCTTGCGAATAGCGTTCTTTGGCGGATTCAAATGAACCGTCCGTTGAGGCGTTGTCGATCACGACGACGCGGAACATCGGGTATTCGAGGCGAAAAATCGAGCGAAGACATGAAAGAAGTGTTTCGCGACTGTTGTAATTCAAGACGAGGATGAACACGAGAGGGGAACGATACATAAGAGATGTCTAAAAACGTTCAATTTTTCGGTTTTATGAAACTTGTTGGATACGCTCTAAGGTAAGGAGTGGAAAATTTTGATATCTAGGAGCCCATTGGAGCAATGGGGAATTCAGCTTCATCTGATTTTCGAGCGAGGAGCGAGGCAATTTCATCGGTTCCGATGGAGCCGGTCAGGGAGAGAAAGGCGATATAGATGAGCGCGCCGCCCACAAGGAGTATCGGGAAGGAGAGGAAAGAAAACGAGAACAGGAACAATCCCATGGCGCCTGTCGAGAAGAGGATGCCGGGAATGCCTTTGAAGGATGGGGAGTAGTGAAGAAATCTGAAAGCGAGAAAAGCGGTCGCGATCGCGACAAAGCCTTCGGTCAAGAGCGAGACGCTCGCCGCGCCCGCGAAGGAGTAGCGCGGAATGAGGAGGAGGTTGAGCGTGATGTTGACGATGGCGATAGAGGCGAGTACAGCGAGAAGACGCTTCTGAAGATTGCCGGCAATCAGAATCGCATTAAAAAAATTGCCAAAAAATATGGCGGCGAGAGAAAAAATGAGAATGCGCAGTGGCATCGCCGCCCTCTGAAATTCCGGACCGCCGATAAGGAGGACGAGTGACTCGGCAAGGAAGAATCCACCGACGGCGAGCGGCGCCGCGAAGACGGCGAAGACCTTGAAGGTTTTGTCGGCGACGAGACGAAATTTCTCCGGCTCGTGGAAGATATAGCGGGAGAAAAGCGGAAGGACGAGCCCGGCGATCATAGCCGGGAAGAACGTGAGATTTTCGATGATTTTATAGGCGGCATTGTAGATGCCGACTTCCGCGCTTCCTTGGAGTACCGAGAGAAGGATAGTGTCCATCTTGAAGTACGCGAACGAGACGATGGAAATAAGGCCGATCGGGAGGGAGGCACGGAGGAAAGTTTTCCAAAACGGGATATCGAAAGAGAGTCGAAAGCGAAGGAATCGCCGGCTTATAACCAGAAGAATGCCGGCATTGAAGACCATATAGGCGAGAAGCGCGATGATAATGGCGCCGAAGCCCCAATCAAAAGAGACGGCGGCAATGATGAGTCCCAATTGGAGGCACTTGCCGAGAAGTTCGACGGTTGCCACCCAAAACATCGCCAGGCGCTTTTGGAAAAGACCATTTAAAACGCCGGAAGAGGAGGCAAAGACGAAGGCCGCCGCCGCGACAATGATGCCGAAACGCAATTCGGGCGTATAAGGTAAAAAGGGAACGGCGATGAGCGCGAGCGCGAACACGATCGAAGAGCTCGCGATGCGGAGCGCGAACACTTTTCCGACGAGAGTCTCTTCCGGCGCGTCCTTGCGGGAGATTTCTCGGGTAAGGAGCGAGGCGAGTCCCAAATCCGCGAGCGCGCCAAAAAGTCCGAAAAAAGCGAGGACGGTCGCGTAATTGCCAAACCCCTCGGTTCCAAGATAACGCGTGATAAAGCCGATCGCGACGAGCGCCAACACCGTCGAGAGAATTTTCGCGACGGAATTGAAAACAACATTGTACGCGATGCGTCGTGCGAGGGGCATGAGAAGGGGTGGAATAAAGAATAGGGAATAAAGAATAGGGCGAGAATTGCGGAAATGGACGCCTAATTCATAATTCCTTATTCCGAATTCTCTATAAATCGCTTTTCGGTTTCACGATGATTTTTCGGTTTTCGCCCATACCCGAACTTTCGGTGACGACCGTTTCGGACTCGGCGAGCGCGAGGTGGACACACTTGCGTTCAAAAGGCGTCATGGGACGAAGGAAAACCGCTCCCTTGTCTCGCGCCGCTTTCGTTTCGGCGTCTTTGGCTTCCGCGGAAAGCGCCCGTGCTTTTTCTGTCCAGTAGTGATTGACGTCGATTGAAAAATTCGCCCACCCGTCACAGGCTCGTCGAGCTATGAGGCGAGCAAGCGCTTGGAGCGCCTCTAAATTGAGACCGCGCTGGCCAATCAAAAGATTCGATCCTTCGGTAACGTGTATATGACACACGAAATCTCCCTGGATGGGGAGAACCGGCGATTCCACCGTGACTTCGGCGGGAATCGTCATTTTTTCAAGAAGCGCGCGCACGATACCGGCGACGACTTCGGCTTTGTCATGATCCATACGGTTTTTTCATTGGGTTAGAGGTCGGCGGGGTGCGCCGAAATCCTCCCCTCCTTCTTCCGAGAATATCACCGTTTCGCCCCAATGAAAAGAGCCCGACGCGTTTTGCCCCGGGCTCTTTCGAGTGTGAAAAATTTTTTGAAATAAAATGGGAGTTGCCAAGATTGCAAAAATGAATTTTTCTCACACGTTTCGCGAATGCTGATCCGACGTTTCGTCCCGCCAAGGCGGGATTGCAATCTTGGCGTGCGTTGAAAATAAACTTTTGTTTTTGTTGGCTCTATTTATGCCGGAAGAGGGTGTGTGCCCGCGAGCTTTTGTTTCTTGAGGAGGTGCCACTGCTGGGCGATCATAAAGAGAGTGGAAGCGAGCCAGTAGAGCGCGAGGCCCGAGGGGAAGGTCATTCCGAAGAAGAGGGTGAGCGCGGGACCGATATAGAGCATTTGTTTCATCATGATTTCATTGAAATCCGGAGCGTCCTTCTCGGTTTTTGCCGGACTCTGTATCGTGGTGGCTGATTTTTTGTCGAGCGTCTTCTTACTCTCCATAATCATTTTCATCTGATAGTACTGCGCGAGCGCCGTCATAATCGCGAGGAGCGCGCTCGGCTTGGAGAGATCGAGAAGACCGAGGAATAGTCGACCGATTTGTCCCGGGTTTGAAACAAAGGTGTAGAGCGTCTCGGATGACGCCATGAAGTCGGCTTGGGAAATGGTGAACAGGACGCGGTAGATCGCGATGAGGACGATGAGCTGGATAATGAGAGGGAGACAGCCGGAAAAGGGGTTGATTTTGTTGTCGCGATAGAATTCCATCATGGCGCGGCTCTGTTTCTCTCGGTCGCTCTTGTATTTCTTTTGGATTTCCTTGATCTTTGGCTGAATTTCCTGAAGTTTTTTCTGTGATTCGATTTGTTTTTGCGAGAGGGGGTAGAGCGCGGTTTTGAGGAGAACGGTGACGAGGATGATGGCGATACCAAAATCCGCCCCCGGCACAACGTCGTAGAGGAAGACGAGGAGGTTGTAGATCGGTTGATAGACAATCGTGTGGAACAACGCGGTCATAGATTCAAATTTTGAACTAACAGCGAACAATGAAGAATGAACAACTAATATCAACTTATCTTAATCTCCGCTATCTTGTGATTTGCCTCGACTGCAAAAAATAATTTTTTTCACATGCTCCTCTCTATCGGAGCAAACTTGAAAAAAATTATTTTTTGCAGTCTCGGCGTGCATGGTAGAAGTCTTCAGGGTAATTTGGTATAACAACGAACAACTAATCAACCATGCTTGAGGAGGGAGGTTTTTCGGAGGATTGACTCGATATCGGCGGAGACGTCGGCGAGAGTTGGTTTTTTGAGGGGGGTCTTGAGAGCGGAGAAAGCGCCATCAAAACCGGTGGTCAAAGCGGGAAGAAATGAATGAATGGATTCGCGAGCGAGGCGTTTCAAGCGGTTTCGGTCTACGGCGCGCGGAAACGCCTTTTTGCCAACGATGACGGCAAGACGGCTTTGCTGGTCCGTATTCGGCACGTACGAAAAAGAAAAAAGGCTTCCATACGCCTTTCTTCCGGAACGAAACACGCGATGTATATCACGGCGATCAGAGAGGCGGTTCGCTTTCGGTAACATAGGGATATTAAGCGACGGTGAGCTTTTTTCGCCCCTTTCGCCTCCGACTCGCAAGCACCCTCCGTCCGCCGACCGTTTCGCTCCGGTGCCGGAACCCGTGTCGGCGCTTCCGTTTCAATTTCTTCGGTTGATAGGTTCGCTTCATAATCTCCTCAAAAAGTATTTGGAGTGTACCAAGTTAATCTGAAGCAGTCAATAACGTGATGATTGGGGAATAATGAACAATGAACAAGGAGGGAAGGTATTGAAAGTTGTCCACAGGTTGTCCACAGACTGTTTTTACAAGCGGAGGAGCTTTGCTATACTGGAGCGACGAATGAGAATGTTGACCTATGTCCTACGAAACTCTGTGGAAAACCGTGTTGGGGGAAGTGGAACTCTCCGTTTCAAAGGCGAATTTTGAAACGTGGCTTTTTGATACGCGATTGGTTTCCATCGAAAACGGCGTGGCGCGCATTGCGGTGGGAAGCCCTTTTACGAAGGCGTGGCTCGAAAATCGTCTCAACCATATCATTCTCCAAGCGCTCGCGCGACAAGAGCCGTCGCTTCGGGAAATCGTATGTTTTATTGAGAAGCCGTCGGACGCGCCTTCTTCCGCTCCGCTTTCTCCGATTCGCGTGACGGATGTGGCGCGTCGAGAATCGCCTTCGCCAAAAGATAAAGAGACATTGCCGTGGTCAAACGATGCGGATCAAGTACAAAACCCGCGCGAAGAAATGATATCGAAGAACATTGAATCGTTCCCTCCATCTTCTCCGCTTGCATCTCCCGGTGTTCTTCCGGTTCACCCGGGGACGGGGTCATCGGCGTCGAGCATCCCGATTGGTATGTCTCCTTCTCCGGAAGCGCCGGTTAAGCGGGTGACTTCCAATTTGAACGCGCGGTACACCTTTGAAAATTTTATCGTCGGAGAAAATAATGAATTGGCGCGCGCGGCCGCGTTTGCGGTGTCGCAGAGTCCGGGGACGCTCTACAACCCGCTCTTTATCTATGGCGTGGTTGGCGTGGGGAAAACGCACCTCATTCAGTCGATCGGAAACGAAGTGCTCAAAAACGATCCGAGCAAGGTTGTTCGGTATACGACCTCCGAGCAGTTTACCAATGAACTCATCAATCACCTGAGGGATCAGACGATGGAAGATTTCAAGCGAGTGTATCGGGAAATAGACATTCTCCTCATTGATGATGTACAATTTCTCTCCGGTCGGGAGAAAACACAGCAGGAATTTTTCCATGTGTTTAACAATCTCTACCAGCTCAATAAGCAGGTGGTGATCACGAGCGATCGCACGCCGCGAGCGATTCCAACGATCGAAGATCGCCTGAAGAGTCGCTTTGAGGGCGGTATGATCGCCGACGTGAGTCGTCCCGATCTCGAGACGCGTATGGCGATACTGCGACTCAAGCTCCTCGAGAAAAACGCCTCGCTTGATGAAGACTGCATTCGCTTCATCGCGGAGAACATCACCAATAACGCTCGCGAACTCGAAGGCTCGCTCAATCGCGTGCTCGTTTCGGCGGAATTTCAAAAGGTTCGTCCGACGCCCGCCTATATCGCGAAGGTCTTGGGGCAAATTATCACCGCGAACAAAAAAGCGATTACGCTCGAGAGTATCGCCAAGGCGTCCGCCGAATTTTTCAATGTGCCCGAGGAAGAGCTCTGCAAAAAGGGTCGCAAAAAAGAAATCGCGCTCGCGCGGCAAACGGCGATGTATCTCGCGCGAACCGAACTCGACATTTCGCTTTCGGCGGTGGGGAAATATTTCGGCGGACGCGATCACACGACAGTGCTCCACGGCGTCGAGCGCATTCAAAAGGATATGGAAAAAGACGGTCGCTTCAAAGAAGATATAGTGAGTCTGCGGGAGCAACTGTACAGAGAATAAGGGATGAAGAATGTGGAGGGTAGGAAAAATTTTCAATTTTCAATTTACAGTTTTCAAAAAAAATCCGATAGCAAATGTTTTGGAAATTGAGCATTGAAAATTGATTATTAAGGGAAATCGTATGAAGCTCATATGTACGCAGGAAAATCTGAAGCGGGCGATTGGCGCGGTGGAGCGGGCGGCGGGGCGGCAGAGCGCGCTCCCGGTTTTGGCGAACGTACTCCTCGAGACGGAAGCGGGGCGACTTAAACTCTCGACGACCAATCTCGAAATCGGCATCGTGGCGCGTATCGGCGCCAAGGTGGAGAGTGAAGGGAGTCTTACGGTGCCGGTCAAGATTCTCTCGCAATTTGTGGGAAATCTCCCGACGACGGAGGTGGTGACGCTCGAAGAAACGGCACAGTCGCTTCTGGTGTCGTGCGGCGGATATCGGGTGAAAATCAAAGGATTGCCGGCGAGCGATTTCCCGATTATTCCCGAGAAAAAAAACACTCGAATGATCGAAGTGCCGGCGCAAAGTTTGAAAACGGCGCTCTCTCGTCTCCTTCCCTGCGTCGCGCTCCAGGATACGCGGCTTGAGCTTTCGGGAGTAAACTTTCTCTTTTCCGAGAAGGAAGTGGCGCTCGCGGCGACGGACAGTTTTCGCCTCGCGGAAGAAATATTTTCGCTCGAAAAGTATCTCGAGGAAGCGACGCTCGCCGAACTGACCGCGATCGGCTCGCTCATTCTTCCCGCGACGACGCTCCTTGAGGTGTCTCGTGCGATTGCTCCGACGCACAAAACGCTCTCGATGACAATTGATGAGAATCAGGCGTTCTTTGAGATGGAAGGCGTTGAGGTGATTTCTCGGCTTATTCTCGGGAAGTTTCCGGATTATCGGCAGATTATGCCGCGGGAATTTTCTTTTTCCGCGACGATCGAAAAAGAATCGTTTTTGCGTTCGCTCCGGATCGCGAGTGTTTTCGCGGCGGGAGAAATCGCGATTGAACTCGTGCCGGAGGAAGAAAAAATAGTGGTCGAAGCGGTCTCGAGCGGCGTCGGCGAACAGCGAGCGGAAGTTCCGGCGAAATTCTCGAAAGGAGACGGTCGATTGCGCGCGGTCTTTCCGCCCAAGTCGCTCTTGGATGGCGTCGGCTTTATGGAGACGTCCTCGATCGCGTTTCTCGCGAATACGCCGGGAACGCCTGTCGCGCTCTCGATGACCGACGGCGATGTTCCTCGACCCGGCTTCACCTATATTATGATGCCGATACAGAAGTAACTTCCAACTTACAACGAACAACTTACAACGAATGCGAATGCGGTTATTTTTTTGTTCTCGCTCGTTGTTTCAGGTTGTTTGTTGTGAGTTGTGAGTTGGATTGACCCCCTATGAAATCGCTTGGGAAATTTCTCGCGTCGAAATATCGGCAAGATGCCGCGCCGCGGAAGGGGAAGGTGAAGGCGGTCGACGAAAAGACGATCTTCTTTCTCGCGACCAAAATCATCGAGGAGGAATACGGCAAGAAGGGCGTCGCCTCGGTTTTCCCGCGCTACTACAAAGACGGGAGACTCTTTCTCTCCGGCAAGAGCAGTCTCTGGGTCGAGGAAATGAAAAATTTTCGCGTCGATTTCCTCCGCCATCTCGCTGATCAGGGCGCCGATGTCGTGACCGACATCAAAGTCTCGCACGAGTACGGGAGATGAGGGATTTTTTCCAACTTCCAACTTCCAATCTTCAACTTTTCATTTATTTTGGATTGACGTACACTGATCGTACGAAACTCTTTTGAATAATTCTTGATCACTAAAATCGTATGAATCTCGAAAAAGAATTGCAGGAGGTAGGGCTTCCGGAGAAGGAGGCGAAGGTGTATATCGCGATGCTGGAACTCGGGCGCGCGACCGCGCAGGATATCGCGAAGAAAGCGGACGTGAATCGCGCGACGACGTATTTCGTGATGGAGAATTTGATGAAGAAGGGACTCGCGAGCGCGATCGACGAGGGACCGCGGCAGTATTTTCTCCCCGAGGATCCCTCACAGATCGAGGCGATCTTCGAGAAGAAGCGCGTCGAATTTGAAGCCCAGAGAGATCGCGTCGAGGGACTCGTCTCCGAACTCTCCGCGATCAATGCCCTCAAAACCAAAAAGCCGATCGTGAAATACTATCTCGGCAAAGAAGGAATTTTGCGGATGGCGAAGGCAAGTTTCAAATACGCAAAGGGAGAAAAGATCCACACCGCTTTTTCAAGGGATGAACTGAATAAGCATATATCTTCAGAGGAGACGCAACGAGCGAGAACGGTGAGGATAAAAAATCGTATAGAAGCTCGGGCACTCTGCAACTCTGTCAAAGATTTTTCTCAAGAGAAAGGAGATATTATTATTACGCTTCCGAAAGAGGAGTGTTCTTTTCCAGGTGATATCTCGGTGTACAAAGATACGATTCAGCTTATTTCCTATGAGGATATGGTGGGGATAGTAATAGAGAATCATGATATTGCCACAACTATTCGATCGCTTTTTGATCTTGCGTTTGAACGAGCTCGCGAGAAATATAAAACCCCCGACAACGAGACTCTTTGAGAGTTTTTGTCGTCGGGGATACGTGGTGCCCTAGGGGCTTAACTTAAATTCCGGGACCTGGGTGGGTCTTGGTTCCTGGTCCCGAACTTTGGCGGATTCCTCCGCTCGGTCCTCTTTTCCTCATTTCCTTTCTCCTTCCTCTGCGTGCATACGTTTTTATAACGTACCGCTTGGAGAAAAAGTTTCGAAACACCGTTACTCATGACGGTGGGTTTTGTCAGCTCGAGAGCGATCGACATTGCGATCGCGACGACTGACGGTGAGAAGTGTAGCAGAAGGTTTAATTTCTGTCAAGTTTGTCAAACAGGATTGAGGGAAATGGGGGCGTATCGCGGTATGTTCGGAGGGATTCTGTGTGGCGGAATCGAAGGGAAAAATCTGCAAATATCCAAACGAAGAGACAGGGATACACCCTGTTTTTTGTTATTTTTGAGCCAAAAAGAAGTCGACATCACTACATTTGTTCAATGAGTATTGACAATTTCTGAATTTCTTGCTACACTTAGGCGTCAGTGTGAAAAAACACAAAACAGGTTTTTCTTGGCGGCACGGCGGTTCCGGAGCAGTCTTCGGAATTGCCGTCTCGCTTGGAAGATTCTTTGAAAGGAGGTCTATTGATCTTCTTTTTTTGTTTCTCAAAAAGCGTCATCTTTGCGCGGTCGCGTAGAGTTGACGCGTTTTACAATCCTTCACCGTTTCACGGTTGTGAAAAGGTGAGTTGTTTTATGGTGGGGAAATTTTTTGCGGTTTTTAGGAGGGTGGGGTAGACTGAACAGTATGGAAAAAAACTCTTTTGAGGAATTGAAGAAAAAAGAAGAGGGCAACGCTGCGGGAGAGAAAGAGGGAGAGGGCGTGAAGCAGGTAGTCACGGCGGAGAACGTGTGGGGGCGGCTCGCGGAGCGATCGGCGCGGGCGATCGGATCGGTGATGTCTTTGGCGATTCACTCGATATTCTTTATCGGGATTTTTTCGCTGTTCTTTTTCGGATTTACGTTCGATCAGATTCTCCTTATTTTGACGACGATCGTCTCGCTTGAGGCGATCTATCTCGCGATCTTCATTCAAATGACGGTGAATCGCCATTCCGAAAACATCGAAGAAGTACGTGAAGACATTGAAGACATTCAGGAGGACGTGGAAGATATTTCCGAAGACATTGAAGACATTCAGGAGGACGTGGAGGAAATCGGCGAGGATGTGGAGGGAATTCAAAAAGAAGTCGAAGAAATCGGCGAGGATGTCGAGGATATTTCCGAAGACATCGATAAAGAAGGGGCGGAAGAATTGAAAGAAAAGGAAACCACCGATCAGAAGTTGGAAAAAATAGAAACGGCGCTTCAGGCGCTTGTGCGGGATATTGAGAGCTTGCGTCGAGAGCGGTAGTGTGTCAGTATTTCAGGCAGGAATCCTTTACAGGAGTTCTTTTCATGAGAGAGGTGAGAGTCATGAGTGGTAATGAGGTGGAAATCAGCGCCATTGATCGATCGATGGAGGAAATATGTGAATTGCTTCGGAGCGTTTCCTTCAGATCGCTGGCTGTTGTTGGCAGAGTCTCCATCCCGATTATTTTGGAGAGTGGCGTATTCACGGAGGAAGAAATTGAAGGGATTCTCGACGAGTTCCGAAAGTTTCTCTTGGACATTGCTTCCAAATACTCGATCGGGGCAATCCCGGAGGGGAATGGAATTTGTTGGGACATCCCCGAGCTTCGTAACAACTTTGATAGGATACGCGATGGCGTACTGGAGGAGGTGGAGCGGCTTAGCGAGCGGGCACTTCTTCCTGTTCCCGGTTTCGATTACGGTCGTGCGATGGATGAAAGAGGGCAGCGAGTAGGGAGAACAATGAGGGCTGGGGGAGGAGGGAGAGAAAGGGATTTGTTCGAATTGAGCGCTAAATATGTGAAAGGGGATATCGAATATCTCCGAGGAAACTCCCCAAGTGCTCCGAGGTCGGGACAAGCTGAAAACAAGGATGAACGACTAGCTCGTCTTCAAGAAATCGTGAACGATCCGATATTGCAAGCGGTATCGATGGAGAATATGGAGCGGGCTATCAATAGTGACGACAGCGATGTGGACGAACCGAGTGATGAAGAACTTCTTTCGCGAATGAAAGAGGATTCACAGGCTTTTGCAGAAATGTGCCTGAAGTTCGAGGGAAGTGCAATGAAGAATAATGAGGGTAAGTGATTCTGATTCGCTTTCCAACAAGCCAAAACCCCTTTCGAAATTCGGAAGGGGCTCTTTTTATTTCGATTTTTCCTTGCGCTAACAACTACGGTGCCGGTGGAAGTTCGGAGGTTTTGACGCTCTTTGAGGTTTTGACTTCATTGCCGATTTTGTCCTTGAATTTCACCTCGACGGTGAGGGTATCGCCGCGCTTATCGTCGGGAATGGCGTAGTCGGTGGAGAGGGAAGAATTTCCGCTACTCGCGACTTTGTCGCCGTCGACAAAGATCTCGAGGGAGTCGGTGCCATACGGGGCATTGCCTTTGGCGGAAATTGAGAATGATGATGAAGATGTTTCATCGGGCGCGGAGAGAGAGACGCTCGGATCGAATTTTGATCCGAAGTCGTCTTTGGAACATTCCTTGGTAGGTGGCGTGTCGAGGACGACTTTCTTGTCTTTGTCATACCACTCTTTGGCGGCTTTTTGCCAGAGCTTGTACTGTGCGTCGCGATCGGGTTTATCGGGGATAGCGCCGCGTGGATCGCTCCTGTTCACATAGTAGAGGATGTCATTGGGACTGACGAAGTCGCGTTTCTTCTCCTCGCTCTCGGGACAGTACTTGCTCGGGAGGCAATACTCGTCGTCCTTGCCGGGAATTTCACAGACCTTGAGCCCTTCTTTTTTCTCGATCCATCCGCCGAGGAGGGGCTTGGTGATTTTTGGAAATTTCGGGACGAGTGGATCATCGGCAGGCGCGTCTGTCGGAGTTGCTTCGGTATCGGTTGGAATATCTTCGGATTTTTCATCTTTGATGTCGCCGTCTTTGTCGCGCTTCGCGATTTCGTCATCCGGATTGTATGATGGAAAGGTTTCGATCGGCGTTCCTTCGAGCGCTTTTTCCATAAAGGCGCGCCAGATGGGGGCGGCGACGTAGGAGCCGTCGGATCCCATTTTCATGGAAGTGTTGTCATTGTTGCCGACCCAGACACCGGCGGCGAGGGAAGGCGTGTAGCCGATGGTCCACGCGTCGCGGTATTCGTTGGTTGTGCCGGTTTTGGCGACGACGGGACGGTTGTCGAAACGGAGCGGATTGTTCTCGCCAAAAATCCACGCGCGATTCCCATTGTTGGAGAGGACCGAGTCGAGCATAGCGACGAATTTTTCGGCGACGATGCGTTCACCTGGCGTGTCTTTGTATTCTTCTTGCACTTCGCCTTTCGCGTTTTCGATTTTGAGGATCGCGGTTTTTTCGCGCTTCACTCCGCCCATAGCGAGGGTTGCGTAGGCATTGACGTGGTCGAGGAGCTTCACTTCGCCCCCGCCCAAGACGAGGGAGAGTCCGTAACGATCGGGATCATTGAGTGTGGTGATGCCGAGATTTTTGGCAAGTTCGATCGAGTCTTTGACGCCGGTCAGATAGAGGAGTTTGACGGCGGGGACATTGAGCGAGCCGCCGAGCGCCTGCATCAGGGAGACCGGACCGTGAAACGTACCGTCGTAATTTTGCGGCTCATATTTCTTGCCGTCTTCGGTCGAGAAATCGGTGGGGACGTCGTAGAGGATGGTCTCGGGCACATAGCCTTTGGTGAAGGCGGCGAGGTAGACATAGGGTTTGAAGGACGATCCTGGTTGGCGGTCGCGAATTGTCACATTGACCTGTCCGTCTATTTTTGTATCGAAATAATTTTTCGAGCCGACCATAGCGAGGATTTGCCCGGTTTTGGGATCGATCGCGGTGAGCGCCGCGTTTTCGGCGTTGTAGCGGAGATTTTTTTCGGCGCCTTCGGAAACGGCTTTCTCGGCGATTTGCTGTTTGTCCCAATCGAGCGTGGTTGTCACTTTGAGTCCGCCCTGTTCAATTTGTTCGTCACCGTAGCGCTTCGCGAGGTATTCCTTTACGTACATCACGAAGTGCGGGGCGGCGATATTTTCTCGTTGCGGGACGAGTTTTTCGATCGTATCCACGTTCTTTGCCTCCTCGGCTTGTTCGGGAGTGATGTAGCCGAGATTCGCCATCGAGGTGAGCGCTTTTGCTTGGCGATTCTTGAGTTCGTCAAGGTGTGAACCGTAGGGAGAATAGTAAGTGGGCGCATTGGGGAGTGAGGCGAGGAAGGCAGCCTCGTCGAGCGTCAGATTCTTCGCGTTTTTGCCGAAGAACGTTTGCGATGCCGCTTCGATGCCGTAGGCGTTCGATCCGTAGGGAATTTCATTCAAGTACATCGCGAGAATTTCGTCTTTCGAAAACTTTTGCTCCATTTCGATCGAGAGGATTGCCTCTTTGATTTTGCGCGTGAACGTTTTCTCGGGCGTGAGGAGGGAATTTTTGACGAATTGTTGGGTGATGGTTGAACCGCCTTGCTGAGCGCCCAGACTTACGAAGTCTTTGAAGACGGCGCGCAGAATGGCGGAGAGTTTGATGCCATAATGCGAATAAAAATCTTGGTCTTCAAGGGTGATCGTCGCGGCGCGAATCGTTTCGGGCATTTCGGAGAAGGGGATAATGGTGCGCTTTTCTTCGCCGTGGACTTCATAGAGGAGGTGCGTGCCGGTGCGATCGAAAATTTTGGTGGACTCGGCGATGAAGCGACTGTTCACTTTGCCCGGACTCGGCAAATCTTTGGCGAAATACGCAAAGATGCCGACGACACCGAAAATGCCGGCAAACAAAAATCCCAAGAAAATCCGGAACGTCCACTTCCAGAATCCGGATTTTTTCTTCGGTGTTGACGAGGAAGAATTCATAGGAACATTCACGGTACCGAGCGGTCCTCTGGAAAAAACGGGTGCAGAGGGTGTGGGCGGTTTTTCTCTCGAAAAAATATTTACGACAAATTGTCCCGCGGATGAATTCGCGAGTCGAGACGGAAACGAATTCGGATCTTCCCGCAGGCGCCGCCACGCGGCGCGCGCCTCTCGGAGGATGGTTTTCACATGCTCCATGTTCGCCGTACAAGGCTTATTCACGGTTTCTTATACAGAAACCACGTGCTGGAATCACGCTCGTATTGTAGCGCGGAAAGGGGGCGGGTTCAAGGAAAAGCACATCGAAAGATTTCACACGATTGTTGCCGATTCTTTTCTGAATGCTCGTTTTTTGAGAGACTCGAGAATTTTCTCTATAAATAGGTTTGATCCAACCATGATTTCCGATGGAAAGCCAATCTGATCATTCAATTCAAAAATGAACGGTGTCGTTTTGTTTTGAACTCCGAAATCTATGGAGTAGAGAGGGAGGTCGTATTTTTTATCAATAACCGACTGCACTTTCCATACGGCTTCTCGTATGAAGCTCGGAATATCTTTTACGGAAACTTCTTGTATGGATCCGCCCTGAGCGACATTGGCAAGGAGCGATCCATCTCTCGGTGTTCTCACGTGGCTTAAGACGATTTCTCCGTTTACGATAATGATGCGGAAGTCGTGGTGGGAAGGAGTTATCTCGGGGATTCCGGAAGAGGTGTCAATAAATTCTTGCAAGGTGTACTCAGTTTCACTCTTTAGTTTTATTTGCTCGATATTTTTTGGCGAGTCAATAATGATGTCCTTTCCCTGCATTCCACGGGATGGCTTGAGAACAACAAGTGGCGAATTTTTATATGTACCGATGCGGGAGAATAGTTCTTTTTGGTTGTGGATTTTTTCGCTTTTTGGCATGAGATCGCCCAAGAATTCTTTCATGGAATTTTTATCGTTGCAAAGACATTTGAATTCTATGCAATTTAAGGTTTTGTTTCCTATTTCTTTTGGAGGAAAAAAAGTACCGCCGCTTCTATCAAAAATCGCATCAGCGCTTATTTCTTCGGAATATGGCTCGAAGTGATTGGACGTGTAAATGAATGTATTTTTAAATTGCAACGGGTGTTCGTAGTTTCTTTCTCCACTTGCAATAAACATATCAAAGTTGGAACTGACTCCTCGCCTAAAGAATTCGTGGTATATAGATTTTTTAATTCCAAACGCTTCAAACGGATCATGCGAAAGTGGACGCTTTCGGAAATACATGACTATTTTCTTTCGCATAGAGCGAGGTATTTAACGAGGCAATCAATTTCGGGAGAAATTTTTCTGTCGAGCGTGAATGCAGGACAGCTATTTGCTTCGAAAACAGAGGGCGTGCCGTCGGGGCTTACCACGACATCGATTCCGGCAACATCGATTCCCGTGGCTACTGCGGCGGCAATAGCGGCTTCACTTACGGAAGCGGGGACAAGGGATGGGTTAAGAAATTCTTCTTTGGCTCCGAGATGGACATTATTTCTAAACTCGTCTTTTGTAACCCGTATTTTCTTTTCTGCTACTGCAATTTTTTTTCCAAGGACGAGGATTCGGTATTCGAAGGTGTTTGGAATAAACTCTTGGAGGAAGACTGTTTTTTTGTTATCGGTGTTCTTCTCTTTTCGTTCACGGACAATACGCTGTAATTCGTTTTCATCATTAGCAAGAAACACGCCCTCGCCCTGTGATGTATTCGTCTCTTTTACGACGATCGGAAATTTGAGGATATGAGTGGCATTGGTAAGGTGTTGTTCAGTGTAGAGTGGTGAGTAGTAAGTTTTCGGTATGGGGACGCCTGAGAGGGAAAATGTAAACATCTGTATGACTTTTGAAATGTCAGCTTTTTTGAATCCGTGAAATTTGTCAACGAAGCAGATATGTTTCTGCTCCGCGATTCGAGCAATCATATATGCTATCCCGTGAAATCCTACCGTTTTTCTTGGATAAATAGTTGTCCATGTTTCTAGTGGCTTACCGGCAATCAGGAGAGTTGCACCGCTTTTGTCTAGTATAACCTCTGTTTCCTCAAGGCTTGAGATTGAAAAAGGAATCGAGTTTTCTTCAAGGGAACGGCTTATGGCACGGAGAAATTCCACAGTTTTTGGTCCCGCTTCCTGTTTGTTGGTGAGGATAAGAAGCATATGTCTTATGGTCTACTTGCTTACATCTACAAGAAACTTTCGCAAGTTTTTTCTTCCAACAATGACGGGATACTGAAGGTTGGATCTCTCCACAATGCTTGCCTTTGAGGAGATATCGACACCGTTCAAAAAGAATGAAAGCAAAATCTTCGGTCTCATAGTGAATCCGTTTGAGGCATAAACAAAAACAATTCCGGCGAGATCGGGATGCGCGTTCTTGTATTTTTTATCGTATTCATCAGAGAGAGCGCTGAGAGCCGTTCGGTCAGTAGTTTGCGGTTTGGGGATGGTCTCGAAAAAATCCAGAACCTCCCCAAACCCCAACTCTCGTGCGAGTTCGGTGTCGATGGAGGTGGAGTCGGCGCCGGTGTCAATCTTCGCTTCGACTTCGACTTCTTTGCCGTCTTTGCCGATGAGTTTTACTTTCTCTACCGTGCCAATGATTTTCTTGCCGGAAATTTCTTCAAGCTCTTCCTCGATTTCGCCGCCGAAGAGATCCATACCCATGCGGACGCCTTTCTCAACGGTTTTCACAGCGAGTCCTGAGACGCGCTCGAGGCGACCCTTCAGTCCGTCGAGGTTCGCGACTTGGATTGAGAGTCCCGGACGGGCGTTCAACTCGAGGAAGACCGGACCGCGGTCGCGATCGATCGCGATGTCGGCACCGAGAAATCCCAATCCTGAAACTTTTTGCGCTTCACCCGCCATCTTGAGGATGTCTTTCCAGAAGGGGATGCGGATGCCGGAGAGGACCATCCGCGTTCCCGGGACGCGATCGATGATACGATTCTTGCCCCAGACGGCTGTCGTCGTGGTGCCGGAGGCGAGGTCGATGCCGACGCCGATCGCGCCTTGCTGGAGATTGGCGCGCCCACCGGATTCCTTGGTGGGGAGGCGGAGCATCGCCATTACCGGCACTCTATTGTACACGATGATGCGGATGTCGGGGATGCCTTTCCAAGTGTAGGGCTTCAGGAGTTTGAGGAGCTTGAGACGCTCTTCGAAAAACGCTGAGTCGGGAATATTGGCGAGTGAAAACGATCCGTCGAGGATGTTTCGGATATGTGTTTTCAAATCCTCGACCGTGACGAGTGAGCCGTCGGCCTTGATCCAGGTATGTTCCGCGGCGTCTTTCTTTTTGCCATAGACGACGACGATGCCTTCGCCGCCAAACCCGTGATTGGGTTTGAGCGCAAAGCTCCCGGGAAGTGACGACCAGTCGAAATTCTCGAGATCCTCCGCGGTTCGTACGCGCGCGAGGAGAGCGGGAACGGGAAGGTCGTGTTTTGCGAGGAGGCGCTTGCAGGCCATTTTGTCATCGGCAAATCGCCTCGCGCGCTTTTTGTTGGACGGGCGAAGGTAGTCGAGGTTCCTCGCGTTCATACCGAGGATGTTTCGGCTTTTTTTCCAAGATTCGAGGAAATGAAACATAGGGGTTTCCTACGATTTCAGAAGTTTTGAAAATCGCACATATTCCGAAAGCCGCAATCCTCTCCAGCGACCGAGGAAAATATTGACGGGTATGGTGAAGAGTATGATCCACGGGTAGGAAAGGAGGAAATTGGCGATTATGTGTGAGCGGGCAAGGAAGTAGCCGATGAGAGAAATGAAGAGGGTTTCGGTTGCGAGAATAAGGGCAACTTTGTCACCTTTTTCGATTTGCGTCGCGACGAACTTCTCGACCAAGGTGATCATAATGAGAAGGGGAAAAATGGAGACGGAGGCGAGGCCGGTTCGGTGGAGCGAACCGCCGGCAACAAGGATACCGAGAATGGCGAGGGCGACGATGGTAAGCGTTATCGCGACGCGCGGCAGATAGAGGAGGCGAAGCTTTCGGAGGAGGAGGCGCGAGAACATCCCGACCAAAATAATGGAAACAAAAATGGCGACTCCATACTTGAGACCACCCGGGTCGAAAGCGAGAAATGCGAAAGTGACGATCGAGGGCGTGTAGATGCCGAAGGCTTTGATGCCGACCACTTGTCGGAAAAAGGCGACGAGGGTGACGACAAGTGGGAACATCAAAATATATCGAATGGTGTCAACCGGCACACCCTGATCGACGAAATTGAGAAAAAGAGGATGGAGAGACATAAGGAAAATTTTCAATGATCAATTTTCAATTTTCAAAGAATTCTTTTGGAGAAAGTCTTGAACATTGAAAATTATTTGAAAATTGTTCATTGATGCTTGAAGATTTCATTGTTTGAGAATGGTGTTCATCGCTCGGCTGTTCGCATGGCAGAGGGCGAGGGCGAGGGCGTCGGCGACGTCATCCGGCTTCGGGATTTCGGAAAGCTTCAGGATGCTTTTTATCAGTATCTGCATTTGTCTTTTTTCGGCCCGCCCGTAGCCGGTCAAGGACTGTTTTACTTGAAGCGGTGTGTATTCGAAGAGTCTAATGCCAAGTGTTTCGAGCGTCAAGAGAATGGCGCCGCGGGCTTGACTGACGGCAATGACTGTTTTCTGGTTTTTGAAGAAAAATATTTTTTCAACCGAAGCCTCGTCGGGAGAATATTTCTTGGAAATTTCTCGAAGGTCGCGCGCGATTTCGGCGATGCGCTCGGAGAATGGGAGGGTGGCGCTTGTCGCGATATGTCCGTAGGCTATTGGGTTCATTTGACCCCCTTCGATTTCCAGTATGCCCCATCCGACGATCGCTGTTCCGGGGTCAATGCCGAGGATGCGCATAATTTCTTGCGAATTTTCAATGATCAATTTTCAATGAAAATTATTTGAAAATTGATCATTGATACTTGATCATTTCTATCCGGCGTTATCGTACACCGCGTCCACGTCGTCGTGGTCGTTCAATTTTTCGAGGAGTGATTCATAATTCGCGCGGTCGGTGTCGGAGAGCGCGATGCGTTCCGTCGGACGATACACTATTGAGGCCGAAGTTATCGTATACCCGGATTTCGCGAGAGACTCTTGCGTAGTCTGAAGAGTGGAAATAGGGGTGTAGACGAAGAGAATATTCTCCGCTTCATCGTACTCAGTGTCTTCCGCGCCCGCTTCTATCGCCGAGAGCTCGGCGGTTTCGAGTTTCTCCTTTTGAACTTCGAGCGCGATTTCGCCGACTTCGGTAAAGAGGAACGAAACGGATCCGGTCGGGACGAATTTTCCGCCGCCCTTGGTGAGAATGCTTTTTACTTCGCTTACGGTGCGGTTCTTGTTTTCGGTTGAAGCTTTTATAATGAGCGCGACATTTCCGGGGCCGCCCGCCTGCCGGCAAGGCAGGAACCCTTCGTAGACGAGTTCATCTATTTGGATGCCGTCTTTGCCGCCGCCCGTGCCGCGCTCGATGGCGCGATCGATATTTTCGCGCGGCATATTGTACTGCCGCGCTTTGTCGATCGCGAGTCGGAGTTTGAAATTGGTTTCAGGGTTGCCACCGCCCTCCTTGGCGGCAATCGTGATGGGGCGTGCGAGCTTGGTAAAAACTTTGGCGCGTTTCGCGTCATTGATGCCTTTCCGATGCTTGATGCCTGCCCAGTGTGAATGTCCCGACATAGTGTGCTGGGACTTTCGGAGGCGGCGATCTCCTTCGTCATGGCTCCGTTTCTCACCTCAACGTATCTTCTGTGTACGCTTCGGCTTCGATACTCGCCATTTCTCGGAGCTCATCCGACTCCGAAAGTCCGGTAGGATTTGTGATGTATAAGGATGGCGGTAGTCTAACCGAGAATAGAAGGTTTTTCAAGGCGGAAAAGGGTGGGGTGAATGAAGAATAAAGAAACAAGAATTAAGAATAAGGCGAGGGTACAGGATCGGGTGCCTAATTCCTAATGCCTAATGCCTAATTCCTAATTCTTTCTTGCTCCCGTTTTTTCTCTGGTGAAACGCGTCTTTGACGAATTCCATTTCTTCGCCGTGGGTGTCGTGCGCCATATCCATTATGGTGTCTTTGATGCCATAGGGATCGGGGACCTTGTGAAAAACGAAGCGTTCCCGTTCGCCGGCGCTTTGCACGTAGACATCGCCGAAATTCAAGATGGATGGGAAAAATCCCTTGACCTCGCTCGTCGTGTCCTGGATACGGAAGAGGAAAATTTCGCTCATATGGCGGACGAAGAGACCTCGCTGCTCGATGTTGACGACGCGCTTATTGGTGATGATCCAGACATCGAGGTAATAGTCGATCCAAGTGAGAAAACCGAAGAACCAGAGAAAGATAAGGAGCGTGTTTTCGATGAAGAAAAAGAGCGACCGATCAATGCCACCCAAAAGCTCCGGATAGAGGAGCCCGAAAGCGACGAAGGTGCCGACGATGGCGATGAGTCCCAACAGAAACGGGATGAACTGCATGAGAATATTGAACCAATGCCGGTGAATGACGAAGAGAATTTCTTCGTCGGAGTCTTGCCCTTCGAAGTGAAAAGTTCTGTTGAGATTTTTTCCGGGAACCATCATAGAGAAAAGAAAATGGAATGTCGAATGGAGAATATGGAATATGGGAGAAACGATTAAAACGAGCTTCCGTTGTTTTGAATGGGGGGGAGGAGAGAGCCGAGTGAGTCGAAGGGGACGGAGAAGAAAAGCGCGGCATTGGTGATGAGGAGGATGAGGGTGCCGACGCAGAAGATGAGAATAGTGAGTCGCGCGACGCGGCGATTCACGGAGTAGTTGGCAAGATGAAACACGACGAAGAAACTCGCGAAGAGAACGCCAAGTATGAAGAATGCGTAAAATGGTCCGACAAGGAGTTTCATAAAACCAGTATATCATATACGACTATTGTTTCGAAAAAATAAATAGCCCTGACCGGTAAAAAGTCAGGGCATTGGAGCTTTCATGCTATTCTCGGAGCGATCCTCTTCCGGGACGAAACCTCTTTGGCAGGTGGGACTCTCTCGAGTGTTGAGCTGTCTTTCGGGCTGACCTGCGAGGTCCGCACCTTCGAAAATCTTTCCTAGTGTTGTAGTAGCTGACTCGAAGCTCACATGCGTGAGGTCTGCCAGACTGGAGGGCGATTGGTTCGTGAGAGATTATCTCTTCACGCAGATTGATCGGGGGATCAATCATAGCGTAATCGAGATGGTCCCAGCCTGGCTCATAGTGCTCATAGGGATTGAGCCGTGCTGAGACATCCTTCTCTCCAGCATAAGACAGATAGCATACTGCTTCAGCAATCTCATCAGCTTCAGCCGACAGGAGCAAATCCAGTGGGTCAGGGAAATCTCCAACGAGGTCGTCTATCGGAACATATCGTCCCCGATTGGGAAATTGCTCGGGCCCGCGTGCGAGACCTTGAGGCTCGATAGAAAGATTTCTTGGACCCCACGACTCATCGTATCCACCAGGAAAACAGTCGGAATGTGGCAAGGAACTCATGAGACTAAAAGCCATTGTCTATCTCCTTCTTTGTGTAATCTTCTTATTGGCATGCTTAACTTAGCACAACATATAAAATTTGTCAACTGAACCTGACGGGAAAGAGCTTGGGTAGTTGCTACAGCAGCTTCTTTGCATGTTCGCTGGGAAGCACTTTCCCAAGATGGGTGTAGGCTTCGGGGGTGGCGACGCGGCCGCGGGGGGTGCGGGCGAGGAAACCCAATTGGATGAGGTAGGGCTCATAGACGTCTTCGATGGTTTCGCGTTCCTCGCTGGTTGCCGCGGCGATCGTTTGGACACCGACGGGACCGCCGCCGAATTTGTCGATCATGGTTTCGAGAATGTGCCGGTCGGTCGGCTCGAGGCCGAGGTGATCGATTTCGAGGAGGTGAAGCGCGTCCTCCGCGACCTTCGCGGTGACGGTTTCGATATCTTTTGACTGCGCGAAGTCGCGGGCGCGCTTCAAGAGGCGATTGGCGACGCGAGGGGTGCGGCGGCTTGCCTTGGAAAGCTTCTCCGCGCCGGAAGCATCGAGACCGATATTGAGAATTCTACTTGATCGCTCCAAAATTTTGGCGATTTCTCCTTCGGAATAAAACTCCAATCGGTGTACGGAGCCGAAACGATTGCGCAAAGGATTGGAAATCGAACCCAGACGCGTCGTCGCTCCGATCAGGGTGAATTTGGGGAGATCGAGTTGGATCGTGCGCGCCGAAGGGCCTTTTCCGATAATGATGTCGAGTTTGTAATCTTCCATCGCGGGGTAGAGGACTTCTTCAATGAGTTTGTTGAGGCGATGAATTTCATCGATGAAGAGGACGTCGCCGTTTTCAAGGTTTGTCAAAATAGAACCCAAGTCGCCGACGCGCTCGATCGCGGGACCGGAGGTCACCTTCATCCCGACTCCCATTTCTTTGGCGATGATGTGGGAGAGGGTCGTCTTGCCGAGGCCCGCCGGACCGTAGAAGAGGACGTGCTCGACCGGGTCGTTGCGTTTCCTCGCGGCATCGATGAAGATGCGGAGATTCCGTTTGATTTTTTCCTGCCCGATGTATTCGTCGAATCCCTGCGGGCGAAGCGTCGTGTCGAGCGCGGGATCATCGGGAATGGCGGTTGTTGAAGTAAGGGTCATAATTTGTGTTTGGGCGGGGCATGCGTATTTGGCATGTTCAAGAAATGCTCCGGGGCTTGGTAGGTGAGTTTTTGTGTTGTGGATGGAAATAACCTCCCAGAGAAGCTCTCGTCTGTGGCTCTCGCGAGACTGCTCGCCCCTCCGTTAATTTCTTTCTCCCTGCCTTGCCGGTAGGCAGGTTTGCCAAACACGCATGCCCCTTGGAGATGAAAATTTACCCTTCAATCCCGCCAGTATAATGCCGGTTGACAAAAAAGAAAAGCTATGCTAGGATGGGCAGTCGCGCTGTTTCTGCTCCTTGACAATTGAATTCTTGCCAGTTGTTTGTTGCCAGTCGGCAGTTGGCTGTTGATTGTATTTCGTCCTCGCCCGTCTGTAGACAATTGGGGACTTCTATCTTTTGTCCTCAATCTTGGGAGCTTTCGCCCAGATCGGGTGGGAGGGTTTCGGCTCTCCCATTCCTCGACACCGCTCCTTCCCTCGGGGATTTATCTTCGAGGACTTGTCTACAGGCTGGCGGGGATGGTTTTTTACTCAAGTTGAGAGGTATACATGTGCATGCACTGGGAATCGGAGAGAATTTTCTTTCTCATACAAAAGAACTTTGAGGGAAAATTTCGACGGAGAAATTTTCCAACTCAAAAAGTGAAAACCGTGTATCGTAGCCCCGTCGTATTTCGGCGGAAAATGTTGAAAAAGTGAAACCATGCCCTATGGGGCGGAGGTGTGTGATGAATCTTCAGTCCTTTAATTTTGTTTTAGCATTATTCTTGTTCGCTTTGTTAGTCCTTTGTTTTGTAATAGAGGTGAAAAGACGAAGAGTTTATGATGGTTTTCGCAACTCTTGTGGTCAAAATTCCATCGACTTTGAGATGCCGATGCGAAAATTGCTTCTCGATTCGCTTGAGCGAGTTCGTATCGAGCATATTAATTTGCCGCATTGTCCGTTCAATTGGAGTGAGCGGTTGAGGGAGGTGCTTTCGCTCGCGATCAAAATCGGAGTTCTTTCAGAAGGAGAAGTACGAGAGATTCTAGGCAAGAAGTTAAAGAGAGCGGGTCGCGCTTGTTTTGAAGATCATCTGGAGCGCGGAACCTATCCGGATCATACCTCCTGGCCAGGAGCTTTTGCGTACGCGCTCCGAGAGAGTGAATTTTCCCCGGAAGAAATGGAAAAAATTCGTTTCGATCACGGGGATACGGTCGAAACCTTCATCCAGGGATACGGAAAAAACGATTTGTTGGGCGCGGCGTTTGCTGCGCTTCTCCCAGACTAATGCGGTTGAGTCTTGAAAGCCGAGCATAATGCCCGGCTTTTTTCATTCTTAAAATTTTTCCAAACCCTCACGGATGGACGACGCGGAGGACTTCGTCGAGGGAGGTTTCGCCGGAGAGGGCGCGGAGGGTGCCGTCCATGAGCATGGTGATCATGCCTTTTTTCACCGCTTCTTCTTCGAGTTCGAGATTGAGGGCGCCTCGCATAATGAGCTGCTGGATGTCTTTGTCTATCTCGAGCACTTCGCTGATGACGAGGCGTTTTTTGTAGCCGGTGCCGCTACACTTCTCGCATCCGCCGGCGATCCAGTGTTCGTGTGGAATTTCGGGGACGATGATCCCGGACTTTTCATTGAACATCGCCAAAACTTTCGCGACGGTGTCTTTCAGTTCGCCTTCGAGCGGCGCTTGCTTTTTGCAGTCGCAGAGTTTGCGGACGAGGCGCTGGGCCATATAGGTGCCGCCGGCATTCACAATATCGTCGGGGCGGACACCCATCGAGATAAGGCGCGGAATGCTCCCGGCGGCGTTATTGGTGTGGAGGGTGGCGATGACGAGGTGTCCGGTGAGTGCCGCCTGGAAGGCGATCGCCGCGGTTTCATCGTCTCGGATCTCGCCGATCATCACGATGTTGGGGTTTTGTCGCAGGAGCGAACGAAGCGCGGAGCCAAACGTATAGCCGCCGTCTTCATTGACCTGTGTTTGCAAAATGCCCGGGAGCTGGTATTCGATCGGATCTTCGACGGTGATGATTTTCATCTCGGGCGTTTTCACAGAATCAATGAGACTGTAGAGTGTTGTCGTCTTCCCGCTTCCGGTGGGGCCGGTATTCAAGACGATGCCGGTCGGTTTTTTGACGCTCGCCAAAATGCGATGCAAGTTTTGTTCGCGAATGCCGATCGTGTTGATGTCGAGCGCGACCGCGCCGCGATTGAGGAGTCGCATCACGACGGTTTCGCCGAAGCCGCCTAGGATAATGGAGACGCGAATATCAAACTTCTGCTCACTGGTCCCCGGAAGCGGCGACTCGGTTTTGACCATAAAGCGGCTGTCGCGGACACCGGCGCGTTCCTCAGTGCGGAGTCCCGAGAGGAGCTTGATATCGCCCAAGAGCGAGGGGTATTCGTTTGCCGGAATGGTGGCGACGGTTTGCAAGATGCCGTCGATGCGGAAGCGGATATCAACCGAAGATTCTTGCGGTTCGATGTGGATGTCATTCGCGCCCGTCAAAAGCGCGCCCGCAAAGATATACTTGAGAGCGATGCGCTGATCGGCGCCTTCGACGAGCGTTTGGAAATGTGCGAAGGAATCGAGCTTTTCTTTCGTCTCGGTGAGAACCATGTCGGGAACGGGGAAGGCGCGCGCCAAGGTTTTCGCCATCAATTCGTCATACATATCCTTCAGAAACTCGGTCTGTCCGGTGACGCGCCAGACTTCGTCGAGCGAGGTGGTTCCGAGAACCGCTTTCAAAATGCCGTCCTGCGCCATAGTCACCATCCCCTCCTCGAGCGCCTCTTTCATAATGTCGTTCTCGCTCGAGAGGGCGGTGATCTTTTGGATGATCGGCTCGCTCATCGTGAGGACTTCGAAGATGCCGATCCGTCCCTTGTATCCGGTGCCGTTACACTTCGCGCATCCCTTGGCGCGCCAGAGAGTTTGTATTTCTTTCGGGATGTCCATCTTCGCCTTTGGGGAAATGAGGGAGAGAATTTCCTTGAGGGAATTCGCGGTTTCTTCCGCCGGTTCGTAGGATTCTTTGCAATCGGGACAGAGAATGCGGACGAGGCGTTGGGCGATGAAGGCGTTCACGGCATTGGGGATCGTGTTGGGGCGGACGCCCATCTCGACGAGGCGCGCGACGCTTCCGGCGGCGTTGTTGGTGTGGAGTGTTGAGAGGACGAGGTGTCCCGTGAGTCCGGCATTGATCGCGATATTCGCCGTTTCGTCGTCGCGGATTTCGCCGACCAAAATCACATCCGGATCCTGACGGACAATGGAACGGAGTCCTTGGGCGAAGGTATAGTTGCGGCTTTTGGAAACCTGCGTTTGGGTGATATTCGGAATCTCGTATTCGATCGGATCTTCGATAGTGATGATTTTGGTCTTGGTGTCATTGAGCTTGCGGAGAATGGCATAGAGTGTCGTCGTCTTCCCGCTTCCGGTGGGGCCGGTATTCAAGATGATACCGGTCGGTTTTTGAAAAGCGCGCTCAACCTGTTCGTAGGCGAGACCGCGCAGTCCCAAAACCTCGATATCTTGAAGCGCCGTTTCTTGATCGAGGAGTCGCATCACGAGACTCTCA